>JACCDV010522747.1_pt1 | contig 13019 bp, 13 predicted proteins | sample 7446131 | NCBI WGS metagenome assembly JACCDV01 (sample SAMN15323448, study PRJNA562643) | freshwater metagenome | isolation source: river surface water | place: USA:Blue River Watershed | collected 2017-08-17 | reverse complement strand
GTCCACACCGAGCTCATGCTCTTGACTGGCCAAGCTGTAATCTTGTTTGGCAACTTCACTGAGTTTGCGCTTGAGTTCGCGGCTCTGCGTGGGCGTGTGCGCAGTCAAGCGGCTCAGCTTATTGATTGCCATCCATGCTTGAAATTGCTCCTTGCTCAAATTGGCCAGTAACACCTGTCCAGTAGAGGTGGCGTGTGCAGGTAGGCGCGTGCCCACATGCAATCCATAAGCCAACACGTTGTGGCTGGCTTTGACAGGCATTGAGTCTGGCCCTTGCCAGATGCCACGCGCCACGATGATCACAGCATCGTTTTGAAGCACGGCCACCGAACAAGACAACTGTGTCGCCAAACTCAGCTGATGCAATGTGGGCTGTACCGCGCGTGGTAAACGAGCACCAGACAAGTAACTACCCGCAAAGCCAAGCACTTTGGCAGACAGCCAGTAAAACTGACCATCTGTTTCGAGGTACCCCAAATGGGCCAGCGTGAGCAAATGCCGACGCGCAGCGGCACGCGTCAACCCCGTACGCTCGGCAGTCAATGTGGCGTTGAGACGCTGGCGCTCTGTGTCAAAACTCTCCAACACAGCCATGCCTCGCGCCATGCCTTCAATCCAATCGGCTTTGTTGAGTTGATTTGCCATAGATGTTGTTTGCGCGATGATCGTGCAAGGATTCTAATCACCGTTCAGTATGCAGCTACTGACTTTGCGCTAAATCAAATGCGCTATTAATCTCTCGTCAATTCAAACAGACAGGAGTGAGACATGCGAACACAAGTGGTGATTGTCGGCGCGGGCCCTTCGGGCTTGCTGTTAGGTCAGTTGTTGCATAAAGCTGGCGTCGATGCCGTCATCATTGAGCGCCAAAGCCCAGACTATGTGCTAGGCCGTATCCGTGCAGGCGTGCTGGAGCAAGTGACGATGGATGTACTGGCCCAAGCTGGCGTTGACCAACGCATGAACAAAGAAGGCTTGGTCCACACCGGCTTTGATTTGTTGTTCAAAGGTGAACGTCACCGCATTGATTTAGCAGGTCTGACGGGAGGGCAAAAGGTGATGGTGTACGGCCAGACCGAAGTCACCCGCGACCTGATGGATGCACGCCAAGCCGCAGGACTGACGACAATTTATGAAGCTGACGATGTGCAAATCCACGATTTCGACAGTGATCATCCCAGCGTGAGCTTTAACAAAGAAGGAAAAAGCCACACCATCAGTTGTGACTTCATTGCGGGTTGCGATGGCTTTCATGGGGTCTGCCGGTCCAGCGTACCCAAAAATTCGATCAAAGAATTTGAGAAGGTTTACCCGTTTGGCTGGTTGGGCGTGCTCTCAGACACACCGCCCGCGCATGAAGAACTCATTTATGTCAACAGCCCACGCGGCTTTGCGCTGTGCTCGCAACGCAGCCACACACGCAGCCGCTATTACTTGCAGGTACCCTTGACGGACAAAGTCGAGCAATGGTCAGACGATACGTTCTGGGCTGAACTGCGCAACCGCCTTGACCCTGAAGCGCAAGACAGTTTGGTAACGGGCCCCAGCATCGAAAAAAGCATCGCTCCACTGCGCAGCTTCGTGACCGAGCCCATGCGCTTTGGAACCCTTTTCTTAGCTGGAGATGCCGCCCACATCGTGCCACCGACAGGTGCTAAAGGTTTGAACTTGGCAGCCACCGATGTGAAATATTTGTCAGATGCTCTGATTGAAGCCTGCATCGAAAAATCACATGCAGGCATCGACCACTACTCGACGCGTTGCTTGGCACGCATTTGGCGTGCCGAACGTTTCTCATGGTGGTTCACCAGCCTGATGCACAGATTTCCCGATCAAGGTGAAATCGGGCAAAAGTTCCAAGAGGCCGAACTCGACTACATCATCCACAGCGCGGCTGGCGCAAAGACCATGGCCGAAAACTATGTGGGTTTGCCACTCGACTTCGGAAACTGATTTAGTTAGCCGCATACAACTACAACAAGCGATCGTTACGATGGTCGCCTGTTTCTTTTTTGGCATAGCCCAATTAATGATATGCAAATTTTGAATATCTGATAGATTGATACTCTTATTTTTTGAAGCCCAACTCTGGCCAAAATAGCGCTTGAAAAAAACATCTACAGGAGACTAAATGACTCAAAGTCATGTGCCCTCTTTCAGCGTGAATCGAGTGCTTGAGCGCTTGTGTGATGCCAGCGCCACTATTGGCGGCTTGGTACTGGTCGCTATCGCAAGCGTTACGGTAGTCAGCGTCATTGGCCGTGCTTTTTTTTCGCACCCTATCTTGGGGGATGTCGAACTAGTTCAACTGGGCTGTGCTGTAGTGGTCGCATCGTTCTTACCCTACACCCAATTTCGCCGTGCCAACATCATTGTCGATTTCTTCACGGCCAATGCCTCGACACACCGTCAAAACCAACTCGATGGATTGGGTACTTTTCTTTACACCGTTGTGATGACCCTGGTCGCATGGCGCGTTGCCGTGGGTGGCATTGACATCAAGGCCGCACAAGAGACATCTATGCTGATGGCATTACCGCTTTGGATTCCCTACATGTTGATGGTGCCTGGCTTGGTGCTGTGTGCTGTGATTGGCCTGGTTCAAACACTGCAGCATCTCGGTTTAATTGCGAAGGAAAACGTATGAGCACAATGAGTATTGGCTTAGCCATGTTTGGTGCCATGCTAGCGCTCATGGCAGTTCGGGTTCCGATTGCGATTTCGATGTTTGTGCCAGGTGCGCTGGGCTATATGGCATTGGCTGGCTGGTTGCCGCTGATGTCTCACCTCAAAGGTGCGGTGTACAGCCGCGTGTCGATCTACGACTTGTCGGTCATTCCTTTGTTCATGCTGATGGGTGCTTTTGCCGTGCACGGCGGTTTGTCTAAAGCCTTGTTTGACTTTGCCAACGCCTTGCTCGGTCGATTCAAAGGCGGCATGGCCATGGCGGGCGTCTTGGCTTGCGCGGCTTTCGGCTCCATCTCTGGCTCTACAGTCGCAACCACCGCCACCATTGCACAAGTGGCTTATCCCGAGATGCGTCGCATCAACTACTCGGGCCGACTGGCCACCGCGGCCTTAGCTACCGGTGGCACGATGGGCGTGTTGTTGCCCCCGTCTGTCACATTGATGGTCTACGCCATCCTGACAGAGCAAAACATTACCAAGATGTTCTTGGCAGCCTACATTCCTGCGCTGCTGGCTGCGGTGGGCTACCTGATCGCCATTGCGGTGATCGTGCGCTTGCATCCCGATCAAGCACCACAAGCCAAAGCTGCGACGGCCAGCGAAGTGCTGAGTAGCGCCATGAATGTATGGCCCATCGCAGCCATTTTCTTGGTGGTGTTTGGTGGCATTTACGGCGGCGTATTCACGGCCACCGAAGGTGCCGCCATTGGTAACGTGCTCACGTTTTCCATCACTTTGCTACGCCGCGAGATGACGTTTGACAAAGTGGTGGCATCGATTCGCACCACTGCACAAACCAGCGGCATGATCTTTTTGATCTTCATCGGGGCAGACATGATAAACGCCTCATTGGCTCTATCCCAACTGCCTGCACAACTGGCTGACATGGTGGGGCATTTGCAAATCACCCCCACCGTGGTCATGGCTGGCATCATGATTTTCTACATCATCTTGGGCTGCGTGATGGATGAAATGTCCATGATCTTGCTCACTGTGCCTACCTTGTTCCCAGTCATCTTGGGCATGGACTTCTTCGGGTTAAACCCTTCTGACAAAGCACTCTGGTTTGGTATCCTGATCCTGACCGTGTGTGAAATCGGCATGATCTTCCCACCTGTGGGCTTGAACGTGTACATCATGAATGGCCTAGCCAAAGATGTGCCCATGGTCGAGACCTACAAGGGTGTTGTGCCCTTCCTTATCACTGACGGCATTCGTTTGTCGTTGTTGATCGCGTTCCCCGCCATTTCCTTGTGGCTGGTACATGCGTTGACTTAAGTTTTTTTAACTGGAGACAAAAATGAAAACTCGTTTTCTAAAAGTTGCAGCTGCTGCCGCATTCAGTGTGGCAGCTCTGAGCCCCGCTGCTATGGCCCAAGAGGTGACACTCAAGGTGCACCATTTCCTGCCTGCCTCATCATTTGCGCAAACCTTGTTCATTCAACCTTGGTGTGACCGCATCGCCAAAGAGTCGAATAACAAAATGAAATGTCAAATATATCCATCCATGCAATTGGGTGGTTCGCCTCCCCAGTTGTTTGAGCAAGCCCGCGACGGAGTGGCCGACGTGATCTGGACCTTGCCTGGCTACACCGCAGGTCGCTTCCCTTCGATTGAAGTGTTTGAATTGCCTTTCATGATGCAAAGCCCTGAGGCCACTAGCAAGGCATTGTGGGACTATGTGGACCAGCATGCCAAAGCCGAGTTCAAAGACGTAAAGCCTTTGGCTTTTCATGTGCACGGCGATGGTGTATTCCACATGACCAACAAGCCCATCCGCACAGCGGCAGACTTGAAAGGCCTCAAACTGCGCGCACCTACACGAACAACCAACAAGTTCATTGCTTTGCTAGGCGCAACCCCTGTGAGCATGCCAGTGCCACAAGTGGGTGATGCCTTATCTAAAGGTGTGATCGACGGTGCTGTGGTGCCCTACGAAGTGGTGCCTGCCGTGAAGATTCAAGAGCTGGTGAAATTCCACTCAGAGACCGACCCTGCCGAACCCGCGTTCTACACCGCCACCTTCATCTTCGCGATGAACCAAGCCAAGTACGACTCCCTGTCACCTGAACTCAAGAAGGTGATTGACCGCAACAGCGGCCAAGCTTTGTCAGGCATGGCAGGTAAGGCGTTCTTGCAAGCTGACGTGGAAGGCAAAAAGCTCACCACCAAAAACACCACCAATGTAATTCCAAAAGCCGAACTGGAAAACTGGAAAAAAATTGGCCAACCTCTGACCGACGCTTGGGTGGCTGACATGAACGCCAAGGGACAAAACGGCAAGCAAATGCTCGAAAGTGCTAAGGCTTTGATTGCCAAGCACGCTACTGCAAAGTAAGTTATCCAAAGGAGCAAGAAGAAATTCTTGCGTTAGGCAAAACGCCTGATGATATTCATCAGGCGTTTTGCTTTAAGCAAACTCTTCTGTATCAACCTCAGAAGCATTGAGCGCGTTGTAGCGCGACCCCTTGATAGTCTGATGATTGATCAAAGCATCAAGGCGCTGCATCTGCTCAGTCGACAACATCACATCTGGAGCGGCAATGTTGTCTTCTAGGTGATGGACGTTCTGCGTGCCCGGAATCGGAATGAGTTTGCTGTCTTTGTGCAGCAGCCAAGCTAAGGCCAACTGTGCTGGCGTACAACCTACTTCGCGAGCGATGGCTTGGTAAGCATCAAGCAAGGGCAAATTGGCTGCGTAAGTATCAGCCGAAAAGCGAGGCATGGCGCGGCGAATGTCGTTCGCGGCCAAGGTGTTCACATCACGCAACTCGCCGCATAAGAAGCCACGAGCCACGGGGCTGAATGCAACGAAGGTGACCCCCAACTCTTCGCAGGCATTGAGCACGGCGATTTCGGGATTGCGCGTCCACAAAGAATATTCAGTTTGCACGGCAGCAATCGGGTGCACCGCATGTGCTTTGCGCAAGGTGGTGGCAGAGACTTCGCTCAAACCAATTTCACGAATCTTGCCCGCACGCACCAAGTCGCTCAGTGCACCTACGCTGTCTTCGATGGGCACTTGTTTGTCCCACCGGTGCAAGTAATACAGGTCAATCACATCAGTACCCAAGCGCGAGAGGCTGTCTTCACAGTTTTTGCGCAAGGTTTCAGGGCGACTATCAATCACGCGCTTCACACCATCAGGGAACGACACACCGGCCATGCCGCCTTTGCTGCACAAGGTGATTTGGCTGCGATGCGCTTTGAGCGCCCTGCCCACTAACAACTCGTTGGTGCCGAATCCGTATAAGGCTGCTGTGTCAAACAGCGTCACGCCGAAGTCTAGAGCCCGGTGAATCAGCGCCTCACCCACTTCTGGCGTAGGTGGTGCGCCGTAAGCGTGGCTGAGATTCATACAGCCTAGGCCAATGGCTGAAACTTTGTAGGGACCGAGTTGGCGTTGTTTCATAGTCAAGTGTTCAATTGCAGCTCAAGCTCATGCAAGATCTTGTAGCAAGGCAACACTTGCGCCACGCTGCCATTGGGTTCACGGCCTTCTTTGATGGCGGCAAAGAATTCCCGGTCTTGCAACTCGATACCGTTCATTGACACATCCACTTTGGAGACGTCAATTTTTTCTTCTTTGCCATTGACCAAATCGTCGTAGCGGGCAATGTAGGTGCCACTATCGCCGATGTAGCGAAAGAAAGTACCCAAAGGGCCATCGTTGTTGAACGACAAGCTCAAGGTGCAAATTGCACCATTGGCTGCCTTGAGCTGAATACTCATATCCATCGCAATGCCTAAGTCTTTGTGAATAGGCCCTTGAATGGCGTTGGCTTTCACAATGGGGCTACCTGCTTGGTAAGCAAACAAATCCACGGTGTGCGCAGCGTGGTGCCACAGCAAGTGGTCGGTCCAGCTGCGGGGTTGCCCCAGGGCGTTCATGTTGGTGCGGCGGAAGAAATAGGTTTGCACATCCATTTGTTGAATGTTGAATTCGCCGGTCTTGACTTTGTTGTGTACCCATTGGTGGCTGGGGTTAAAGCGACGGGTGTGACCACACATTGCAACCAAACCTGTTTCTTTTTGCACCTTCAAAACTTCTTCGCCTTCTTTGAGCATGTCGCACAAAGGAATTTCAACTTGCACATGCTTGCCGGCTTTCATGCAGGCAATGGCTTGCTGGGCGTGCATTTGCGTGGGGGTGCACAAAATCACGGCGTCCACTTCGGACAAGGCCAAGCTGTCAGCCAAGTCGGTGGTGACGTGACCAATGCCGTACTTGGCCGCTACTTCTTTGGTTTTGTCCAAATCACGGCTGATCAACGAAACAACGTCAACGCCGTCGATATTTTTGATGCCGTCCAAGTGTTTGATGCCGAAGGCGCCGGCGCCCGCCAAGGCGACTTTGATGGTTTTGCTCATGTGTTGTTCCTCTTATGCGCTCTCAAGAATGGCATGACCCACTGCAGTGTTCGAAGCAGGCACGTGATAAAAGCGATGCGCCAGTTTGGGTGCGGGGCCAGTGACTTGGCCGTTGTTCACATCCGCCATCGCACCACGGGCGATGAGCCACATCACCAGCTCAATCCCTTCGCTGCCCGCTTCGCGCACATAGTCGATATGCGGCACTTGGGCGCAAGCCACGGGGTCGTTGATCATCAGGTCGAGCCAGTTGTTGTCCCACTCACGGTTGATCAGGCCTGCACGTGCACCTTGCAACTGGTGGCTCATGCCGCCTGTACCCCAGATGTGAATGTTCAGGTCTTCGTCGTAGCTTTCTACCGCTTTGCGAATGGCTTGCCCGAGATTCAGGCAACGTTGACCACTGGGCACGGGGTACTGCACCACGTTCACCGCAAAGGGAATGACGGGGCAAGGCCAGGCGTCTTTGACGGGGTCTTTCTCGCCGCACATCAACGACAGGGGCACGGTCAAGCCGTGGTCCACATCCATTTTGTTGACGATGGTGAGGTCAAAGTCTTGTTGAATCACCGACTGCGCAATATGCGAAGCCAAGTCTGGATGACCTTTGACCACGGGCACTGGGCGAGCGCCGTAGCCTTCGTCAGCGGGCTTGTACTCAGCCGCCGTGCCGATGGCGAAGGTGGGAATCATGTCTAAGCTGAACGCAGTGGCGTGGTCGTTGTAGACCAAGAAGATCACATCAGGCTTGTTGTCTTTCATCCATTGCTTGGAGAAGTCGTAGCCCGCAAACAGCGGCTTCCAATAGTCTTCATGGGTTTTGCCCAAGTCCATGGCCGCGCCAATGGCGGGCACGTGGGAGGTGTAAACAGATGCGGTAATGCGTGCCATGTGCTTAGCCTTTCTTGCCTGCGGCGCCTTGGGGTTGGTTTTTTTCTTGGGCATCGCCGTCCTCGCCGATGTAGCGGTTGCCCTCAGCTGAGCGGCCACCTTTCAACATCATGTTGCGGTATTCCTCTTCGGTCATGCCCGTCATCGAGCCAGCCATTTGCTGGAAGCTCAAACCATCGGTCGCCCCGATTTTGGCGAGGAAGTAAATATTGCCGCCCGTGCGCATGCACCAGTTCAAATCGCGGGCCAGCACGGCCTGCTTTTGCTCTTCGGTCATGGCCCATTCGTCGAGGTAGGCGCGTTCGTTTGCTTTGAAGCGTTGGCGGTTCTCCGCCTTCATCAGCGACATGCAAAATTGGTTGAGCCAGTAACCTTTGCGCGATTGCTCGGCATCAAAAATAATGGTGCCAGGAATGTCTAGATAAGGTTTGTCGAGTGCCATGTTCAGATCTCCTCTGGCCAATACAGGCGCATGGGGTTGTCCACCAAGAGCTTGTGTTGCAGCTCAGCAGTGGGGGCAATGTGTGGGATGAAGTCCACCAACAAGCCGTCATCGGGCATGTGGTCTTTGAGGTTGGGGTGTGGCCAGTCGGTGCCCCACAACACGCGGTCTGGAAACTCCTGCACGACGCGGCGGGCAAAAGGCACTACATCTTGGTAAGCGGCTTGTTCGCCATGCAAAGCCTTGGGGCCGGTGACGCTCAAACGCTCAGGGCAGCTCACCTTGCTCCACACATTTTGGTGCTCGCGCATGAACTTGAGGAACAGCTCAAACTCGGGGCCGTCGATGGGCTTGCTCACATCGGGGCGGCCCATGTGGTCCACCACGACGGTGGTTGGTAAAGCAGTAAAGAAGTCCCACAGCTCAGGCAGGTCCACAGCTTCAAAGTAGATGACCACGTGCCACCCCAACTTAGCCACGCGGCCTGCAATCTCCATCAACTCGTCTTTGGGTGTGAAGTCCACCAAACGCTTGACGAAGTTAAAGCGCACACCGCGCACACCCGCGGCATGCAAGGCTTGCAACTCGTCATAGGTCACACTGCGTTTGACGGTTGCCACGCCACGCGCTTTGCCGCCACTGGACAAGCAAGCATCCACCATGGCGCGGTTGTCAGCGCCGTGGCAGGTGGCCTGCACCACCACATTGCGGGCAAAGCCCAAGTGGTCGCGCAAGGCATAAAGCTCGTGCTTGCTGGCATCGCATGGTGTGTACTTGCGCTCTGGCGCGTAAGGGAATTCTTCGCCCGGACCAAACACATGGCAGTGCGCGTCCACGGCACCCGCGGGCAGTTTGAATTTTGGTTGGCTAGGGCCGCTGTACCAATCGATCCAGCCTGTGGTTTTGGTGAAGTCACCCGATGTGGTTTTACTCATGGGGGCTCCGATCAGTCGATGTATTTCAAACCTGCATCTGCCAAGGGTTCGCGCATTTTGTACATATCAAGGCCCAACACTCCCGAGGCAAGTTTGGCGCGTTTTTCGCCTTCAAAGCTTTCGCGTTTTTGCGCAGTAGCCAAGGTTTCCACCGCACGGGCAGCGGGCACACACACCACCCCATCATCGTCGGCCACGATCACATCACCGGGGTGCACCAACATGCCGGCACACACCACAGGAATGTTGACCGAGCCAATGGTCGCCTTGATACAGCCCTTGCTGCTGATGGCTTTGCTCCAAACGGGGAAGTTCATGCGCTGCAGTTCTTTTACATCGCGCACACCAGCATCGATGATGAGGGCGCGTGCGCCACGGGCTTGAAACGAAGTGGCCAACAAATCGCCAAAGTAGCCATCGGTGCATTCGGCCGTGATGGCGGCCACCACGATGTCACCAGGTTGAATTTGCTCTGCGGCCACATGCATCATCCAGTTGTCGCCGGGATGCAAGAGCACCGTCACTGCAGTGCCCGACACTTGTGCGCCAGGGTAGATAGGGCGCATATAGGGCTTGAGCAAGCCCACACGGCCCATGGCTTCGTGCACAGTGGCCGAGCCCAAAGCGGCCAAGCCGTCTGCTGCTGCGCGGTCTGCGCGTTTGATGCTGCGATACACAACGCCGAGTTCGTACATCTGATTTCTCCTAAAAATTAATTAGGTTCTGACCCCAATTGGATATCAGCGACCTTGAGACTTGAGTTTGGTGTCCAAGCGTGAGAACACGCGACGTGCGTTGCCTTCGTATACCTGATGGCGTTCTTCGGCATTGAGGTTCAACGTTGCTTCGATGTAGCGCTTGGTGTCGTCAAAGTAGTGGCCCGTTTCTGGGTCAATACCGCGCACCGCGCCAATCATTTCAGACGCAAACATGATGTTCTTGACCGGAATCACTTTGGTCAACAAGTCGATGCCAGGCTGGTGGTACACGCAAGTGTCAAAGTAAATGTTGTTGAGCAAGTGTTCGTCGAGCAAAGGCTTTTTCAGCTCTTGCGCCAAGCCACGGAAGCGGCCCCAGTGGTAAGGCACGGCGCCGCCGCCATGAGGGATCAAGAATTTCAAGGTCGGGAAGTCTTTGAACAAGTCAGAAGTCAAGCACTGCATGAAGGCGGTGGTGTCGGCGTTTAAATAATGCGCACCCGTGGTGTGAAAGCAGCCATTGCAGCTGGTGGACACGTGAATCATGGCGGGGATGTCGTACTCCACCATTTTTTCGTAGATGGGGTACCACGACTTGTCGCTCAAAGGAGGCGATGTCCAGTGGCCACCGGATGGGTCAGGGTTCAAGTTGATGCCCACGTTGCCGTATTGCTCGACGCACTTGACCAATTCAGGAATGCATGTGGCTTGGTCCACACCGGGGGACTGGGGCAGCATGGCCGCAGGCACGAAGTTATTGGGGAACAACTCAGACACGCGAAAGCACAGCTCGTTACAAATGGCAGCCCAGGTGGACGACACGTTGAAGTCGCCAATGTGATGTGCCATGAAGCTCGCACGTGGGCTGAAGATGGTGATGTCAGAGCCGCGCTCTTTCATCTTGGCAAGCTGGTTGGTCTCGATGGTCTCGCGCAGTTCGTCGTCACTGATTTTCAAATCAGACACTTTAGGCATTGACGCGGGGTCTTTGATACCTGCGATTTGCTTGTTGCGCCACTCTTCGAGCGCCTTGGGTGCTGTGGTGTAGTGGCCGTGAACGTCGATGATGAGAGACATGAAAGTGTCCTTATTTGAAACGTAATAAAAATTTAGACTGCCCAAGTCATGCCATGTTTTTGCTTGACTGGCTCGACCTCGGCAGATGACAAATACTGAAGAAACGCTTGCACCGCTTGCTGGCGTGCGCTGTCTTGCGTCGCCGCCACCGGAATACCTGAGGAAAAAGTAGTGATGTAGGCCAAATCGCTGGGTAGGTTACCGACCACATCCAGACCTTGCACAGAAATGAGCTCGCTCAACTGCTGAAAACCCAAGGCCACTTTCCCGCTGGCCACCAGTGCTCCCACAGGTGTGCCCGGCGGGGGAACCACAACGCGTGGCTTGACCTGCTCACTGATGCCCCAACGCTCGAACAACTTCTCCAAGTACACCCCACTCGGGCCGGTTGAGTAGCTCAATGTGGGACTGTGCAACACGACCTCTCTCACAGCTGCTTCGTTACTCAGGTCTGGTCGGGCTACCCCTGCTTGCACCGCTACAGCGATTGGTGAACGCACCCAATCGTGACGAGAGCCAGCCTGCACATGGCTCGAGGCGATCAAACGATCAATCGCATCGGAAGCCAACAAAACCATATCGAACGTTTCTCCCGCTTGAACGCGCTTGGCAGCATCAACACCGCCAACAGATTCAATGTCAATTAGGACACGGCTTCGCACAGCGTAGGCTTGGGCCAAATCGACCAGCAAGCTCTTGGTGGCCATAGACGAAATGCCGCGCAGCACGATAGAAGAACCCGATGTTTGCATGCAAATGATTCTAGAGATTTACCCCATAAATCAACGACAAATGACAGACTAGCTGCTATAACATTTTTAAATATCAGACAATTGGTTATTCGAATTCGAGAAATTCATGGAACTCAAACAAATCGAATCATTTGTCCGCGTGGCTGAGCTTGGCAGTTTCACAAGAGCCGCACAAGCGCTGAACATTCCGCAACCTTTACTCAGTCGACATGTGCGACAACTTGAAGTAGAGCTGCATCAAAACTTACTGATGCGCAACGGGCGCGGCGTGACTGTGACCGAGGCAGGTCTGGTCATGCTCGAACATGGGCGTGGTATTTTGCATCAAGTGGCAGTTGCGCAGGAAGAACTAGGGTCTGTGCGTGGCGCCTTGAGCGGACGTGTTTCAATTGGCTTGCCCCCAAGCCTGTCCAAGTTGGTCACCGTACCTTTGACCAAATCATTCAGAAAAACATTGCCTCATGCACAGCTGTCGTTAACAGAGGGATTTTCTGTCTTGATGCTAGAAAGCTTGCGTGCCGGCCGGCTCGATATGGCCGTGTTGTACAACCCTCCCCCCTCACCCGACTTGGAGATGTTGGTTCTGCACGAAGACGCCTTGGTGCTGATTGCAGGAAAGAAAAGAATCGCCAAACATGTGGACAGTGAGCTGAAAAACACCGTCACGCTCACCGACCTGGCACAGTTACCACTTATTGCGCCAAGTCGCCCTAATGCATTCAGGTTGTTGATTGACACAGAGATGCAGCGCATCAACAGCAAGCCTCATATCGTGCTAGAAATTGATGGGCTCAATGCCATCTTGGAACTAGTCAAGGAGGGCATGGGCTACGCTGTACTCCCTGCCTACACACTCAACAACTTTGCCAAGCCCGAACACTTCAGCACCCACCGGATCGAGAGACCTAAGCTAATGAGCCAACTCATGCTAGTTTGGTCTGCTCGCCGACCGATGACAGCGACACATAAAGCGGCCATGCAACTGACGCAAGATGTCGTACACAAAGCTTTGCAAAACACATTAAGTTAAACAAAAAACCGCTGGGTAGTTAAACCCAGCGGCCGTTTGCCATTGCATATGGTGGAGCTGGCGGGATTTGAACCCGCGTCCACAAGCCTTTTTCGTACAGTTCTACATGTGTAGTCGTCTGATTTGAGTCTCGCC
>JACCDV010224510.1_pt1 | contig 13019 bp, 11 predicted proteins | sample 7446131 | NCBI WGS metagenome assembly JACCDV01 (sample SAMN15323448, study PRJNA562643) | freshwater metagenome | isolation source: river surface water | place: USA:Blue River Watershed | collected 2017-08-17 | reverse complement strand
TTGATAAAGCGCATCAATTTGGCGCCGCTGTTTTCATTGATGGCGCGCAAGCAGTTCCACATTTAAAACCGAATGTACAGGAATTAGATTGTGATTTTTATGCTTTTTCTGGACACAAAATGTGTGGACCAACGGGAACCGGAATTTTGTACGGAAAAGAATCTTGGTTAAATCAATTACCACCCTATCAAGGAGGAGGAGAGATGATTAAAGAAGTTACTTTTAAGAAAACCACCTATGCTGATTTACCACATAAATTTGAAGCCGGAACGCCTAATATTGCTGGAGGAATTGTATTAGGAACTGCGGTTGATTATATGAATTCAATTGGTTTTGAGAACATTCAAAAACAAGAATTGGAATTGTTGGCCTACGCCACCGAGCAATTATCAGCTATTGAAGGATTAAAAATTTATGGTACTGCCGAATCCAAAACCTCGGTGATTTCATTTAATATTGACGGGATTCATCCGTATGATATTGGAACTATTGTGGATAAATTAGGCATTGCAGTTCGTACTGGACACCACTGCGCCCAACCAATTATGAATTTCTTTGAAATTCCGGGAACGATTCGTGCTTCGTTTGCTTTTTATAACACCAAAGGAGAAATTGACGTTATGGTAGAGGCGGTGAAGAAAGCTAAAATGATGCTGTCTTAAAACTGTCTTAGAAATGAAAAAAGGGATTGTTTTGTTGTTGAGTATTTTGGTTTTTGCAGGATGTTCTGGGCAAAAAAAAGCAACAGACAGCACAATAAAAGTCGAATACAAAGCCTATTCGAGAGGTTTTTATCAAGTGGTTACAATAGAAAATCAAATGGTTTTTATAACCAAAACCAGAGATGAAAAACCAGTGGCTTTTAAACTTCCTGTTGCTGATTGGAAAAGCTTAAATTTGGCTATTCAGGAATTGGATTTAGAAATGCTTTCGCAAATGAAGGCACCAACAGACAAACGCCTATTTGACGGTGCGGCAATAGCCAATTTAAAAATAACAAAACAAGGAAAAACATTCGAATCCCAAAGTTTTGATCACGGATATCCGCCAGCGAAAATAGAAAAAATAGTAACTAAAATGCTTTCTTTTGTAAAGTAAATAAGCAAGACAGTAATGACAATAAAAGAAATACAAGACGAAATTGTAGAAGAATTCTCGATGTTTGACGACTGGATGCAACGCTATGAATACATCATAGAGTTGGGGAAGAATTTACCATTAATCAATGAAGAATTTAAAACCGAAGAAAATATTATTAAAGGTTGTCAATCTAAGGTGTGGTTGCAAGGTGAAAAACAAGGCGATACAGTGGTTTTTACAGCCGATAGTGATGCAATATTAACCAAGGGAATAATTGCTATTTTAATCCGAGTTTTTTCACATCAAAAACCAGCTGATATTTTAGAGGCTGATATGGATTTTATTGATGAGATAGGATTAAAAGAACATTTGTCACCAACTCGTGCTAATGGATTAGTTTCGATGATTAAAAATATAAAAATGTATGCTTTGGCATTTCAAACCAAGTAGCAAGGTTAGACAACCATATAAGGCATATAAGAAAGTATAAGATTGATGAATTATACAAAACAAGATCTAAAAGATTTGGTTTACAAAGTAAATGGCGCTGCAATTGAAGTCCATAAGCGACTTGGCCCGGGCTTGTTAGAAAGCGTGTATCATAAATGTTTGCTACGAGAATTTGAGTTAAGAGAGATAAAATTTCAATCTGAATTATCAATACCAATAGAATATAAAGGCATTGAGGTCAACGCTGAATTAAGATGTGATTTGTTTATTGAAGAAAAACTAGTTGTTGAATTGAAATCAGTCACTGAAATGAAACCTATTTTTGAAGCGCAGATTTTATCGTATATGAATTTACTGAACGCTCCTATGGGATTATTAATTAATTTTAATGTAACTAATATTTACAAAGAAGGTCAAAAAACATATATTAACAATCTATATAATCAACTTTGGGATTAACGCATTAATAAAGGCTTATATTACCTTATATGCCTTATATGGTTCAAAAATAATTAGCAACGAACCTTAATATTTAAAAAATAAAATAGTATGACACAAGAAATAGACACAAACGAATTAGGAGAAGCAATTGTAAAAAAATTAAAAACGATTTACGATCCTGAGATTCCGGTTGACATCTATGAATTAGGATTGATTTATGACGTAATGGTAAATACCGATTACGAAGTAAAAATCTTAATGACGTTAACCTCCCCTAACTGTCCCGTGGCAGAGAGTTTACCAAGAGAAGTGGAAGAAAAAGTAAAATCAATTGAGTATGTAAAAGACGCTGATGTAGAAATTACTTTTGACCCACCTTGGAGCAAAGATTTGATGAGCGAAGAAGCTAAGTTAGAGTTGGGGATGTTGTAAAATGGAAGACGAAATCATTAATAAAGTAGCGCAAAGTTCTTTGGTAGTATTCGATTTAGAAGATTACTATCCAGACGAACATGTGGTTGATTTAGATATATCACAATGGTTGACAGAAGGGTTTATTCTAAGAGAATCCGAATTTAGAGCGCAATTAAAAAGCAAGGATTGGTCTGCTTTTGAAGATAAATATGTCGCGTTATATTGTTCGACAGATGCTATCTTACCTGCTTGGACATTTGCTTTAGTATCGGTTCATTTAGCCCCAGTTGCTTTAAAAATTATTCATGGTACAAAAGAGGCAGCTATTATCGAATGGTATCAAGATATTTTAAACAAGTTAGATTATACCGATTATTTTCAAAATCCAGTTATTCTAAAAGGCTGTTCTAAGAAACAGGTTCCCAATCAAGTGTACACTTTGGCAATTCAAAAATTAATTAAAGTTTCCAAAAGTGTAATGTTTGGCGAAGCTTGTTCGGCAGTGCCTTTGTACAAAGCGAAAAAATAAAAAAGACGTATCAATTAGAAAAAATCCCTTTTGAATTTTCAAAAGGGATTTTGTTTTATTCTTCTTTTTCAATTGCGTCTTTATAGTCAGGATACAAGAATTTATTATAAGGAAAACGCGTAATGTGTATTTGACGTACCGCCTCGTACACGCGTTCTCTAAACTCTTCGAAATTTTCTTTTTGCGTAGCCGAAATAAACAAAGCATTTTGCTCTCCTAATCGGTGCATCCAAGTCGATTTCCATTCTTCTAGTGTATAATGACGGGTAGTTTTTTCCGTTATTAAATCGTCCTCTTCAATAGTTAGATGTTGGTATGAATCAATTTTATTGAATACCATGATAACGGGTTTGTCATTCGCCTTTATGTCTTGTAAAATTTGGTTGACAGCCTCAATATGGTCTTCAAAATCAGGATGAGAAATGTCCACTACATGCAATAATAAATCAGCTTCGCGAACCTCATCAAGTGTACTTTTGAATGAGTCTACTAATTGTGTAGGTAATTTTCGGATGAATCCTACGGTATCCGATAGCAAAAAGGGCAGGTTTTTAATGACTACTTTTCGAACAGTTGTGTCTAAAGTGGCAAACAATTTATTTTCCACAAAAACCTCGCTTTTTCCCACTGCATTCATCAAAGTTGATTTTCCTACATTGGTATAACCTACTAAAGCCACTCGTACCATAGCGCCGCGGTTGCTTCGTTGAATACCCATTTGTTTGTCAATTGTTTTGATTTTGTCTTTCAAAAGCGAAATACGATCACGCACAATACGTCTATCTGTTTCAATTTCCGTTTCTCCAGGACCACGCATTCCGATACCTCCTTTTTGACGTTCCAAGTGTGTCCAAAGGCCAGACAAGCGAGGTAATAAATAAATACATTGTGCCAATTCTACTTGAGTTCTGGCATATGAAGTTTCGGCTCTTTGAGCAAAAATATCTAAGATTAAATTGGTGCGATCTAGAATTTTACAATCAATAATTCTAGAAATGTTTTTTTGTTGCGAAGGGCTTAATTCATCATCAAAAATAACGGTTGAAACCTTATTTTCTTTGACGTATAAATTGATTTCGTCTATTTTACCAGTCCCTAAAAAAGTTTTAGGATTTGGCTTGTCCATTTTTTGCCAAAAGCGTTTCACCACCTGTCCTCCAGCGGTAAAAGTCAAAAACTCTAATTCATCTAGGTATTCGGATAGTTTTTCTTCAGATTGATTTTGAGTAACAATCCCAACGATAGCGGTTTTTTCGAAATTTAATACTTCTTTTTCTAGCATAACTTTGAATAAGCCACAAATTTAATCATTTGCTTTTATTTATCTCCATAAATCTGAACATCATCAATTTGAAAGGCACCATCTAAGGTTAACGTTTTTCCAGAACCCGTGTACCGAAAGGCAATGTTGACTTTTCCTTTGTAAGAAGACAAATCAATGCCTCCTGAACCTACAAATTGATACCAAGGAGTGGCTTGTGTGGGTAAATTCGCTTTTAGTGGGATCCAGGTTGCCGTTATAATATTTACTCCGTCAAAATTATTTGAAATAAAGATGTCTAAAGCATTTAAAGGAGAATCAACGTCTAAATGATGCTGTGCTGCGCGAAAAGTCAAAATTTCACCTGTATGGGCGTCCAAATCAATTTTAGGAGAAATCAACCAGCCTATATTGGAGGCAACTTTGGTTCCGCTAATAGCGTATTCGGCATAACCATTACCAGAATAGACATTGCCTTGCCAGTATAAACTCCCTGTTTGAACACTATTTGTCCAGCCAGGTAAGTTGATATTGGCATTAGCAACGACACTTTCAAAATTCTCTGTAAAAAAGGGTGTTTTGCGATTGCCAGTAAGAGCAACATCTTTTTCTGAACGAGCTACTAATTGATAATCAGGACCGTATTTGGTTAAAACGCCTTTTACAGTTCCACTGCCCGAAGGCACAATTTCTGAAGCAAAATCAGTAAAACTACTGGTTCTAAAATACAGTTTGTTGCCGAGTTGGTCTTCCAAATACCAATTGGTGCCACCACCCACATCGTTACTGCTTTCATAATAATGCCTCCCCATTGCTTCTGCTGAAAATTGGACATCAGACAATTCCACTAAAGTATTGAGATATTTATCGTTAAGCAATTCACTGAGTGCAATCGACTTGGTTAAAACCGCTTCGCTCACTGAAGTGCAAGAAGCATTAAGCACCTTTTTATAGTCGTTTTGAGAAAGTCGTCCCACGCCTCCTTCATTAAACGAATTGACATAAATCGCTCCTATGCGCAGTCCGCCGTAAAAAATATCGGTGTATTGATCTTTGAGTTTTAAGTAGACTTTGTTGCCCAATCGATAATCGATGTAGGTGTTGCTCACATCAACCGGAACACTAAATCCAATGGCTGGTTTTGTAGCTGTAGCCAAAGTTTGAAAGGATATCGTTTTGAAAAAATTACCATGTTCGTCAGAAGAAATTACATAGGCTTCAATGATATCGTCGTATTTGTATTGGGAAACAATCCCATCTGCCGCAAGGTGAATTTCTTCTACACTTCGGTTTACAGTCCAATTGAGTTGGGTACATTCTAGAGGCGGGATAGCGGTGTTGTTTGTAGTACAATTTGTGGTTGCTACGGCTAAAAAACCATAAAAAAGGAGGTTCACTAAATGAGATTTCATACTAATTTGGGATTTATAGATTAATAGAAAGGCTTATCAAATAGGTTCTGCCGAAGCCATAGAAATATTTGTTGCCAAAGTTTGGGGTTCCACTTGAAACATCTTGGTTGCGTTGTCTGAAATTAGCATTTCGGGCTTGTTCATATCCGCCTGTTTTGAAAGAGCTATTCAATGTATTATTGATACTAAAAAACATATTCAAGTTCTTTTTAAACACCCGCCATGACTTTCCTCCAACCAGATTCAACAACATCACAGCAGGCAATTCTTCTTGTTTAAGGAGTTCTCGGCCTCTTTTTTCGGTGGCTTCTGGAAAAGGGAAGCCACTGGCAGGGTTGATAAAAAAGATGGAAGTTCGAGCAATAGGGGAGATGCCGATAAAGTTTTTGGCCAAATAATTCAGATTAGCACTCAACCACCAATATTTTGGGTTCCGATATTCCAATCCTAATGAATACGCTTGTTGAGGTGTTCCTGCTTGTCGGTAATTTTTAAGCAAAGCGGTACCAAAATTAAAAACTGGATTCGTGTTTACAACAGAAGCTTTGGCATCATTAGTAATGGTTACATTTGGGTTGCTTGAATAAGTATATTCGCCAAAACCTGCTGCTAAAGTAGTTTTTAAAGTCGGGTCGATTTGGTATTCAAAACTCCATTCTGTTCCCCAATTCTTTTTGTCTACATGAGTTAAGGTTTGGCTCACAAAAGCATCGGTACTATTGTTGCCACCGCCATTGTCAAAAATTCCTTCAGCATAAAAAAAGGAAGTTTCGGTCGCGTTTTTAATTTGGCTAAAATAGCTTGTGAATCGCATTTTTAGTTTGGGCGAACGATAGACATAACTCGCGTCTAAGCTGCTGTTGTTCTCGCTTTCAATTCCTTCTACAATGGAATTGTTGAGACGTGAATTTGGAAAAACGGCTTTTAAATTAGGTGCTTTGGAAGCGTGAGAACCATTGAAAACAAGCAATTGCTTGCCTGATAATTTCCAAGTCAGCCCACCTTTAAAACCAAAATTTTCAAAATGCAGGGTTGGGCTTTCGCCAAATGAATTCGATGGATAAATCCCGTTTTTGTACAATCCTTCTCGTTGGTAAGTGGAACTTGAAAATTCTTGCGCCAAATAAAAATCGACTTTTTTATAATTGAACTGAAATTGAGTAAACCCATTAAAACGGGTCGCCAACAAATGGTAATTATAGCCGTAAGCATCGCCCACTTTTACTTGCCTATTAGGATGGTTTAAATCGGATTGTGCTTGATCACCTTTGTAAAACGCGTCAATATCCTCAAAATACAATCCACCGAGTAAATCCAGGACATTCTGATAATTATGGGAATGTAATCTATTAAAAGAAGCCCCTGCATTGAGCCGAATATTTTCGGTTAGTTCTGTATTCAAAAGTGCATTGAAAGCCAAAGTTTTGTCATCGGTTCGGTCTTCGTAAAGTATGTATTTACTCTGTGCAGGTCCATACCCGATAATTTTTCCATTGGCATCCAAAACAGCGTTTTGATTGGCTTGGTATAGTGCGTCCCAGTCAATCTGCGGGTGTGTCAAGAATAGTGTTTTACTACGTTCAGCATTTATTAAATCAGGTGTAAAGGCACCCGAAAATTCCCCCTCATCTTTGGCGTATAGCGAACTAAAATAACTAGGCATTTTTCGGTAATAAGAGGGGTCGGGGCTGTTGGCGTGTTGGTAATCGATGTTGCTGTTGCTAATTTTTCCAAATTGATACAATGCGCCCAAGTTGAGCTTGGTTTTTGCATTAATTTGGAAATAATCGTTCAGCATCAATATGGGTTCTTCGATGGTTTTGACTCTAGAATTGCGTTGTTGTCCGTTCTGAAAACCCCAATACGAATTGTATTTTGTTGAAGTTAATGCAGTTACTTCATCAGTATTGGGTGAGTTTTTCCCTCTAGCATTAGGAGTGAAAAATCCCGTGAAATTGATTGAATTTCGAGGAGTAAGTTTTTTTTCTATGCTCGTGAAAATCGAATTAGCCTCGTAGGTTGTACCTTCAAAATACCCTTCATTAGCATATCGTTTTCCAGCGGATATCACAAAAGCCCAACCGTTTTTATTCATTCCAGAAGTATAAGTAACCATCATTCGACTGTGATAAGTGGTATTGGTTCCTGAGAAAGATATTCGGGTCCCTTTTTTGTAAGTAGAAGCTTGTGTGTTGAAGTGTTGCGTCCCTAGAATACCTCCAAAAGCATAATCAGAGGAACTAGAGCCTATGGCTACTTCTTGGTTTCGCAACACATCGTTGATACCGCCCCAATCCCCCCATTGTGGTCTTCCATCGAATATTTTATTCATGGATATTCCGTTAAACAAAATGGTAGCATACCGGCTATCAAGTCCTCTAATTTGAAAACGTGTTGCCCCCCAGTTGAATGCTGCTGATTGTTGAAAAGCATCTTTGGTGGCTTGTAATAATCCCGAAGTACTTTCGGAATTGCTGTTGTCTTCGTCTAAATTGGTATCCAAAATCGAGATTATGGCTGCCCGTTCATTATTTTCGTCATCTATTTCTAGTGGGATTACACCTAAGTCAATGGTGTTTTCTTTGATAATGCGAACCGAAATTAGCTTGTCTTTGTAGTCTTGACTGTGAAATAAAACCAGTTGATTGCCTTGCAGTGTTGTTTTAAAAAGGAATTTTCCATCAGCTGCGCTGCGCTGCATTTCGTTCGTATTTTGAATACTAACAACAACTGAAATTAATGGTTTTTGTGATTTTGAATCGATGATTTTCCCCAAAAGAATAGTTTCTTTTTGGGCAAATAGCAAGGAAATTTGAAATAGAAATAGCAGACTTGGGTTGAGGGCTTTCATATTAATTTGGGATAAGATAAAAAAACGTCACAAAACTTCAGGGGGTCTAAGGTTTTGAGAAGCAGAAATTATAACAGCTTGTTTTTGGAAAATCGAATTAGGTAGTGGTATGGTGTCCTAATTCTAAAGTTAAAAGTAGTAATTTTTATTATTGATTGATTCTTTGCGCGCGTTTTTTTTATTTTTTGCCGCAAAAGCACTAAGGCACAAAGTTTTCGAGCCATTAAGAAATATAAGATTTCTTGAATTTCTCAAATTTCCCCAATCTTTGTTTCACCTCTACTTCGAATATCGTATCTCGTAGGTCGAAATTATTCTTCTGTCTTGATTTTAGAAACCATAAAAGCAATGAAAATTCCAAATATTCCAATGAAGGCAAAAGAGAATTGCAATCCAAAGGCTTCGGCAATATAACCGATAATTGGTGGTCCCATCAAGAATCCTAAGAAACCAACACTAGAAACAGCGGTTAAAGCTTCTCCTGTTGGTATTTCGGGATGTTTACCTGCAATGCTGTATAAAGTAGGGATGATGGTTGAAACACCCAAGCCGACACACATAAAAGCAATGGTACACGGAACAAGATAAGGAAGAAATACAGCAGTAAAAAGACCGCCTGAAATTACGACACCACTGATTTGCATGATTTTTTTTCGACCAAATTTTTGAATGAACCGATCTCCCAAAAAACGACCACTTGCCATCATAATCATAAATGAAGTATAGCCTAAAATTACCAAGGGACCAGGAGCTTTTACCACATCTTTGAAATAAACCCCGCTCCAGTCAAACATTATTCCTTCGCTCGCCATACAACAAAAACCAATTATGCCTAACCATAATAACATTTTATCGGGTTTTCGGAATCCTTTTTCTTTTTTAGATTGTGGTTTTTCTTTTGCTTTGATAAGGTATTTAGTATTAAAAGAAATTAAACTAATTACAAAAATCCCAACAATTAAGAAATGTTGCAAAGGATTTAGATTTAAAGCCAACATTCCTAATCCCACAAAAGCACCTGTAAAGCCAGCCAAGCTCCACATACCATGAAAAGAAGACATAATGGTTCTTTTAAATAAGCCTTCCGTATAGACTCCTTGTGTATTTATAGAAATATTGGTTAGATTACCTATACCGCCAAAAAACAATAAACCCAAAGCTAGGGACCAAGGGCTAGTTGCCAATCCTAAGTTAGCTAAACTTATTGTATACATTATAATTGCAACAACTAAGGTGCGATGGCTACCATAACAAGTGACTAATTTTCCTGAAAAAGGCATCATTAGTAATTGTCCTATAGGAACAGCAAATAAAATAGATCCTAATGCCGCTTCACTGAGGTGTAGTGTGGTTTTGATATCTGGAATACGGCTAGCCCAAGAGGCAAAACACAATCCCATTCCGAAATAAAAAGAACCAACCCCTAAACGAATTCGGTTTAGATAAGACGATTTTGCTTCGCGGTAATTTTTCTTATATTTCCCTTTGCCTTTGAATCGGCCTAAAAAGTTTAAATCTATCAAAATGAAGTCTTTAGGTTTTTGTGTTACAAAAATACGAAAACGGACCATTCGAAAGTGATAAATCTCTTATGGCAATGAATTACAACGTTATTGTTTATAATTTTTTGCCACTAAGCCACAAGGTCGCTAAGTTTAGTATGCCACTAAGAAAGTAAGAAAATAAAGATTTCTCGAATTTCTTCAATTTGCGTTCTATCTACTAAATCGTATATCGTACTTCGTATATCGTACTTCGTACTTCGTAATTTACCCTATCGTTATTACTTTTTGCCGCGCATTACTTTCAAGGGCAGCTTCGATAATTTGCATTACATTAGTACCTTCTTGTGCGGTTACAGGTTCGGGTTTATTTTCTACAATCGAATGGTATAGTCCGTCAAAATAATCGTAGTAATTGCCTTGTAATGTGGGAATGTTTTGGCGAATGATTGCGCCGTTAATTTCTGTGTGTAGTACACCTTCTTTTTCTTTGATTTCGGTTCCCCAAGTAGTTAAATTTGGTTTCTTGCCCAGTTTTAATTCGTCTTCTTGAACGTCGCCACGAGGTTTTAAGAACGAACCTTTTTTGCCATGCAGTACAAAAGAAGGATTCGCTTCCCGAACAAAAAATCCAGCTTTCAATCGCACTCTTTTATCTGAATAAAATAGCAAAATATCAATGTAATCGTCCACGATGGAATGTTCGCGCGTGATACGAATATCTGCAAAAACGCTCTTTGGAATTCCAAACAAACATAAGGCTTGATCAATCAAATGAGGCCCTAAATCCTTTAGGATTCCGGCACCAGCATTTGCTGTTTCTTTGTGTGTTTTCGGACTCAAAAGTGGATTGTAGCGATCAAAATGAAATTCAGCCTCCACAATTTCGCCCAAGACATTATCTGAGAGTATTTTTTGAACCGTTTTAAAGTCACTATCCCATCTTCTGTTTTGGAAAACAGCTAGTTTTAGTCCTTTGGCTTTTGCCAAATCGGTTAATTCTTTGGCTTCGGCAGCGTTGGTGGTAAAGGCTTTTTCGACCAAAGCATGTTTACCAGCAAGCAAAACTTGTTTGGCATAGTCAAAATGCGTTCCCACAGGAGTGTTCACTATAATCAGCGTCGCATCAGAAGCCAAAACATCTTCTAAACTAGAATAACTGATTACAGCAGGATAGTCTTCTTGAATCAGTTTTTTAGATCTTTCCCAAGAACCAATAAGTTCAAATCCAGGATGAAGTGTTAAAAATGGTGCGTGGAAAAATTTTCCTGACATACCGTAAGAAAGTAAGGCAGTTTTGATTTTTTGCATGATGTGGTTGTTTTTGATGCGTGTACAAAGTAAAGTTTTTTTTTCTTTGCCACTAAGGCGCAAAGGCGCAAAGTTTTTGAATCATTAAGAAATTAAGTTAATTAAGATTTCTCGAATTTTCTAATCTGCGTTCCAAATCGTACCTCGTACCTCGTATATCTCACATTAATTAACAAACTTTTAGCAGCGGATGACTTTTTAAAGTATTTGTTATACAAAAGAAAACCCTATTTTTGTGCATCGAAATACGAATTAAAATTACAACATGGATATTGTTATCAAGCTTGCTCAATTTTTATTGAGTTTATCATTACTAATTATTTTGCACGAATTAGGACATTTTATACCTGCCAAATTATTCAAAACGAGGGTAGAGAAATTCTACTTGTTTTTTGATGTTAAATTTTCGCTTTTGAAAAAGAAAATCGGCGAAACCGAGTATGGAATAGGATGGTTACCTCTAGGCGGTTATGTGAAAATTTCGGGGATGATTGACGAAAGTATGGATAAGGAACAAATGGCTTTGCCTGCGCAACCTTGGGAGTTTCGTTCTAAACCAGCTTGGCAGCGCTTGATTATTATGTTAGGTGGTGTGACGGTTAATTTTATCTTGGCTTTTATTATTTATATCGGGATGGCTTTTGCTTATGGCGAAATGTACATTGCCACTGCTGATTTGAAAGATGGTTTATGGATTGAAAATCCAGTGATGCAAAAAGCAGGATTCCAAACAGGAGATAAAATCCTAGCGCTTGACGGAGAAAAAGTGGTAAAATTTGACAATCAGATGAATGCTCAAATTTTAATGGCAAAACACATTCTGATTGAACGCAATGGAGCACAACAAACTATTACATTACCTGTTGATTTTGTAGATCAACTGTCTAAATTAGAGAAAGGCCCATTGGCAACCATTCGAATGCCTTTTGTAGTAGGTGCGGTATCTGAAGGATCAAAAAATACCAGCCTACAACCTAAAGATATTGTGTTACGGTTGAATGAGGAACCAGCGAAATACATGGATCAAGCCAAACCGATTTTAGAAAAGAACAAAAATAAGTTGATAGTTGCTACTATTATGAGAAACGAAAAACCCATGCAAGTACCCGTTCAGGTGGATGCTGATGGCAAGTTAGGAGTTCAATTAGGCGCATTGGATTTAGAATCCTTAGAAAAATTAGGCTATTATAAAGTGAGCAAACAAGAATACAGTTTCTTTGAGTCGTTTTCAGTAGGAATTGAAAAAGGTGCCGATCAACTAGTGGGTTACGGCAAACAATTAAAAATGATTTTTAACCCAGAGACTAAAGCCTACAAACAAGTGGGAGGATTTGCTGCTATTTTTAATATTTTTCCAAGTTCTTGGAGCTGGGAAGTGTTTTGGAATATCACGGCTTTATTGTCAATCATGCTAGGGGTGATGAACTTGTTACCAATACCAGCTTTAGATGGTGGACACGTGATGTTTTTACTCTATGAAATCATTAGTGGGAAGAAACCAAGTGATAAATTTTTAGAAAATGCACAATTAGTTGGTTTTGTTTTACTTATCAGTTTGTTGTTGTTTGCCAATGGAAATGACATCTATAAAGCGATTGTTGGCAAGTAAAAAAAATTAAAAATTTACAGCAAATTATTTGCGAAAATCAAATTTAGCCCTATATTTGCACCGCTTTAAAAGTGAAATACACTTTCCTCCTTAGCTCAGTTGGTTAGAGCATCTGACTGTTAATCAGAGGGTCCTTGGTTCGAGCCCAAGAGGGGGAGC
>JACCDV010627171.1_pt1 | contig 13023 bp, 11 predicted proteins | sample 7446131 | NCBI WGS metagenome assembly JACCDV01 (sample SAMN15323448, study PRJNA562643) | freshwater metagenome | isolation source: river surface water | place: USA:Blue River Watershed | collected 2017-08-17 | reverse complement strand
GCTTTTTATCGCGTGAAATAACTGTTGTTATTTTATGTCTGCTAAGCCCGGATGGCGGAATTGGTAGACGCGCTGGTCTCAAACACCTGTGGGAAACCGTGCCGGTTCGACTCCGGCTCCGGGTACTTAAGAAATCCTTAATAAACTCTTAATGAGTGAATTAAGGATTTTCTTTTTTTAGAATTGTACGGTATTTGTATTGCTAGGTTATTAATGCTATTTTTAAACTCATGTAACTTATAATAGAGTCCCCTTCAAGTTATGTTTCTTATTGTTGCATTTTGTTTCTTTACTTTTCCTATTATAACTAAAATTGTTTGACCTATGTTTGACCCAATATTTAAGCAACGTTATTCAAGGAGTCTGATTTTATGTATCAAAAGAATTCCTTATTAAACTCCTCATTTACTTTTTTTGTGATATAGCTAAATTCGGAATTAGGGTTGGCATCATACATAGCTACTGCTTCTGCATCTGAATATCCAGCCTTTATATTTTTAGCAATTTCATCACCCACACATTGGAAAACCGTTCTGTTTTCAGTTTTTAGAAAATTAATACATAATTGAGTCTTACTAATCAAACCCTCTGAAATAGTAAACATAATTCCAGCTTTAGTTGAATCTGTGAATTCTTGAGGTCTCCTTGGAAATGTGCCTTTATTAAATATAACTACATGATTTCCGAAACTACAACCAATACATTGGTCAAATTCAACTTCCTCAATTTTTGTCTCAAGCAATTTACTTTCATACCAATTTAAAAATTCCTGTTTATTTGCATTAACAATCTTCTTATTTAAGTCTTCAATTTCAAAAACTCCATTATTATCTAATAATTGTCCTATATTTGACATGTCAGGGCAACGTGAAGCTGAAATAAATAGTTTAATTAGCTCAACTTCGCTAACTATAAAACTCGTCTTTGGCATACTTATATAACATTTTTATTTTTGATTTATATTTTGAATAATATCAATTAAACTTGAAGCATTGAAACTCGGTAATGTTTGAATATTAAATAAATTATCCTGAATACCTGAAAGATATTGGTCACTAATGATATCCTGTTGCAAATATTCCTCAAAATCAGGATGAATTGCCATTATTGATTCATTACTTATTTTAAGCAGGCTTCTAATGACCTTAAAAAACTTAATTTCACTATATTCCACTTTGTCGTCTGCTTTTATAATATATATTGCTACCTCAATCAACTTTAATTCAGATTGTGAATCTAATTCAGCTAATCTGATATCATCAAAATATTTTTTTAGGAATTTTTGCCCTTCATTATTAATTTCTAATAGTAGACTTTCCAACTCCTGATTAATATTAATTTCACCAAAAATCTTGTTTTCTTGATGAACTTTTTTAATTAAAGCGATTTCTTTCTTATCAATGTCTCCATCACAAGCCATACAAGAAAATGCAGTCTTTAAAAGAAGATTATTTAGGCTTACCTGTTCCATATTTGAATGTGTTAAAATCCAATTCTTGGTCGATCATCAGTTTTTGATTGTTGACCTTCCATTTTTGTTTTTATTAGTTTATAATTATTAAGTTCAGTGATAGAAATTGATGGCTTGTTTAATTTTATTGTTTTTAAAAGAATTTCTAATGTAATTCTTGATTTGGAACGTAATGCCATTCTAGAAGCTTCATCACTTAAAAATTTAATATCACTTGACACATAATTCTCTGTTGCTTTTGCAAGCAAAGAATAGTCTAATCCAATATCCGTAGGTCTTTTTTCTAAGTAAAGTTTAAACATTAACTCTCTTGCTTCAAAATCTGGTGGTGGTAAATAAATATGTTTATCTAATCTACCTGCACGTAATATTGCAGGATCAATTGAATCTGGTCTGTTTGTAGCGCCTACAGTAAACACACCAGAATCACCACTATTGTTCATCTGTGCTAAAAATTCATTTACAGCACTTGTATTCATATGATTTACAGACGAATTATCTCTATTGGGAACTAATGCATCTAATTCGTCAATAAAGATGATACTTGGTGCATTTTGTCTTGCTTCTTCAAAAAGATTTTTGATATTTTCTTGTGAAGCGTTGATAAACTTACTTTGGATATCAGATGGTTTTATTTGATAAAAATTAAATCCGATTTCTTCAGCCATTTTCTCTACAAAAAATGTCTTTCCGCAACCTGGAGGTCCATATAGCAACATTCCATTAGGAATTGTTAAACCATATTCTGCATACTTTTCTTTTTCATTTAGAGCATCAATCACATCAATCTGAATCGTGTCTTTTAATTCTTGCATTCCTGCAATAGCTGAAAATCCTTTTCCTTTTTTATTTTCTTTTGGTTGAATTTTAGAACCTTTTTCATCTGGAATTGAAAGTTCAACTTCTAATTCTCCGTTCAAAGTTTGAATAAATTCTTTTACAGATTTAAAGCGATTTTCTGCTTTTGGTTGTAATGCTTTTCGAATTATATTTTGGGTTTGTTCATCTATTTTGTCGGAGAATTTTAATGCTTTTTTTCTTTCATCTAAAATGGCCTCTTCCAATTGTATTTTATCAGATTTGTATTTTGAAATTTCAATAAAATAAGGTGGTAAACCTGTTAATAAATGATAATACAAAGCCCCGACAGAATATATATCGCTTTGGAATGAAAAAACTTTATTGAAAGTTTCATTAGCTGTGTAGAATAAATTCAAACCATCTTTTAAAAAATCTTTATTGGATTGTTTTAAAAAACGAGCATATCCAAAATCTATAATTTTTGGAATTGTAACATTTCCCGACAAATCCAACATTACATTTTGATTCGTAATATCGTTGTGAATGATTTGTTTGTTGTGCAGATAATTCAAACCATTTAGAACACTCAAGATAATACTTTTAGCTTCATAAGTACTCAACGTATTCTCACGTTTCATTTTATCCACCAAAGTTTCTCCACTCACAAAATCCAAAACCACATAGGCTAATTTATGCCCTTCGATAATGATATTTCCACTGTCGTTATATTTTACTAAATTGGAATGTTTGATTTGCTTCAACATTTCAATTTCCAATATTTCTCCGCTTTCAGTAAACTGTGTTCGATGTAATTTTGAAAAATCAAATAATTTCAAAAATTTAGTTTCTTTAACTTCATTTTGAACACGATATGTTTCAGCATAGCTTCCTTTTTTAAGAAAAAAGCTAACCGAAAATTTATTATCAATAGTTTGTCCCTTTGTTAATATAGATTTATTCATTTTTTGGATTTTTAAATAAACTGATTAACAAACTAATTCCCACGACAACATCTACCAAATTCCAAATTTCTCTACCTAAAGTTATTTTGAAAAAGGGTTGAAACAATAATGCTAAAGCTCCGTAAATTATCATCTCTGTTTGTTTTTCCTGTTGATTGGCTAGATAGGTAAGAATACCAAATCCAATTAAAGCGGCAAATCGTACTAATTGATAATAGCCATAAGGTAAATCCAAAAGACAACCAAACATTAAAATTGCTAAACCTACTTTGATGATTTTTCCCATATATAATTACCCCACTAAAATTGTATCGTCTCCACTTGGTTTCTCTGTATCTGGTAATAAATTAATTAGGTCAATAACTATCGGGTGCAGATCATCCGTAGCTGGGTTTTCTCCAATTTGTTGTAACCCTTCATTTAGTAATTGTCTTGCTCTATGGCTGTCCTTCCAATTGAAAGAATCAAAGTTTTGATTGTGTTGTTTGATGAAATTCATCAATTGATATACTAATGTCATTTGAAAAAATACTGAATGAATTTCCTCAGCCAATACTGTACCTAATTTAATATCTTTAGTTTTCAGAACCTGTTCTAACTGATTTCGTAATTGATTTACAACTTGAGTTGAACGGTCATTTCCTAAATCATTATTTACTTTCTCTAATCTATAAAACTCTTCTTTTAGTTCTTCTTCTAATTTTGGCCATTCTGTGGTTTCATTCAGTTCATCAATGGTCTTTAACGCTTTTCTCAAATTGGCAAGAACTTCTTGTTTGCCGTCAACATCGTTTTTACTATTGTCAAATTTTTTCTCTAATTCAACGATTTCATTTTCGATTTTTTGAACTTTGTCTCCGTGAGTTCCTTCATCTTTTAGCTCTTCGATGCTTCCTTTTGCTTTACGAATTTCATTGGAAAGCCAATTGGTTTCAACAGACTGAACTGTGTCGGTCGGAACATCAATTTCTGCTGTATGGTCTAAATATGGAAAATATGCCTGTATAGAAACTTTTTGAGATTTGTCGATATTGATTGTCAAATCTACATCACTGTTTTCTGGTAATAACGCTGGTAAATCTGCCCCGCTAATGATGATGTCGTAAACGTGTTCGTTGTAAATTGCTCTTGTTCCGTCCGCTCCGTGTTCGCCTTGATACAATGGAATTTTGATAAAGTCATTATCCATTCCGGGACGGATTTGTTTTTGAGTTTTTAGTCCGTTTGCCGTTCCCGTTGCTGGCAAAGATTTGTTTTGTTCTAAACCCGAAACCTGTCTAAATTCAATTTTGCCTGTTTCTCTTTTTTTAATTTCAATTCCCCAATTAAGTGTAAGACCTTGCATTGAGTTTAATCCGCCAATTCCTTGAATTATTGTAAACTCTTTAGGTTCACTCTCTAAAATATTTCCTTTGTCATCAAACAAAATGACTTCAAAACCATTTTTACCCTCTTTTAGTTGAGTTTCAATTACTTCGCCAATTTCATTGATTTCAACTTTTCCACTTGACCAAGCTTTGTCGCTTCTTGTAATTTCTGCAAATACTTTTTCGGGAATTACTCCTTCCGTTTTGTCAACCAAAATTTTAAGTGTTACAAATTCTTCCATTTCAACGGTTGATGCTTCGTGTCCAATTTCGATTTGTATTTTCGATTTATCTCTTGTTTGTTCTTTTATTTCTTCTGAAATACTTACCGTTGAAGCATATAAAGCAGCACCTTTTGATACTACTGTCATTGGGTCAACGCTTGTGTCAGGTTTGCAAATTTGTTTTCCCAACATTTTTCTGATAATTGGCGAAAAAGTTGGACCTCCAACCAAAATCAAAGAATTTAAAGATGAACCTTTTAAATTATTACGCTCTAAAAGTTTTTTAGAAATATCAACTGCTTTTTGAAAAACAGGCGATAAAACCTTTTCCAAATCCGCTTGTGTTATCGTTAAGTCAATTTCAATGTCTTCTCCGTCATCGTCAGTTCCTGCACCTTCTTCTTTGTACAGATTAAACTCACTTTTAAAGGAAAGTTCGTTTTTTAGTTCTTCTGCGAAAGATTTTAAAGCTTCTCTATATTTTAATTTCTTGGTGTCATCACTTAAAATATCGTCAATTGAAAAGTTTTCTTGGATATGAGGAATAATAATTTCGTCAACAATGGCTAAATCTAAATTTTTGCCACCTAAATAATTATCTCCTTCCGTATCTGAGACTTTCATAATACCGTCTTCCACTTTAAGCAGAGCTGCATCAAAGGTTCCACCTCCAAAATCAAATACCAACCAAAACCCGTCTTTCTTATTATTTTCCAAACCGTAAGCAATTGCAGCAGCTACAGGTTCTTGCAAAACTTCTGCGTGTTCAAATCCCGCTAACTTTGCAGCACGTCTCGTTGCATCAATTTGATTGTTTTTGAAAGCTGCTGGAACGGTTATTACGACTGCGTTTACAGCTTCATCAGTTACGAATGATTTCAACGTTTTTAAAACTTCTGACGACAATTCTTCCGAACTTAAATCTTTATCCAAATTGGAGCTGAAATACTTTTTATCAGTTCCCATTGTTCTTTTGAACTCGATAAAAGCATTAGGTTCAATGTCTTTGGACAAACTGGCTTCTTGTTCACTTCTGTAAACAGCGAATGCTTTTTTACCAGCTAAAACGCCTTTTTTATTATAAGCGATGCAAGACGGCATTGTGTCGTCCAAGCCATTCACTTTTATAATTTTAGCTTCTCCGCTTTCAATTCTTGAAATTGCAGAATTGGTTGTACCCAAGTCGATACCGTAATCTATTTTAGTTCTTGCCATTTTATTTTAAATATTTTAGTTTTGAGAAACATCTACTTGTGCTCTTTGGATAAGCACACCGTTGTAATTTACTTGTGGTTTGATAACTGATGTTATGATTTTTCTTCCTTCTGTTAGATTTTCATCTGTAATGAAATTAATAACATCAATATTCATTCTCTCGTCATAATCTTTGTTGAGAAGATTAATCATTTCATATCCATTGGAAGCGAAATTTGCTTGTATTCTTTCAATGCCTTTTACAAGCGGTTTCAATCCTTTAGTTTCTTCGTCCATTTTAGAAATATTCTTTTGCATTCTTACAATTTCATCAGCCACTTTCAAAGCCAAAGAATGGTCGATTTCAGTACTTGAATTTGCCGAAACAGATTGTTTTTCTTCATGTTTCAATTTCAATTGAGTATCCAAAACTTCAACTAATTTGCTGTCTAATTTGATGCTTTCTTCTTCCAAGGATTTTTTGGTATTTTTGATTTGCGCTTCTACATCTGTTTTGCTGTTTGAAATACGCTTACCTAAAAGCCAATATAAAACACCACCTAAAAGCAAGGTTGCTAAAGTTGCAATAATCCAATACAAGCGGTTTGTGTTTACGTCTTTGTCCAACTTGGAAATGCTGTCTTTTGCAGTTGTTTCTGTTAATTGAATTTTTATTCCAAGTTGACTTGCTGTATTAGAAATTGCAATACTATCTTTTTGATTTTGAATTTGTAAATTGTCAATATTATTATTAACCTTTGAAAGGTTGGAATTAATTTTTCCTATTTCAGATGTCAGATTAGCATTCTCTGATTGAAGAGTTTTAATCTTTTCCGTCAAAGGTTTAATTTCATTTTCTATATCTTCATGATTTTTATTTTGGCAGAATGCTCCCAACCATGAAAATAAAACTATTGCGTATGTTATTTGTTTTTTCATTAGTATTCTGATTTTTGGATTTTAGATTGAATTTCATTAACTATTTTTTGCTGTTTTTTTGATTGGGATGCTTTCTCATTTTCAGCTTTTTTTACAAGTGAATCAATTTGTTCTTGTTTTTCATTTATTTGCATTTCCCTGTCAGACTGGCTTCTTAAAAATTGCCATTGTTTAATTTTGTTCATTTGAACATTTAGAGTATCGAATTCAGATTGGAAATATTGAAAATTCTTAATTTCAATCAATCTATCTTCTGCTATTTTTAATTCTATCTCTAACTTTTCAAGAGGCGATAAATCAACAACAAAATCTTTGCTGTATATCATATATTCATCAACATATACTTCGATACGCTGTTTCCCAATTTTATACACACATTTATCTGCATTTCCCCAACCTGAAAAATCAATTGATTTTGTGTGAATATTTAATTTTCTTATTTCGGAACGAGAATAACCATCAGGTGATTCAGAGTTTCGTCTCACACTACCATCGGGATTAATATACTTTAAGTAAAAAGTAACTGATTTTTCTTCTGTAACTTGTGTTTTAAGATTTAACCCAATATATCGTATGAATTTTGTATATAATGGCTGGTTGTCAGTATTTGTTACTTCTGAAGAAATAATTTCGAAAGGTAGCTTTGGAGGGATTTTTTTGTAATTATCAATGATTATAAAAATTGTTGCACTACTTGATGAATTATGTTTTAACCAATTTGCCAACTCTAAAAACTCCCTTTTTTGTTCGTCGTTATTGCATTCTTTGATTTTTTTTAGATTATTGTCGGACAACAAATCAACTAACATCTCATTTACTTTTTGCCAATCTATAGAATTCTTAATATTGTCTTCGACTGCTCTATGATTAATAGATTTACGTCCTAACATTATATCGATATCTGTTGACTCTAGTTGTTTAATTTGTTGTCTAATATTTCTTTCATTTTCTATATAAAGTTCTTTGATAGATTTTAAAAACATTATAGCTTCTGAAACCTCGTGGTTTTTCATTTCTTCAAGTGTTGCTATATGGTCTTTTGCTCTATCTTTTGTTAATTTACCAACTGCGATTGAATCTGCAATCTTATTCAATTGCAATGCGTTTTCAAGGTATTCCTCCGTACTTTTACTCTCTTTACTTTCATTAAAATAGTCAATACCACATTGCATTATTTCTTTTGCTAGGTTATCTGCAATCATCTTGTATTTTAAATCGTTAACTCCTAATAATGAATTCAAAAGTTTTAAATCAGACTTAGTATTTTCGTGGAGCTTTAAACCAAATTGAAAAGCATTTATTTTATTTTCATTTCTTTTCTTTTTTGTTCTTTCAATTTTACTCTCAATATTATGCACTGGTTCTTCGGTGAATTTTTGTGATAAATATTTTTGAGTGGTTTCATTGCAATGACTGAAAAATTTTAATATTTCAGCAATTGAGTAGTTGCTTTCGAATTGCTTTAATATCTCATTAATGAAATATTCAACTTGCTTCTGATTGTCTGCGATATAGGTTTCACCCGCAACTGAGCGTACGAAGTTTGTAAAACAATCCGATTCTATCAATTTTATTTTATTTTGAATAGCTTCTTTAATTTCCTCTTGAGATTTCCCTAATAACTTTAATGTGCTAATATTGTTAAAACAAGAATAGTTTTTTTGAGTTACATCTTTCTCAGTTGTAACTTTTTCCCAAATTTCAACTGCTTTTTCTTTGTCTCCATTTCTCAAATAATTAATAGCTGTTTCATCGAATGAGTTAGTATTTAAAAACCAAAACAATGAATTTTCAAGCATTTCCTTAGCTTGTTGAATTGCTGAAAAGGCCTTAGTAATTTTATCTTGATCTCTTTCTATCGTATTTAAGAGCGGAAAATCGTATTCTGAAGTTATTTCTTTGCCAACATTTGCATAAGCTGTAATTTTTCCTTTTCTACTTTGAATTTCTCTCATAGTAGCATTGGAAAGAATTCCAATTATTCGATATGGATTTTCTTGAATTATTTTCATTAATAAATTATTTTAATTTGATAAAGGCAAACCATGTTCTCTTTTAATTTCGTTAATAATTGCTATGTACTCCCCTTCATAATTTCTTTCACCGAATTCTTCATCGCGGTAATTTCTTGTAGAACGTGTAATTTTTTCAGGAGCAATTCCCAAATAATCAACATCTATACTTTTAAAAATTGTATTGTTCTTTTTATCAATAAAATTAATTTCACTTTTTAATCTTATCGCCTTCTCTCCTCCTGTATAAAAACCTTCTGCTTTTCCTCTTTTCTGTACAATCCATATAATTGCATTTACTTCATTTATTTTTCTAGTATAAAGGGTATCAAAAACTTTATAATTTTCATATCCAGTATTTATATCATCATTTAAACGACATCCATAATTTATATCTGAATCAATGCTAAAAAATTTATTTATCTTAAATTCTTTTTCAACAGTTTCCAATTTTGAACAATCAAATGTTTTAAAATAATCAATTGTTGGTTTAGACCATAATTTTATCATTTCTTGTTCTTCATCTTTTGCTAATTGTAATTCTTCAACTTCCCTTTTTGGTTCAAAAAATACAATATCTAAAACACCATATATTAATCCTATAATTATGAGAACCACTAAACCAGAACCTTGATTTGAATTTCTTGACATAGTTTAATTTTTTTGAATTTAGATACTATTTAAAATCTTTTTGAGTGTTTTATCTGGAGGAAAAATCATATAATAATTTAATTCAAATAAAATAATACAGGATCTCTATTTTTAAGTCTATTTCGATTAAATACGGAAAACATCACCGATTCAAATGTAAAAATTTTCGGCTAAAAAGCCGTATGATTTTAAAATTTATTTTCACTTCATTTTTTTCCTTTGTTTAATGCAAAACGAGTTAGATGCAATGCAAGAAGAAATGATCAAAAGGATATATTCCCTGTTCTTAGTTAAATTAATGGTAATAAACTTTCTTTTTCTAAAGCTGCTCGTTGTGACGAAAAAACTATCAGAAGATTATTTGAGCACAAGCAAGGTATGACTGTTAACTTATTATTCAAAATAGCTTTTGCTTTAGAAACAAGTCCTAACGAGCTTTTAAAAGATCTATACCTAAAATAATATTAGATAGAATCGGAATCTTTGTCCAAATCATTTTTATTAAATAATCGCTATTAATATTATATGATAGTGAAAGTCTAAACTTCAAAATGTAGTGGTTTTTAGAGGTTTATTTACACATCTACATCTTCAACTTAACTTTCCTTCATTTGTAAAACTGTAATAACCTGCTCTTGTAACTATAATGTGGTCAATTAAATTTACATCCAATAAGTCGGCGCATTTCTTAATCTTTCTGGTTAAAGTTACATCGGCATCACTTGGGATTAACTTCCCACTGGGATGATTGTGTGATAGTATTAAGCCACTTGCATTGCATTTTAAAGCTACTGCAAAAATTAGTCTTACATCCACTACGGTACCTGCTATGCCTCCCTTTGAAAGTGGATAAATACCTAGGGCTTCATTAGCCCTATTTAATAGCAGAATTTTGAATTCTTCTTGTAATTCAATAATGTTGCTGTCCCAAGAAGATAAAAGTAACTGATATGCTTTTAGCACTGAATTGACCCTTATTTTATAGGTATTATTAGTGCTATAGGACACCCTAATTTCTGCAACCTCTGATGGAGGATTTACTGTTTTTACTACCATAATAGGGTAAGGTTTGAAATTAATAAAAAAAGAGGTCCAAAACTTATGATTACCTGGATAATGGAAATCAAGCTTTAGACCTCAAAATGATTAATGAACTAATTGTTGTTGTTCATTAACAGAGAACATATTCCCTACAGGAGCTTTGCTCATAAATTCTTCAAGAGTAGTTTTACCAATATCTTTAGTTGCAACAGGCTCTTCTGTGTCTGTGTATTCAAATCTATGAGAAAGTGTAATTACTTCTCCTGTTTCTCTGATGGTGTAACTGTATTGTTCACAGCTAACTTTCTTTACAGCTCCAGGTAGTTCTGTGCCTAGTAGTGATTGACATGTCAATTCATCAAAAGTACACGACATAGATGCTTTCTTTGCTGTCATATAACTTCTTCCTGTTTCTTGGGACTTTACTACTTCAATCCCGCCTTGTAATTCAAGAGTAAAGAATTCTTTTCCTTGCTCTGTGACTCTTCTTTGATAGTTTGTAATTCTTACCATTTCTTTGATTTTTGTGAGTTAAACATGTAGCAAAAAACATATTATTCTCTGTAATACCACTTAGCTTTCACCTTAAGTAGTTATTTCCAGCCAGAATATTTTTGTTTTAAAACAACACCAGGGGGCGTTGTAATTGCTTGGAATTGGTGGGGGTTTTGACACAAGGTAGCTTATGCACAAAAAATTTTTATAAAAAAATCCCAACCCCATATTGAGGTTGGGAAACATTAACTCAAAAACCAAGAATAGGCTGAATCCCTATCACTCAGTGCTTTTGAGATGCCTTTGCTAAAATCAAAGGCATTCACTCCTCTTTCAAGGAAAGTGTCAATATAGCTGGTTTTATTAGAACCAGTTAATAAGTTGTAAAACTCCCACATACTAATATCTCCATTAGCATTTCTACAGAAGCTTTCATCTTGGTAGTAATCTTTGGCTACCGTGTTAATATGCCCATCATTGAGCAATAACTCAGGAATTAGTAATTTATCCTTTCTAGGTAGGTAATTATAAAGCCTGCTCTTGCCTATAATTTGTGCAAAGTCCCTTTCAGTCAAACTGCGCTCTAATAAGTTTTGCATACTATTTAGATGCTCTTGAGCTCTGTAATTTGACAACACCTGTATCATTTTAGCTTCCAGGTCAAGATAACTCATAGCTCTAATCTCACTCTGAAATCCATCAGTTGAAACACAAAGATTACAGCACACCATATTCTGAAATCCAATAAAAAACTTGAATTTTTCATAGGTCTTTTTACTATACAGGTTTTCCTGATTGTAAGCCCTAACTCCACCTATTGTAAGCTCTAATCTATTTCCGTTAATGGTTTCTGTAATACCTGGAATCTTAATAATAAATGCCATTCTCTCAAAATAAGACGTTCTCTGAAAATCTTGCAGGTCTTTTGTAGGCACATGCAAGGCATCAGGTGTTCTGCCTTTGATTTGGTGGCTAACCCTAATTTCAGGAGCATCAATTACTTCATTTGGAAATATTGTAGCAACAGCGCTTAAAGCAGTTTCTATAAATTCTTGATGACTAAGGGTAATTTCGTTGTCTTTTGACCAAACTGGTATAACACATTTCTCCTTTAAATGAGAAAGGCTAACACTTTCCGTATTAGCCTCTATAAATGGAGATTTTGGTTTTGGGTTGTCACTACCTGGAAAGCTAAAATTATGTGTTTCTTGAGGTATTATATTAGCTATCCTTGCGCTAATTGGACTGAGAGTGAGTTGTTCCGTTTCCATTTTTATAAATATTTGAAGTTAAATTCTGTAACAGGTGTTTCTTTTCTACAAATTCTTGTTCTACACTCTTTGCCATATCTAGGTTGTTATTGTACAAGTCTGTAAGTTCTTTGATTGTCATACATTGTACAATTTTTTGTTGTAGCTCTGGTTTAGTCAATGTACTATTACACCACTCTAGTATTTTTTTACCTGTGTGTGTATTAATAAGAAATTGTGGCTTTCCCTCAAATAGCAAAGTCCTGTCTTTTGATGCAGAAGCAAAATGTTTACTGTCTATGTCGAATACAATTGTAAATTCGTAACTTATCTCATCGCGCTGGATTGCCTTAAGTCCTACTTTCTCTGGGACCATTTTACCATTCTTCTCACTAATGACATAATCTTGTTTTACTCGCATTGTAGCTATAACATGAGCATTGCAGTTTAGTATTTTATCTACAAATGATTTTTGCATCGGTGTAATTTTACTCCAATTTGCAAAACTATTCCCTTGGAGTGATGCGTGATAATCCAATAAATAGTCCCAGCAGTGGCTTGTACTATCAATTATTATGACTTCTACGCCTGCTTTAATACAAACATCAATAGCTTC
>JACCDV010442464.1_pt1 | contig 13026 bp, 15 predicted proteins | sample 7446131 | NCBI WGS metagenome assembly JACCDV01 (sample SAMN15323448, study PRJNA562643) | freshwater metagenome | isolation source: river surface water | place: USA:Blue River Watershed | collected 2017-08-17 | reverse complement strand
CGCTACCATGCGGCTAACTCACTCAAAAGGTACTGCATGGAACTCTTGACCGACCCACAAGCGTGGATTGCTTTTGCCACACTCACCGCTCTTGAGCTGGTGCTGGGTATCGACAACATCATCTTCATCTCGATCTTGGTGGACAAGCTGCCACCTGAGAAACGTGAATTTGCACGCCGCATTGGTTTGTTCATGGCCATGTTCATGCGCATTGGCTTGTTGCTGTTGCTCTCGGTCATCGTGGGCTTGGTCGCCCCGTTGTTCACTGTGTTTGGCCAAGACATTTCAGGCCGCGACTTGATTTTGATTTTGGGCGGCTTGTTCCTGATTTGGAAAAGCACAGGCGAAATTCACCAATCCCTCGAAGGCGAAGAAGAGCATGGCAGCTCTGCCGTTGGCAACACCATGGCAGCGATCATTCTGCAAATCATGATGATCGACTTGGTGTTCTCGCTCGACTCCATCATCACTGCGGTGGGCATGGTCGATGAAGTGGAAATCATGATTGCCGCTGTGGTGTGCTCTGTGGGCTTGATGATGGCTTTTGCGTCAAGCATCGGTCGCTTTGTGTCTGACCACCCCTCCATCAAAATGCTGGCCCTCACCTTTTTGGTGGTAGTGGGCGTGGTACTCATGGCCGAAGGTTTGGGCCACCACATTCCCAAGGGCTATATCTACTTTGCCATGGCGTTCTCGGTGATTGTGGAGATGCTCAACATTCGCTTTCGCAAACGCGCGCAAAAAGTGGTTCAGTTGCATCAAAACACACCTTGACGTCCACTTCGGACTGTAGGGTTGACGTAATCAAGCAGTCATGCGGCTTATTAAAATGGTCTCGATATTTAAGACCATTTAACCAGCCAGCATGTCAGCCACAGAGGCTTCCCACAAACTCACACTGCAGACGCAAGCGCTGTTGGTGCTAGGCTGTGCGGTGGCCTACTTCTACGCCTTCAAACTCAATCTGTATTGGTTCGATTGGATTGAGTTTTCTCATGGTGTGAATTGGGTGTACATCCCTAGTGGTTTGCGTTTGCTATTTGTGCTGCTCTTGGCGCGCCTAGGCGGCACTGGCATTGCACTAAGCACGATTTACATCAACTACACCCTTGGAGATATCGAAGCACACCTATTCAACATCGTAACGGGGATGATCTCTGGTGCATCGCCGTGTATTGCAGCCTACTTGGCCAGACAATGGTTCAATTTAGATTCGCAGCTGACGAACCTGACAGGACGGGACTTTTTCAGGCTCTCTGTTCTTTTTGCCGCAGTGAATGCCGTGCTCCATCAACTCTGGTATTTCTGGGTAGACAAAACACCAGACTTTCTTGCTAGCACGCTGGCCATGGCTGTGGGCGACTGGCTGGGCACGGTGCTGGTGCTGGCCACTGTGAGCTTGTGCATTCAACTGTATAAGCTTCGGCAAACGCACCAGAGTTAAGCTTAAGAGCTTAATCTTTGCCTCTCGCCAAGGTCACGGCCAGAGGCAACAAACCCAGCGCAAACAAAATGGCACCTATGTTCATCAAGATGTCGGTCATCATGAGGCAAAAGCCCAACACAGAAATGCCCAAACCCACGGAGATCACCGTTTTGAGTTCAATCTTTGGCAGCTTCTTCATGCGTTGAATCTTAATCTAGACATGACTGACGCACAGTTTTGAAGAAATTCCAAAATGCTTTGGCGTCAGGGCTTTGGTCATCACTGGGCACCAAACAGCCTGCAATCTCGCTTTGAACAAACTGATACATCACCGTGGCCAAGCCACAGCGGCGGTACTCTGGATAAACCTCAACATGGTGGGCATACCACTGGGCTGAATGATTCAGCTTGAAAACAGCTGTTGAAATTTGCTCAGCGCGAAGCTTGTCTCTCACCACATGCACGGCCAGCGTGATGCTGACCTCTGTTTGGGTGAAGTCAAAAACAATAGGCAGCTGTCGCGTCAGCAAAGAAAGTACTCTGTATTCTTGGATCATGGCCATGCATCCATCGCTCAAAAGAAAAAACCCACAGTCGCAAAACTGTGGGTTTTTATTTTGGTGGTGGTAGCGGGATTTGAACCTGCGACATCAGCATTATGAATGCTGCGCTCTAACCAACTGAGCTATACCACCGCAAGACGAGCATTATAGCCAGATTTTCAGCGGCTGATCGCCCTATTCTTCCAACGGTGAAAGCACACCAAAAGCACGCTGTGCATAGGCAAGGCCGTTGCCTGGCTGAACGCCGAAGTCAAGCACCTCACCAATCAAAATGTCGTGATCGCCCGCCGACACCACTTGCGCGAGTCGGCAATCAAACCAAGCAATCACACTGTCTAAACGGGGGTGTTGGTTGACGCCTCGCACCAAGGGCTGGTCGGCGAATCGTTCGGCTTGCGTACCTTGCGCAAACTTGAGGGCCACATCTTTTTGTTGCGCACCGAGCACATTCACCATGTAGCCGCCTGCATTCAAAAAGGCGGGATGGCTGAGCGAGGTTTTGCGCACGCTCCACAACACCATGGCAGGATCGAGCGACACGGTGTTGAAAGAGTTGCAAGTCATACCCCAGTCTTGGCCTTGGGTATGAGCCGTCACTACCGTCACCCCTGTGGTGAAGCAGCTCATCGCATCTTTGATGTTCACGCCGTGCTTTCAGAATTGTTTTTATAAAAACGCCAGTGCGTCTTGTGCGGCCACACGGCCTTCGTCGGTAGGAACCACCCATACCTCAATGGCACTATTGTCGGCGTGAATCGAAGCCACATCATCGCCTGTGGCCATTGCATTGCGTGAAGCGTCCACTTGCACGCCCATGTAGGCCAAGGCATCGCCCACCTGTTGGCGCAGCACAGCATCGTGTTCGCCAATACCGCCCGTGAAAGCCAACACATCCAGGCCGCCAATGCAGGCAGTGAGGGCGCCCACTTCGCGCACCACACGGTGGGCAAACAAATCAGTGGCAAAGCGCGCAGCCTCAGAAGAAGATGCTCGCAAGCTGCGCATATCCGCACTCTCACCCGACACGCCGAGCAACCCGCTTTGCTTGTAGAGAAGCTTTTGAATTTGATCGTGCTCCCAGCCCTGCTCCATCAAGTAAAGCAACACACCGGGGTCAAGTGCACCGCTGCGTGTGCCCATCATCAAACCATCGAGGGCAGAAAAGCCCATAGTGGTTGCGCGACTTTGATAGTCCGTGGTGGCGCAAACGCTTGCGCCATTGCCCAAATGCGCCATCACCACACGACCGTTTGAGCGTGGCACAACGCGTTTCAACACTTGGCTCACGTATTGGTAAGACAGCCCATGAAAGCCGTAGCGACGCACACCTTGCTCGGTGAGCTTTTTGTCAATTGCAAACGTGGTTTCCAGGGGCGACAAGGTGCGGTGAAACGCGGTGTCAAAACACGCCACTTGCGGCACATCACCAAACGATTCAGCGAATGCGCGAATACCCGCCAAATTGTGTGGCTGGTGCAAAGGCGCGAGTGCATTGAGCGTGGCGAGTTGCGCCATCACCTCGGGGGTGACGCGCACACTGCTGCTGTAGTAAGCACCGCCATGCACCACACGGTGCGCCACGGCTTGCACACGCAAATGCGCAAAGCGTGAGGCCAGCAAATTTTTGAGTGTGTTGAGCGCGGCATCAAACACATCTTGCGCCGGCCGCACCGCTACATCTGCAGATTCTTTCGCCTGGCCTGCTGCGCTAAAGCTGATGCGCGGTTGACCCGAAGGCTCTAAGCCTTCAATGTTGCCTATGACTTCGGCTTCACCAATACCGCTGCCTTCAATTGGGTAGAGCGCAAACTTGAGGCTCGACGAGCCTGCGTTGACAGACAGAATGCTCATGCGGGGTGGGTGCGGTAGTGGTGGGCAATGAGCTTGGCCAGCAAGGCCGAAGCACTGCGAGTGGTGGCAGTGTCTGCACGGCTGGTGAGTGCAATCGGCACACGCGCGCCCAACACCACGCCTGAGCCGGATGCGCCAGCCAAGTATTCAAGTTGCTTGGCCATCATGTTGCCCGACTCTAAGTCGGGGGCCATCAAGATGTCGGCATCACCTGCCACGGCTGAGGCAATGTGTTTTATCTCAGCAGCGTGGCTCGACACCGCGTTATCAAACGCAAGCGGGCCATCAAGCAAGCCGCCTTTGATTTGCCCACGGTCGGCCATCTTGCACAAAGCTGCAGCATCGAGCGTAGACGGGATGCTGGGGTTGACGGTCTCCACCGCAGAGAGCACAGCCACCTTGGGCTGGGCCACGCCCATGATTTGTGCAAACAAAATGGCGTTTTGCACAATGTCGGCCTTCTCAGCCAGAGTGGGCGCAATGTTGAGTGCGGCATCGGTGATGTACAGCGGCTTGGGGTACATCGGTGCTTCAAAGCGAAACACGTGCGACATGCGTCGGCCTGTGCGCAAACCTTTTTGCGAGACCACCGCATGGATCAATTCATCGGTGTGCAAGCTGCCTTTCATCAAGGCTTCGAGCTTTTTGTCAGCAGCCATTTGTGCAGCCACTTCGGCAGCGGCATGGCTGTGCGCCACGTCGATGACCTCGATGCCACTCAAGTCAATGCCAGCTTCTACAGCCACAGCACGCAGTTTTTTTTCTGGCGCAATCAACACCGCTTGAATCAGACCTGCATGGTGGGCATCCATCGCACCTTGCAGCGAATCAGCATCGCACGGATGCACCACGCCGCAGCGCACGGGCTCTAGCTTTGCCCCCAGTGCAAGCAAGTTGGCATGACGCTCTTCAGGGTTGAACAAGCTGATGTGCGGTGCGTGAATGCGCGGCATGCGTAACTTTTCAGTCGGCGCCATGACTTTGGCCGTACCCAACAGCACGCGCTCACCTTTTTGATTGACCAAGTTGCAGTCAAGCTCGACAGTTTTTTTATCGTCGTGCTTGGCGGTGCAAGTCACCGTCACATTCAAGGTGTCGCCCACGCGCACAGGGCGGCTAAAGCGCAGGTTTTGCTCCAAGTAAATCGTGCCGGGGCCAGGAAACACTGTGCCCAGCAAGGTGCTGATGAGCGAGCCACCCCACATGCCGTGACCAATCACCCCATGAAACAGGGTGGCGTTGGCGTACTCAGGGTCCAAGTGTGCGGGGTTGGTGTCGCCCGACACAGCCGCAAAGGCTTGAATGTCAGCCACCGTCAAGGTGCGCACCAAGCGGGCAGTTTGCCCCACGACGATGTCGTCGTAAGGGTAGTTTTCAAACCATTCGTTGTTGGGGTCGTTGGTGGTGTCAGTGATGTCGTTCATGGCAATCTCAATTCACAGCGTGTGTGCCGGCGTCTACAAAAATGGTTTGGCCCGTCATGCCACTGGCGGCATCGGTGCACAAGAAAGTGCTGAGGTTGGCAATTTCCTCTAAGGTGACCAAACGGCCCAAAGGCGCTTTGGCGATGTTGTTTTGCATCAGCGTGTCAAATGCTTCAATGCCCGAGGCCGCACGCGTGAGAATGGGCCCAGGTGACACCGCGTGCACGCGTATGCCTTTGGGACCCAGCTCAAGCGCCATGTAACGCACCAAGGATTCGAGGGCCGCTTTGACGGGCCCCATCAAACCGTAGTGCGGCACGGCCTCGTCAGCCCCCAGATACGACATGGTCAACAGGCAACCACCCTGTGTCATGTGTGGTTCGCACAGCTTCGCCACTGTGGCAAACGAGTGGCAAGAGACATCCATCGCGCGGGCAAACCCGTCTTTGGAGCTGTCCACCACGCGGCCATGCAAATCTTGCAGCGGCGCCCATGCAATGGAGTGAATGACAAAGTCCAAGCGGCCTAACTTAGCCGCCGCATAGGCCACGAGCTTGTCGAGCTCTTCAGGGGCTTCGATGTTGCAGCATTGCAAATCAATGCCCAAGGGCTGCGTCAAGGGTTCAACATAAGCGCGCGCTTTGTCGTTCAAACACGAGGCCACCACCTCGGCCCCCATGGCATGCGCCTGACGCGCACAACCCCAAGCAATACTGTGATCATTGGCCAATCCCAAGATCAAACCTTTTTTGCCTTTCAAATCGAAGGCGGGCATCCAACTCATACAAACTCCTCAAAACCTGTGGGGGGCTCAAAACGCCCCGCCACAAAACGTAAACGGGTGGGCCCGGGCATGGCCCGCATGGCCACAGAATGCCGAGGGTCACCGGGGTAGCACAAGGTGCGCACGCCTTCATCGTCAAAGGCCTCGGGCAGCACTGTCGTTGGCGGGCGTGTGCTTGCAAAGTTCAGCACATCTTGGCTACAGCGGTGTGACAGCAAAGACGCCAAGGTCATGATTTGCGGCGGCGCAAGCGGCAAGTCGCCGGCCCAGTAGCGCGTTAAGGCCTCCAGCGGGGTCAGCCAAACGCTGTCAATGGCTTCGATGTTGTCGTGCATGGGGTGCTGGCCATCTGGCAAAACCGCCACAAAAAAACGCGTGTCAAAACGCTTGTTGGTGACCGATGGTTGCACAGGCGTGATCCAACGTGACCAAGGCTCCAAATGCTGCGTATCCACACGTAAAGCTGCACGTTGCAACACGTCGGCAAAACCGACACCACCATGCAAGGCTTGCTGCCACTGTAGGCGCTGCTCAGCGTCATGGGCCACAGCTTGGCTGCTGTTGGCGCGGGCATAGAGCACGCCACACTCTTCCAACACTTCTCTGACAGCCGCCACATACAAACCAGCAGCGGTGTGCTCTGGCAAATCTGGCTCACCCAAGGCACGATGCAGCACTTGTGATGAGGTATCTAAATAGGTGTGTACATCAGGCGAGCAGTCGGCATCGTCAAGTTTGCCGCCAGGAAATACATAAGCGCCGCCCAGTACAGCCGAGGCTGTATGACGGCGCAGCAAAAAGACCTGCAGGCCTTTTTGAGGGTCATCACGTAACAACACCACCGAGGCCGAGGCCCGCGGTGGTGTTGTGATGATGTCGCTGTTAAGTTGCATCAACCGCAGCGATGAGCCAAGAATTACTTGGCGCCGTAGGCCACGTCCGCACGGCGGTTTTGCGCCCAAGCAGCTTCGTCATGACCGGCTGCTTTTGGCTTTTCGCTACCAAAGCTCACGGGCTCGGCTTGGCCGTCTTTCACGCCGTAGGCTTTCAAACCACGGGCAACGGCTTCAGCACGCTTTTGGCCCAAAGCCAAGTTGTATTCACGGCCACCGCGCTCGTCGGCATGGCCTTCCACTCGCACTTTCAAGCCAGCGTTAGCGGCCAAGTACTTGCCTTGACGCTCCACCACGGCAGCCTGGTCAGCTTTAATGTCGAACTTGTCGAAGTCAAAGTAAACGCTGCGCTCTTTAGAAATGGCGCTGTTGGGGTTCAAGTGGTCAGCCACCACGGAAGCGACAGAAGACTTGGCATCTGACACGTTGTTGTCGAGCTTGGTTGAGCTGCAAGCAGACAACAAAGCGACTGACATGATGGAAATGAATGCAAAAAGACGGTTTGACATGATGTTTTTCAAGTTGTAAAAAAAAGACCCTCATATTTTAATGGATAGCTGAATCGACTCAGAGCAACGGCAAAAGTGTTGTTTTTTTTGACACTTTGTTGAATTCTTTTGAAAATCAACAACTTAAGTAATTTTCTTAATTTCATTTCTTTTAATTTAATTTAATCCCTCAAAAGTATTCAAAATTCAACAAAAGAACCGATTTACCTATGAAATCACAGCCAGTTGGCGGATTGCCTAAGTTCCGACACGGGGTTAAATTCCATTCCCCGTTAGCAATTTCGTCAGTTTTAAAACAACAACAGTGCGGCGCTATCTGAGCCGCTGGAAGGATAAGAAGATGTCAACATTCAAAATTTTGGTCACCAGTCAAAAAGGCGGCGTCGGCAAAAGCACCGTGTCTGCCAACTTGGCCGCCTATTTGCGCGCACAAGGCCAAACTGTCACATTGATTGACTTTGACACCCATGGCTCCTCCAGCACATGGCTCACGCGCGCACCTAATGTAGGAGTGGTTGTTCAACACCACATCTTGCCGCTCGACCAAGGCGGCAACCGTCCAATCTTGGATGCACGCTTACATTTGCGCCGTGCCGCCAGCAGCTCTGAAGTGGTCATTTGCGATTTGACATGGACCGACTCCATCGCGGGCGAGTTGATGTTTGAGTACGACTTGGTCATCGTGCCGACCTCGGTGTCGGAAATTGAACTGGCAGCCACAGCAGGCTTCTTGAGCCGTCACCGCTGGGTATTTGACTCAGCCATTCACACACCCCCCACACTTTTGGTTTGCCCTACCCGCGTGCAACCCGAGCAACTGCAAAGTGATGTGTTCTCTAAACAGCGCTTCCCCGTCAGCTTCATGCTCGCACCACCCGTGTTGGAAGCCCAATCGGCCCGCGAAATGTTTGAACGTGGCTACTTGATGGATCTGCAAGACGACTGTGGTGCATCTTTCAATGAGTTTGGCAAAGCCGTTTGCGCTGCACGTGAAATGCGTGAGTCAGCCCAAGGCATGCGTCAAGCCACCAACACGCGCGTCAATATTCCTGCCACCCGCACAGCGGGCGTACCCAATGTGGCGGCCGCTGGCATCAAGCGCAACACCGTGCTGGGCACATCGGCCACCTTGTCGAGCCAGTACTCCATCCTGGGCCGCCACCGCATGCAAAAAGCCCGTCCTGACGAGGTCACTGCCAGTAAAGCCCCTAGCGCTAGTGCAGCGCCAACCTCACACATTGCATCCATGGGCATTCCTCAGTTTCTCAAACGCATGTCTATGGGTAACATGAGCAAATGAGTTCAGAACCACAATTTTTGTCCTTCAAAGGACTCAAGCAGTACACGCCTGAGGATGGCTGGGGGCAGGTGAATGCCATCTTGCAGTCTCATGCGCAACAAGCTGCCGCCCAAGCACCGCAACAGCAGGCGCCAGCTGCAGCACCACAAGCTGCAGCTCGCCCAGCCTATGCCCATCAGCCGCCAGCGCCTGAGAGTGTGCCCACGCTGACTGAAACATTCGATGCGCAAGAAGACACTGCCGCGGTGTTTGACCCGCTCATCAATGAGTTGTTTGAACAGTTGCGCGTGCCGCCTAGTGACGACCTGACGCAAACATGGCGCACGATTGCTGCCGAAGTGAATTTACTGACTGAGCGCATGGCCCTGCAGCGCGAGCTGCAAGAACGTTTGCAAAAGCTCGATCAAGAATTGGTCAACTTGCGCGGCACGATCCTGTCGCACTTGGCTGATGTGCAACAAGCTGCGGATCAGCAGTTAACCTCCGCGCGTTTGCGTGCAGAGGTGTCAGCCTTGGCTCAAACCAAACTGTCGGCCAAGCTGGCCAGCAAGCGATAACCCACACAACATCACTTCTTAGGAGCGCCGCGCATGCTGGACAAACTTAATCAGATTTATCCGGTGCGCTACACAGCGTTCATAGCATCGGTTGTCTTACTCGTCCTGTCTTTATTAGGAGCAGGCGCACTGGGCCTCAGTGGCTGGTGGCCCATGGTGTTTTTGGCCTTGTGCGGCGTGGGCATTTACGACTTGCAGCAATCACACCACGCAATTTTGCGCAACTACCCCATCATTGGGCATTTGCGCTTCATGCTGGAAACCATCCGTCCAGAAATTCGTCAGTACTTTTTAGAGTCAGAGACCGAAGCTGCACCGTTTTCGCGTGCTCAGCGCACATTGGTTTACACACGTGCCAAAGGCCAATCCGACAAACGTCCGTTTGGCACTCAGCTCGACACACGCGCCATGGGCTATGAGTGGATCAACCACTCCATCGCGCCCACACATTTGGCAGGCCATGACTTCCGAGTCAAAGTAGGCGGCAAAGACTGCACGCAACCCTATGACATCAGTCTGTTCAATGTCTCGGCCATGAGTTTTGGTGCGCTTAGTGCCAACGCCATTCAAGCCTTGAACTTGGGCGCCAAGATGGGTGGCTTTGCACACGACACGGGCGAGGGCTCGATTTCGCGTCATCACCGCGCACATGGCGGTGATTTGATTTGGGAAATTGGTTCTGGCTACTTTGGTTGCCGCGACAAAGATGGCCACTTCAGCCCAGAGCACTTTGTAGAAAACGTGCGCTCACCCCAAGTCAAGATGGTCGAGATCAAACTCAGCCAAGGCGCCAAGCCTGGCCATGGCGGTGTTTTACCTGGCCCCAAAGTGACCGAAGAAATTGCCGAAGCACGCGGTGTGATGGTGGGCGAAGACTGTGTATCGCCAGCCAGCCACAGCAGCTTTTCGACGCCCTTGGAATTGATGAGTTTCATCCAACAACTGCGCACCTTGAGCGACGGCAAGCCGGTCGGTTTCAAGCTGTGCATCGGCCACCCTTGGGAGTGGTTTGCCATTGTCAAAGCCATGCTGGAGACTGGCATTCAGCCCGACTTCATCGTGGTGGATGGCGCAGAAGGCGGCACGGGTGCAGCGCCATTGGAATTTTCAGACCACATGGGCATGCCGCTCCAAGAAGGTTTGCGCTTGGTACACAACACCTTGGTTGGCGCTGGTTTGCGTGACAGCATTCGCTTAGGCGCCAGCGGCAAAATTGTGAGTGCGTTCGACATGGCCCGCGCCTTGGCCTTGGGAGCTGATTGGTGTAACAGCGCACGTGGATTTATGTTTGCGCTAGGCTGTATTCAAGCCCAAACCTGCCACAGCGGCAATTGCCCAACAGGGGTGACCACGCAAGACCCCACACGTCAGCTAGCGCTGGTTGTGCCTAGCAAAGCTGAGCGCGTGAAAAACTTCCACGAGCACACCTTGGAAGCCTTGCAAGAGCTGATGGAAGCCTCAGGACTCAAAACGCCGCACGACTTCACGCCTCGTCACATCATGCGTCGTGTGAGCGAAACACAAACCATTCACTTGTCCGACATGGTGGACACCATCGAAGCAGGCGCCTTGCTTAAAGACGACATCAGCACCTTGCCCCCTGTCTTCAGTGACTGGCCACTGACCAGTGCCAAAAGCTTTGGCATTCACACAGCAGAGTCAGTGTGATCAGTCTGGCACGCGTGGGTACTGAATAGGCTTTTCACGCACCGCAGGAGGTGGCGCTGCGGCAGCAGCACGGGCCTTCTCTGCAGCTGCGCGTTCTGCAGCAGCTGCTTTTTCGGCGGCGGCTTTCTCTGCAGCCGCCTTGGCAGCGCGAGCCGCTGCAGCTCTCTCTGCGGCGGCTTTCTCTTCGGCGATTTGCTCAGCCGACTTCACAGGCTTTTCAGGCTGCATACGCATGGCAACCGCACGTTCTGCAGCAGCCTTTTGTTGGGCCAAACGCTCTGCAGCCGATGCTTTTTCAGACGCAGCAGCCGCCTTTTGAGCTTCCGCAGCAGCACGCTGCGCATCTGCAGCTGCTTTGGCGGATTGCGCAGCTTTGTCTGCTGCCTTTTGCGCATCACTTGCTGCAACGGCAGCCTTGTCGATGGTCTTTTCAATGGTCTTCAAGGCAGAAGCTTCAGCTGCTGTTTGCGCACGCTCACGCACCTGAACCGCCGAGTTCAAGTCTGATTTGAGCTTTTGAATCTCTTGCAGCAATACTTGTGTGCTTGGGCCTTGTGGCGCAGCGGCAGGTGGTGGTTGCAAACGAGCCAAGGCTTTGTCTGTCACCGAATTCAACTTGGTGTCAAAAGACTGCAACTTGCCCTCCATGGCTGTGAGCTGTTTTTGCATGTCTTTGAATTTCAAGTCACTCGACTTGTTGGCTTCAGTCGCCACCACAGTGGGCATATTGGCCATGGTCTTGCCCAACTCCTCAAGGCGCTTCGCCACTTGGGTTTGGGTGGTGATCACCTCATCTTGCTTGTCTGTGATTTCTGAGAAAGCTGAATGTGTTTTGCCAATCGCTGTCAAGCTGGCGTCCACCTCAATCACGCGCTTAGCCATGGCGTAGACCATGGTGTCGAGCTCTTTGATCGACTTGGTCATCTTCATGGTGATGGCAAAGAAGATACCCATGGCAATGAGCAAACATGCGCAAAAAGCACCCAACATGATGCGCGAGTGCATGACGTTGCGGCGGTTGTTTTCTTGGATCTTGGACACCACCGCGCGCATGGTGGCGCTCACATCCGCGGCAATAGACGCCGAGCGCGTGGACACCTCAGCGGAGTCGAGCACCACTGAAGTGAGCTCTTCAATTTGACGCGCCACCTCATTGGTGTCGAGCGACTGAGAAGCGATCTCCGTCAAACGGTCTGCCGTGGCCTCGACGTCCACGATGGCTTCTGCAGCTTGGGCCGCATCGGGAATCGTTTGTTGTTCATCAGCCATAGTTAAACCTTTGTCTTATTTCGTTCTTCAAGCCGGTCAAGCCGTGCATTGAGTGTGTGTATGTCATCCGTCAGCTTGCCCATGCGCGCTTGGAGCTGTTCACCCCATGTATCGGCTTGAGCGGGTTGGGCTTGAGCAGGCATCTCGGGCTCTTGCTCGCTGTCCGCTTGAGCAGCTTCGATGGCAATTGGCTCTTGCGCGGGCTCAGTGGACAGAACCTCTTCTGAGACTTCTTCATGCGTCTCATCAACAGGCGCGGCCTCTGGCTCAACCAACTCGGTGAGCGTCGGAACTTTGGCCAATGCCTCAGCACTCAAGCCCTGGGCATCTTCTGCCAAATCGGGCACTGTGATTTGAGGCAGAGTTTCGGGCTGATAGCCCGGCTCGAACGGAGCGGGCTCTGGACGAATGCCATTCGACACATGCGCATCAGTGCTGGGTTTCTCGTGTTCTTGGCTCATAAGTCGTTCTCAGTCTTGAATCAGGACTTCGTAAATTGGTTTTTCATCGACTTGCTGCTACGCAGCCAGCCTTTGGCCAGCAAGGGGTTAGATTGCATGAAGGCATCGGCTTGAGATTTGGATTCAAAAGGGCCAGCAACCAAAATGTAATAACGCTTGGTGGAGTCTTTTTGGCGTGCACGCAAAATCCGAGCTTTGGCATAAACGGCGTTGCTGCGCTGGAAACTGCGCATGTCCTCTTGGGTATCCATGGCCGCCAGTTGCACCACCCAAGCATTGGCAGGCAATTGCTCAACCCAAGCCTCGTCCGAGCTTGGGTCT
>JACCDV010367921.1_pt1 | contig 13026 bp, 8 predicted proteins | sample 7446131 | NCBI WGS metagenome assembly JACCDV01 (sample SAMN15323448, study PRJNA562643) | freshwater metagenome | isolation source: river surface water | place: USA:Blue River Watershed | collected 2017-08-17 | reverse complement strand
TGGGACAGTTACGAAGTTAGAGAGTTTCGGTAAGCAAGGTTGGAAAAGCCAGCCTCTCTGCACCAAGCTGCCAGCTCACTCTCAGTTATGAGAGTTGTCTGGGAGTTCGCTGGGTGGATTGAGCTACTATCTCCGCGTCAACTTGACGTTTGCCGCCAGGTGAGGGGCCTTTGTGAAGACAAACAATCTCGTCTCAACTCCAGTAGCAGCAATCGCTCTACAAGCGTCTGCCGCCCTAGATTGAGCCTTAGCGATCGCGCCCTTAGATGAGTTTGCCGAGTATCCAACACAGACAACGCTGTTGGCACCCTTGGCAAAATCAACAGCCTGAGCCTTGACACGGGCGGACAGGAAGCCAGACCTTGGGTTGCCAGAGAGGAATTTCGGCCTTGGTGCGACAGTGGCCTGAACTCTGTGATCCACAGAGGAAATCATGCCCACAAATGTCAGGCTGCCGAGCCCTCCCGCAATCGAAAGGTTGTGTCTTCCGACAGCTAGCGGCGCCACCTCCATGACTAGCGAGTTCGCACTCTGCTGCAGGATCCTGGCCTCTCTCGAACCAACAGTCACCGATGTCACAGAGTCTAAGTTTGAGCCTCTGAGCACTAGCTGGGAAATCGATACCGGCGATGCCACTCCAGAAACTACATAGGCCACATCTACCGGGACCGGTGCGCTCACCGGTGCTTGCGTCTCTTCAGGCTCGAAGCCACACTCGTAGAAGTCGAAGGACCAGCCCCTAGCTACCAAACTGGCTCTAGCAAGCTCTGACTGAGTCGTGTAGCCGTGGCCCCTTCCAAGGGTGACACCTACCGCATTGGATCTGGACATGGTGTCAAAGAAGATGTCAACGTTGGCACAGCTCAACCCCGCCCCGCGCAGCATATTGTCTGCGTTAACCAAGGCAGTCGGACTCCAGGACGCGATGCTTCGATCAAATGCATGAGCGCCGTTAAACATTTCCGCCATGTTGGCAACATTCGAAACATCCCAATCACTCAGATCATCGTTGAATGATGTCGCTCCGGCAAACATTCGGTTCATGTTCGTCACCGATGAGGTTGTCCAGTGATTGTAGATTCCTGGGAACGAAGCTGCGCCTTCAAACATCGAGGCCATTGTCGAAACACTTGACACATCCCAAGGCAGACCATCCGATTCAAACGAAATGGCCTCGGCAAACATTGATTCCATGGTGGTGACGGCAGAAGTGTCCCAACCTAGGAAAGAATCGAAGTTGGTTGCGCGCGCAAACATAAAGGACATGTCGGTGACCGAGGATGTGTCCCAGTTTTGGATGTCCTGGTTGAACGAGCTTGCCCCATAGAACATGTAAGTCATGTTGGAGACTGAGGCCGTATTCCAGTCGCCCAGATCCTGGTTAAAAGAACTGGCCTCGTAGAACATGTATTGCGTGTCTGTAACACTTGAGAGATTCCAGTTGCCGATTGGTTGGTTGAATGCGGTGGCATTTGAAAACATGTAGCCCATGAATTCAACCGAGGAGACGTCCCAACCACCGATTGGTTGGTTGAACAGGTATGCGTCGTTAAACATGTCCTCCATGTCAGTGACCTGCGACACTGTCCAAGCACCGATTGGTTGATTGAACACGTAGGCATCGTTGAACATGTCATCCATGAATTCCACGTTTGATACATCCCAGTTACCGATTGGTTGGTTGAATGCCCAGGCGTCATAAAATAGGTCAGCCATGTCGCTCACGCTAGATACATCCCAGTTACCGATTGGTTGGTTGAATGCCCTTGCGTCCTCAAACATGCCATCCATATCGACCACACTAGAAACGTTCCAGTTGCCGATTGGTTGGTTAAAGACTCGGGCGTCCCGGAACATGTCTTGAGTGTCAGTTACGTTGGAAACGTTCCAGTTGCCGATTGGTTGGTTGAAAATCCAAGCATCCTCAAACATGCTGTCCATGTCAGTTACGTTGGAAACGTTCCAGTTTCCAAGCGGCTGGTTGAAGACAACCGCCGATTCAAACATCCCACGCATGTTAGTTACGTTCGATACTGTCCAGCTTCCAATTGGCTGGCTGAATGATCTGGCGTTATAGAACATGTAGGACATGTCAGTCACGTTCGAAGTGTCCCAGTTCGAAATGTCGCCGTTGAAGTTAGTGGCGCTATAAAACATGTTGGCCATGTCAGTCACGTTCGAAGTGTCCCAACTGCTTAGGTCGCAGTACTCCATGTCTGTTACGTCTTCGAACAATCTCGCAGTGCTGGTTACTGCCGGGGGCAAGTCTCCTGCTTCGCAGTAAATGCTCTCCACGCCAAAAAATGGGCGATCGAAGGCTTGGATGCCCGTTCCCCAGGAGTCAATTCCTCTAAAGCTCTCAATCCAGGTATCGGGATTGTTGAACCCCTGTCCGAAGACACCGATGGTTCCCGATATAGAAGCCGTAATCCAGCCACTTACGGACGCGGCGTCAATGATTGTTTGATAGTCGTCGAAAAAAGCCGACTCGTAGATTACATCCCCGCCTTCGTCCAGGAACTGAATGTAGGCATCGTTAGAGACGCTGCTAACCGGAAATGTGATGTAAAAATCATCAAGATAAAACACTGCTGGCTCGAAGGCCAACAAGAGCGGTTCGGTGGGTTGGGGACTCGGTGCCAAACATGGAGTGAAGTTGTAAGTCCAGCCGGCCGAATCTAGCGCACTTCTGGCGAGAGCAGAAAAGATCGTGTAACCACTTCCCAAGCCGAGGTTAACATTGTTTACGCCGGATTGGGAAAACGCAATAAACAAGTTATCAACATTGCTGCATGCCAGGCCCGATGACGAAATCATGTCCTGAGCATCCAAAAGTGCTGGGGTGCGCCAGTTTGAAAGATCTTGGTTAAAAGATGAAGCACCTGTGAACATTTCGCTCATTGTTGTCGCGCTGGAAACTGTCCAATACGCCACCGATGAGTTATTGAATGATGTTGCTCCGGAGAACATGCCACTGAAATCTGAGACGGTGGAGGTGTCCCACGGAATCTGACCGTTGAAGCTGGTTGCGCCAGAAAACATTCCCTGCATCGAAACAACTTGAGAGGTGTCCCAGTTGGAAAGATTTCGGTTAAACGATGTGGCATTCTCAAACATGAAGTCCATGCGGATCACATTCGAAGTCGTCCAGCTATTGATGTCTGCGTTGAAGGCCGTTGCGCCAGAGAACATGCTGGCCATGTAAGAAACTGAGCTAGTGTCCCAAGCGCTTATTCCTGTCCCCTGATAGCTAGTCGCGCCATAAAACATGTAGGACATGTCAGAGACACTAGAGACATCCCAGTTTCCAAGATTTTGATTGAAGCTGGTTGCGCCAGAAAACATTCCCTGCATTTCCAGCACCGCACTCGTGCTCCAAGAGCTCAGATCCTGATTGAATGCGGAGGCATTTGAGAACATGTAGCCCATGAATTCAACCGAGGAGACGTCCCAACCACCGATTGGTTGATTGAAGGATGAGGCGCCTTGAAACATGCCATGAAGCCCCGTCACGTTAGACGTGTTCCAGGTTCCGATGGGTTGGTTGAAAGCTGTGGCACCTGCGAACATCTGGAACATGTCAGTCACATTGGAGGTGTCCCAGTTGCCGATTGGCCGGTTGAAATTTGGGGCAAAAGCAAACATTTGGGCCATGTCGGTGACATTGGAGGTGTCCCAGTTATTCAGTGGCTGGTTAAAGGATTGGGCAGAGTAGAACACTCCACTCATGTCTGACACTGAAGAGGTGTCCCAGTTGTTGAGCGGTTGGTTGAAGTCCGATGCCTGATCGAACATAGCCGAGATGTCGATAACGTTTGACACCGTCCAGGCGCCAATTGGCCGGTTGAACGAAGAGGCGGCATGGAACATCTCAGACATGTGGGTCACAGCACTAGTGTTCCAGTTGCCAATTGGCCGATTGAAGCTCACCGCGTTTCTAAACATTTGACTCATGTTTGTGACGTTAGACACATCCCAGTTGCTGATGTCCCCGTTGAAAAAAGTTGCCTCATCAAACATGCCTGACATGTTGGTCACGCTCGATGTTGACCAGTTGCCGATGTCTTGGTTGAAGTTTGTCGACCCAGCGAACATACGTGTCATGTTGGTGACGTTGGACACATCCCATTGCGTCAAGTCACAATTGATAAAGGTCTCTACCCCGGCAAACATCTCCTCTGTGCTGGAGGCATTCACGGTGAAGTTTGAGGGGCAGCCGTAAATTGTGTCGATTCCGACAAATGGAGACACGATGTTCTGTATGCCAAAGCCCCACGATTCAATCGTTTCGAAGCTCTGCTGCCAGGAAAGATATGGGGATGATGGATCGAGGTAGCCGAAGACTCCGACTACGCCAGATATTGAGGCATAAATTCTCGTGCCTTGAATAACGCTACTCGACAGAGTGACCTCATAGTTGTCCGTGAAGGTATCGCGATGAAGTGGCAGTGGGTTTCCAGCGGAATCCAGAAAATCAATTTCGCTGTTATTCACCGAAAGGACCGGGAACTTGATTGTGAATGATTGATTCGGCTGGGTAGCTAGACCGATCACCAATGAAGTGCTGCTTGAGAAGTCAGGAGGGGTGGCGGCGGCAGGAGGTGCGGTGATGACGACAAAGCTCGCAAACAGCGCAGCGACAATGGCCCTCGAAATTTTGCCCAAAAACTCAACACTCTTCATGCTGCAGACTATAAATAGCGCCACTTCGGAACATGAATGGGAGAACTAGGGTTTTCCCTAAATCTGCCATTGGCTGTCATTGGTTCCGCTGGCATACTAGGCACCATGGCGCTGATTGGATTGCTCGAAGACGATGGCTTGATGCGCTCAGCCCTCTCTGAAGCATTGGAAGAGGCCGGGCACCAAGTTGCGTTTAAGTGTGAGACCGCAGCTCAGTTCCTGGAAAAGGCGTCCTCGAAGCACATTGAACTTGCGCTGTTGGACGTCCATCTGGGATCGGCACTAAACGGTATCGATGTCGGAAACAAACTTCGCTCCCTCTATTCAGAGCTACCGATCATTTTCCTCACCAGTTTCTCTGACCTCAGGCTCGCATCCGAAGGTCAGCAGGAGATACCGTCCGGGGCCAAGGTCATCACCAAGGGTGGCATCAAGTTCTTCGATGACTTACTACGGGAGATCGGCCTGCCAAGCAATTCCAATTACCAAGACTCCAATGCTGCTCCTATAGCACTGCTTACCGATCAGCAAGTCTTGGTCCTAAAGCTGATCGCCGAAGGACTTTCCAATTCCGAAATTGCGATCAAGACCAACACCTCACTAAAGAACGTCGAGTCGATTATTACCAAGCTCAACAGGGCCTTGGGGGTTGAAGAGTCAAAAAGCACAAATAGCCGAGTTCAATTGGTGAGGCTCTACTTCAAGCACCGAGGAGTAGTGCTTGATGGCTAGGAAAAAAGGTGCCTTTCTAAAACATGTCGGCGGCGCAGAATTTGCCAACCCGTTGAACTTCTTGTTTGCCCTACCGGTGCTGATCTTCGGCGGTGTTGCCGCCGGAACCGATTTATCAGCGTCAGCAAACGCCTTTACATATGGGTGGATAAATCTGGCGACCTTAGCCTTTGTTGCTCTGATTCTGCTCGCCTTTTACCAATGGCGCCTCAGGTCAAAAAACAACTTGGCCTTTGGTTTGATTCTGCTGTTTGCCGCTTTCCTCGGTCTCGTGAAAGCCGCTTCCACTGCTTGGCTGGCAGTGGTGACAGGCTTGGAAACCGATCTGCAACACGGCCTCGAGGTGCGCGCCACAGGTTCAGTGTCGGCCGCTGTGCTGGTGATAGGCTCCACCGCAATTCTCAAAGGCATTCAAGAGGCCTTGATTGAAGATCGCGATCACCTACTTGCGCTCAAACTTAGAAGACGATTTTCCGAGAGGCTTGCGAACGCACTAAGGCAGATTGATCAAGCCGTTGAAGAGCTTCAGGCAGTGGTTTCAATCCAGGCTCAACGCAAGCTGGTGCTGGAGAAGCTAGGTGCCTTGAATGAGCGTGAAGTTAGACCACTTGCTCACTCAATATGGAGCGACCAGACCGGTCACGTGATGTTCTCCAGTAGACGTTTGTTCTTGGATTCGATTTTTATTCAAAACCAATCCCCGTTGGCACTCGCAGCAATCTCCCTTCTGGTGACGCCAGGTTTGTTTCGAATCACTACTTGGGATCAAGGGCAACTACTCGCACTGGCCATCGTCACGGGTGGCGTGGCCCTAACAATTTGGGCGGGAAACTTTGTGCGAACCCTTGTTGATCAGAAGCACCTTATCCCTAGCTGGTTGAGCGTGATGTTGGTTGGTTCTGCTATCACATACGCTGCCGCTCAGTTGATTGCCAATGGTGAACTGGACGACAACTACCTATTCGATGTGATCTCTTCTTTCGTGTTCTTTACCGCTTCAGGACTGGCGCTCTCAGCATTGTCTGCTTTCTTCCGCAAGGGCGCAGAGGTCAGGAGTGAGCTCAAGGAGGAAGCGGATGAGGGCGATCTTGCGAACCAACTGGGTGAGGACTTTCTTAGAAACGTCGCCTCTGCAATTCACGGCAAGCTCCAGAACAGAATCACATTGGCGATGGTTCGAATCTCAGACGGAGCCGACCTAGAAGCTGAGCTACGAGAGATTAGAAACCTAATTGTCGAAATTGGTAAGACTCATTCAATTAGCAAGGCCTCCGAGCCTGATGAATTGATAGCGCGCTGGCGAGGTTTTCTTGATGTGGAGTTTGTTGCTACTCCAGAGTCTTGGAGCCATAACCATGAGCTGATTATTGATGAGGCGCTAGCAAACTCTTTCCGTCACGGAAGGGCGACTCGGGCCAAGGTAGCGGTGGTGGCTGACGGAACAATTGAAATCCGTGACAACGGGCAGTTAACCGCTGGCCGAAAACCCGGCATGGGATCATCGCTATTCACTGATCTCGCAGAGTGGAATCTGAGTAAAGACGGTTCAGAAACCCTCTTTCGGGCAAAGGTTAAGGCTTAGAGAAAGCGCCAGCGCTTTAGCTCCCAGCCAAACTTTACGGCTAGCAGTCGAACCAAAATAATCGATCCGCTTCCAACCAAAAGCGTGATTGTGGTGGGGACTGCGAGTGCATCCAGCAGCACCACAATCCAACCGCCAGCAAAAGCCACCACCGCATAGGGCTGGTGATCGTGAAATGCGCGCGGAACCTCATTTACCAAAACATCTCGCAAAACGCCGCCGACCACCGCGGTGATTACACCCATCAGCACCGATACCAATGGACTACTGCCCAGTTCAAGTGCAATGTGAGTGCCACCGGCGGTGAAGATTCCAAGGCCAACTGCGTCAGGCACCAAGATTGCTCGCTCAGTGAGCGCCATGTGACGGGCTCTAAAGAAAAACGGCAGCGCAAACGCCAAGCCAATCAGGACCCAAACCCAGAACTCTTGCTCTACCCAGAAGAAGGGTTTGCGATCCAAAAGGATGTCTCGCAGCGTTCCGCCACCAAAAGCGGTGATGAAGGAAACCATTACGACACCGACTAAATCAAAGTGCTTTCTCGCTGCCTCAATCACGCCAGAGAGCGCAAAGGCGATAACGCCCAGCACCTCAAGAGCGATGACGAAGGTTTGAAGGGTCAATGGGTCTCCTGTGGTGCGCGAGGCGGGACTTGAACCCGCACGTCCTTGCGGACACTGGCACCTGAAGCCAGCGCGTCTGCCATTTCGCCACTCGCGCGATTCAAAGCCGTAAGGCTTGTAACGAGTTCTGAGATTACCAGAGAAATAAGCGTCTGGTAAGGGGTGGGTGGGTAGACTTACCCTCACTCCTAGAGATGGCGAGAGCGGGCTAATTGAGCTTTCTGGACAAGGTTGAAAAGCGCATTGAGACGAGCATCGGCTCTGTCTTTGCGCGCTTTAGCAAAGCCGAACTGCAGCCGGTTGAAATCACCCAGGCAATTCGCTCAACCATGGATCAAGCCGCTGCGGCTACGGACAAGGACCGCGTCCTAGTGCCACAACTATATAAGGTGCTGGTTGCCCCCACCGACTTCCCCAAGGTAACCCCTGGCATTCTCAGTGCTGTGCAGCTGGAGGTCGCCAAGTATGCCGCCAAGCAGGGCTACCGTTTGGCCAGTAACCTCGAGCTTCAAGTTGTGCCAGACCAGCATGTGCCCCGTGGCCAGGTCAAGGTTGGTTATGCGGTACTAAACCAGTCGGTGAACTGGGTACCGGCATTGATTGTTGGTGGCAAACGAATTTCACTAAAGACCGGTGTCACCACGGTGGGTCGAGACGAGAGTGCTGACCTGGCGATTGATGACCGTGGTTTGAGCCGTATCCACTTTGAAATAGCTTGGAATGGCGAAGTAGCTGCTATCAGAGATCGTCAGTCCACCAACGGCACCTTCGTTGACGATGCTCGCATCTCTGAGGTGGTGCTGCGATCGGGCAACATCATCAAGGCTGGCCGCAGTGAATTTGAGTTTGAACTGAGTGCGAATGCGCAGGTGAATGGGTGAGTGAACTAGCGCTGTTTTTGGTGAGAATTGGCTTTGTCGCCGTGCTTTGGATCTTTATCCTGAGCCTACTCTCGGTGATTCGTGCCGACCTCTACGGTCGTAGGGTAATCAGCAAGATTGCTCGGCAGAATGCTCCAGCGTTAGCCTCAGGCGGCTCGGTTGCTGGCTCAGTTGCCAGCCTGGGCATCGAAGATGGCGAAGTATTTGACCCAACCCAGATTGCCATGCTCACCGGCAGAACCGCAGGAACCTTCATCGACATCGCAGGTAAGCGCGAGCTACTAATTGGTCGTGGCGCCAGCTGCGATGTCGTTATCTCGGATGAATTTGCCTCGAACATGCACTCCAAGCTGGTCTTGGTGGGCGAGGACTGGGTGCTGCAGGATCTGAACTCCACCAACGGCACCTACCTGGATGGCAGGAAAGTCACCACACCGGCGACCATTCGCCAGGGCGCGACCATTCGAATCGGCACCACCACCTTCGAGTTGAGGTAATTGGCCTTGGCGGTTAAATCCATCTCTTATGCGGCGAGCGACATTGGTAAGCACCGCAGCTCGAACCAAGACTCGGGCTACGCCGGCTACCAACTGTTTTTCGTTGCCGACGGCATGGGTGGCCACGCCGGTGGAGATATCGCATCCGCCATTTCCTCGCAGCGCATTGCGCTGACCGATGCTCGCTACGAGAGCACCGAAGAGGCGATCGAATCGCTGCGCACCGGAATCTTGGAAGCCAACGGTATGCTCGCCTCCACGGTTGCCGAACACCCTGAGCTGGAGGGCATGGGCACCACCTTTTCCGGCATGCTGCTGCACGGCTCGCAGATCATCACCGCACACATCGGTGACTCTCGAATCTATCGAGCCAGAGATGGTGAAGTCAGCCAGATCACGGCGGACCACACCTTCGTTCAAAAGCTGGTCGACCTAGGTCGCATCACCCCGGAAGAGGCACTGGTTCACCCGCGTCGTAGTGTTTTGATGCGCGTTTTGGGAGACGTTTCTGGTGAGCCGGAGATTGACATTGCGCTGCACGATGCACTGCCCGGTGATCGCTGGTTGTTGTGTAGCGATGGTCTGAGCGGTGTGGTTCCAGAGAACGTGATGGACCGCATTCTCACCTCCCGAATTCCAACCGAAGAGGTTGCTGAGTTGCTGGTTGGTGAAGCTCTCGAGTTTGGTGCTCCCGACAACGTCACCGTAGTGATTGTTGATTTGGTTCGCCCTGCCACTACGAGTGAGTATGAACCCAGTGCTCACTTTGTTGGCTCGGCTGCCAACGAGGTGGTCATCGAAGAGCGCAAGGGTGGCAAGATCCTGCGGCTGTTCTCGCCGCGCAACCTGCTCGAACTGCTGCAGACTCCAGAAGACCCAACTCAGTATGCCCCTGAGTCTGAGGAGCTACTAAACAAGATTCTCTCTGAGACCAGGCGCAAGATTCGTTGGCGCTCATTCCGCATCATCGCCAGCTGGCTGCTAGTGGCTGGCTTGCTGGTTGGCCTAGGTTACGTCGCATACCAATACACCCAGACTCGCTTCTACGTTGATGTCTACCAGGGTCAGGTCACCATCTTCCAGGGCATTCGCGAATCGCTTGGTCCATGGAAATTCTCTGAGCCATACTTTGTCAGCGACATCCAGCTCGATGATCTCGAACCATTCCAGCAGACCCTGATTGAGCGCTCAATTTCTGCTGAATCCCTTGAGGACGCCGAGCGTATTCTCGAACAGCTGAGGGTTAGCAATGACTAACGTCTCACTAACCACCGCAATCCCGATGCTGCTGAAGGCAGTGCCGAGGTCAAGAAACTTTGAGGCTGTGCTGCTGTTCTGGGTGGCGGGAATTCATGCCTTTGCGCTGGCTCAGGTGCAGCTGGCAGTGCTGCAGAAGATGAACTGGGACATGCTCTTCTATTGGGCACCTCCTGCCATCACGGCTGCCATCGTGCACTACGTGCTGCGTAAGCACGCGGTTGGGGCAGACGGATTAATGCTGCCTTTGGCATATCTGCTGAATGGTCTGGGCATTGCGATGATCTATCGCCTAGACCTGGCGGAAATGGCGCGCGGTGGAATTGAAACCTTTGCCGATCGCCAGATTTGGCTCTCCTGCTTCGCGATGATTGTGGCGGCAGCGGTGGTAAGGCTGGTCCCAAATCACCTGGTGCTCAGAAGGTATCCGTATCTGGCTGGAGCCATGGCGGTGTTCCTATTGATTCTGCCGGCCGCTCCGGTTATCGGTAAAACCATCAACGGCGCAACTCTCTGGGTTGGCATTGGTGAACTCTCTTTCCAGCCCGGTGAGGTTGCCAAGATTCTGTTGGCTATCTTCTTTGCCGGTTACCTGGTCTCCAAAAAAGACACCTTGAGTGAGATCGGGTCTCGACTGCTATTCATGAAGGTTCCAAGAGCCAAGGACCTAGGTCCGATTCTGCTGTTCTGGGCAGCATCGCTGGGCGTGCTGGTGTTGCAGCGCGATCTAGGAACCTCGATTTTGTACTTTGGGCTTTTCCTGGTGATGATCTACACCGCTACCGGACGAGCCTTCTACGTTGGTGCCGGACTCACCATGATGGTCACCGGAGCCCTGGTTGCTTCGCGAATGTTTGATTATGTGGGTAGAAGATTTGACGCCTGGCTAGACCCGTTTGCCACTGAGAATTACAACGCAGCCGGCGGTAGCTACCAACTGGTACAGGCACTGTTTGGTATGGCAAATGGCGATGTAATTGGCACCGGACTTGGCGGTGGCTTCCCACAGTTGATTCCACTTGCGGAATCCGACTTCATTTTGGCTGCGATGGGCGAAGAGCTGGGACTAGCCGGACTGTTTGCAATTTTCGCAATCTACCTGCTGCTGGTTTACCGCGGCCTGCGCATTGCCAATAGCCACCCGGACGACTTCTCCAGATTGCTGTCAATCGGTTTGAGCTTTGTGATTGGACTGCAGCTGTTTGTGGTGGCATCAGGAGTGATGGGGCTATTGCCGATGACTGGACTCACCACTCCATTTATGGCTGCCGGTGGTTCCTCCCTAGTTGCCAACTGGGTGATCGTCGCGCTGCTACTGAGAATTTCCGACTCGTCATTTAAGCGGGTGGAAGCATGAACAAACAGGTGAGAAGGGTTGGCCTTGCGCTAACCGCGATGTTCCTGGCGTTATTCACCATGGCGAGTTCGATCCAGGTGCTGCGCAGCGGTGACCTCTACAAAGACAGCCGCAACGTCCGGGCCTCCTATGAGACCTATAAGACGCAGCGCGGAGCAATTTTGGTTGACGGGGTTCCGGTGGTGGAGAGCGTTCCGGTAAACGACGCCTATCGCTTCAACCGGGAGTACTCCTCCGTGCTCTACAGTCCGGTGATTGGTTACTTCTCGCTGTTCTCGGGTGCTGCCGGCATCGAGTACGAGATGAACAGCTACCTATCCGGGCAGTCTTCCGCGCAGTTCTTCGAGCAGATCAATGCTCTCCTCGATGGCAAGCCGGTTACCGGAGCGGCAGTAGAGCTAACTATTGATCCCGACATCCAGCGCGCTGCCTGGGACGCTTTAGGTCCACGCAAGGGTGCGGTGGTGGCAATTGAACCGGCGACCGGTCGAATTTTGGCGATGGTTTCCAAGCCGACCTTCGATGCCAACCTGTTAGCCGCGCATCTATATGGTCCAGTAACCGACGCCTACAAGTCGCTGGTTGAAGACGAGGATGACCCGCTATTCAACCGTGCCATCGCCGGTGATCTCTATCACCCCGGCTCCACCTTCAAGCTGGTGGTGGCAGCGGCTGCCTTGGAGTCTGGCCAATACACCGCAACCAGCGAGCTGGAGAACCCGCAGCGCTATCGACTCCCTCGAACCTTCAGCTTCGTTGAGAACAGCTCCGGCAGACCATGTGGTCCGGGAGAAACTGTCACCTTGGAGTTTGCGCTTATCAAGTCCTGCAACGTGCCGTTTGCCATGCTTGCGGTTGAGCTTGGTGAGCAGCGGATCAGAGCGCAGGCCGAACTAATGGGCTTTGGTAGCGACCTGGAAATTCCACTACCGGTAACCCCGAGCATTTACCCGGAGAACCTCGAAGACTCCCAGGTGGCACTCACCGGCTTTGGTCAGTTTGATGTTCGAGTCACTCCACTTCAGATGGCCATGGTTTCGGCATCGATTGCCAACCAGGGCGTATTGATGAGGCCGCAGTTGATTGACCTGATCGTCGCCTCAAACCTTAACGTGCTGAGCCAGCCCGAACCCGAAGTACTGTCCTCACCCATGTCCAAGCTAACCGCCGGCTTCCTAACCCGCATGATGGTTGACTCGGTGAACTCTGGGGTCGGTAGCAAGGCACAAATTGAAGGTGTCGCGGTGGCTGGTAAGACTGGAACCGCAGAAAACGGAATCAACGACCCCTACACGCTTTGGTTTACCGGCTTTGCGCCTGCCGAGGCACCGAGAATTGCGGTTGCGGTAGTGGTTGAAGATGGCGGTGGGGCTGGTCAGAACGGCACCGGAAACCAAATCGCTGCGCCGATTGC
>JACCDV010706844.1_pt1 | contig 13029 bp, 7 predicted proteins | sample 7446131 | NCBI WGS metagenome assembly JACCDV01 (sample SAMN15323448, study PRJNA562643) | freshwater metagenome | isolation source: river surface water | place: USA:Blue River Watershed | collected 2017-08-17 | reverse complement strand
CCAACCCCAACCCCAACCCCAACCCCTTAATCTTTCTAAAAAATATTACGATGTTAATTATGAATAGTTCAATGTTATGATTTGTAATATATTCTTCTCTTAATAAGATTTATAGGCCAATGTTCTAAGAACATTCAACAATTTTTATTCTTAAAGAATGATTATGGCTAAAAGAAGGCTTTGCGAATAGTTACCTATGACAATTTGGATCGATGGACGTTAATAGGTGCACGCAATTATTCCTACCAATAGAAAAAAATAGAAAAACATATCTGGTCTACCTCTGAAAAAATGTGAAAAATAGAAGGAGGATAATAGAAGTTTCGAATGTTTGGAACCCAACAGCTATGAAACCAAGGATATCTTTAGTTTGAGGCTGGACGGCGATCTTTTCAAAAAGAATTCTGGAATCGGATAAATAATTGATAGCAGCATCATCCAACCAATCCCTAGTTTATGCAAATCTTTTTAGCCATCCGTCTTTTTTCTTTTTAGTCATCCATCTTCTATCTTTTGTAAATTTGTATATCTTCCTCCGACAACTAAAATTTGTTAGTAATGTGGTAAGGTGATGGTTTATAGAAATCTAGCAGAACGACAGCCCTCAAGAAAATAACAATAACTTAAAATTGATTTTATAAATTTATACTCCTTATCAAATATTAATGATAAAGCAAAAAAAATACATTTGAAGGGCTAAGACCTTTGCGGAGCCAAGAAAGTGCAGCAATTTGAGTCAAAGCGACAAAGGGCAAAAATACATATAATAATTTAAAAAAGCTTTGACTCTGTATTCAAATTCGTTTATATATGTTCTCGAAATTGAAATGGTCTTTGAGGTAATCTTTTTCGATAGCTTGCTCAAAACCGAGCTCTCACAAGTCCTATTTTCATTGCTTGTTCGGTTGACTAATTATATTAAGTAGCGTAAGATTTTCAAAAGTTGTATAAGATCAAAGTTCAATAAAAGGAGTTACCCATTCCAAACAGCTCAATTAAAATATCTATGAACCCAAACAGCTTCTTTAATTATATTCTTATTATTCCACAGTGTTGACATTTCTACATTTCTGCCCGGTGTTCGTGGCAAAACTTTTTTTTGCATTTTTCAATATTGATGACTTAAAGAGCAAAAGATTTTTTGAGATTATTGAGAAACTAATTTTTGGCAAGGTAGTTCTCATACCACAGGTATACTAATCTGCAGAATTCCTTAATGAACTTGGTCTTCTCGTCAATGGCCTTGTGAAGCTCATCGATCATGAGGCTGTAGTGGTGCCTTATTTTGGCCATCGGAGAGGCCTCCCTGCTACCTTTCTCGTCATCCTGCTCTTTGCGCCGAAACAATTAATATCTGCTTGCTTATTCCCCGATAATCCGCTCATTTTCACTGTAGTAAATCGAATGCTGATATTATTTTTTCCCTAATCCGTGATGCCTCAGATAATCTTAGAATTCAAACATGTCAGTTTCAAGATTTTTGTGATACTCTGAAGCCTACAAAGCAATTTTATTTTTCTGTATTTTAACAAAATTTTATAGTTATATTTTTTTCTACTAAACTTCTTGAAGAATTTGAGTATTTTGATTAATAATTTTGGAGAGCCGCTCCACCTACTTGGAGAGGCGTTTGATTTCTTGCTCTATTTAATCCTTTTTCCTTTCTGTGGCGGCCAGGACTTATTGAGATTAGACTATTCGATTATCGAGTTCATTTTTTACTTTTTAAAGTTTCGAAAGCATCTATTGCATGGAAACAAGCTATCTCAATGTATTTTTTGCAGACTAATTGGCCAAATAATCAATTTAGTATATTTTGGACACGATAGTTAGCCGACTCTACCTCTTCTGACAACCTGTTGTCTCCAACTTTAATTATTTAAGTTTTTCAGATGAAATCTAAGGGGAAAAATTTCGAAATAAATTTGTTAATTTGTTTTACTAATTGTTGAGAGTGGGGATAAAATGAGTTAGAATGATTTCGAAGTTATGAGAAGAAATGCATATTTTTTAAAGAATATTCTCAATAATATTCTTTTGTTAAAGCAGCCTTATGAATTATTGGGTGTTGAAGTTGTGATTTAGTGGCCAATTTTCCTTGGAGTCGAGATTCTTCTATTATAAAGACGCTCCTTTCTCTTTCTACACACTCAATATCTGTATAGATTTTCTGGCGAGGCGTAATTAGCTTTAGTTTGGAATGGAGGTGATTGATTTTTGGCGACTATTTGAGCTAATGCGTGGTAATCTTGATAATTCTTACTTCTTAGCCTTTATTTCTTCTATTTCTGATGAGTTTTTCACAAGACTAAGATTTTACTTTACATGCCGATTATTAATGGTCAGGCGAGGGCGCTTCCCATTTGCTTGCTCGCAGTTTAATGAGAGTTTACTTTTGTTCGGAGTATATTTCAATTATAGCCTTTTCATAGTTTATCAATATAACTTTAATAATTCGATAGGCCTTTATAATACCAAAAAAACAGTTTTTAAAAAACGCTGCTTTTAAAAGTTGTAGAACAAACGGTAATTTTATTTGCAATTGTTGTTAATGATTATCATTTATATTTGATGTTTGACTTTGCTACACAAAAACAGATTTTATAGCCCATCCTTAAACATCCATCAAACTATATCTGTGCGGACTGTGATACTCGCTCTCCCACATGTACTTTACTAAATACTTAGGGGCTTCTCTCGATTTCGGAGTTTTTTTATGTCCAAACTGTTCAGGCGCCCATCGAGCCCTGGGGCCTACCATCACTCGGGTGAAGTCAGCTAACCTCGATTTGTGGCAAGAATAATGGGTGGAGAACATGGTTCTGGGAAATTAGCAGATCAATGCCTATTGGGAAAGTGAGCCTTCATTCAAATCGAAGTAAAATGCATATCTATGAAGAAAGCCCAAAATGGGAGCAACTCCAGATGATATCAGGAAGTATGTCTATGACAAATATGTAAAGAAAAAGTATGTTGAAAATCCATCAGAAGATGATCCTCTTCGCGCATACAAAAATTAAACAGTCCCTCAACAGATCCAACAAAAATAGAAAAAAATAAAATAACCTTAGCCAAATAAGCAAACAAAACCCAATGCGAATGTCTCAAAGCAATTGTAATCTCCAAAAATAGAAACTAATACAAATATTCCCAAGAAGGAATTAAGTTTACTAGATTTTGATCTATAGCCTGCCCCTGTTCAAACTACTATCAATACAAATGCCAATGGGGTTCAAAACCATGAATAGTAGTTTACATCTTATACTGAATGCGGGACTAGCTTTACGAATGAGACTTCAAAGGATAGTTTCATAGATTTTAATACTCTGATGCAGAGCCATAGGCAAGGCCAAACCCAAATGCATCATTCGCTGAGCACACATGCAATATTCCAACATAGCGGCCTTTACAACAGCAATCAGCAATATTATAATGCCCCTTCATATAATCATGTAAATACCACTCAATTCCACCAGAATTATGCGCCATTTACCCACCAAAATTATTTCCAGCATCCCTATCCAACACAAAACCATTATTCCCCTGCACAAGTATCAAGCAATCATAATGCTGCAAACGGTCAAGGGAATGTGAGGAATTTGTTAGGATGATAATTGATACTGACTCAAATAAATGAATAAAGTTTATTTTATCGAATCATAAATAATTTATTCCCTCCATTTATTTAAGTTCAATGCTGAGGCATAAAAAATTACTGCATTTTCGTAATTATCTCCCTATGCAGGTAAAATCAAGCATATTTGCTTTATGAAGAAAGTTAACTTGAGACTCCTGACTCTAAAGCACATAAGGAGCCAGCCATCCTTTGTTGATTAAGAATACATTAAAAAATTGACCTAAGAAGAAAGAAGAATCATCAGATAGTCCAATCCTTCATATCCCCCAACTTTATTTATGACCTAATAGTAGAAAGAAGCTTTCTATGACCAAATGAGCCGAAATTTCAATCAATTAATTGAGTGTAGTCAACCGAGAATTTGCAAATCTAAGAAAATTGTGAAGTTTATGGGTAAAATCTAACATTTATATGATCCAAACTAGCAAATAGTGGAGACCTTGGATTCAGATGATGATTGAACTCTTCATTGATGATTATGTAGCATATTTAATGAAACTTAGGCATCGTCTTCCATCATAAAATATATAAGGTTAGAATAAAATCAGTCACGCAGTCATTTCCTGTGCAATTCTGGAGTACTCATTAAAGCTGCCACCATCGTAAACAACTCGAATGGTCAAAGAACAACTTGGACATTTAGCAATGGTCTTTCCCTCTCCAATGTCAGAAAGGGAGATCTGAAATTTATCGCCGCAAGGGCAGGGATAGTAGAACATTTGATTTTCAGGCTAGAAATCAAGATCTTCAATTTCGATTTAGTCGTATACTTCACCAGACATCTTTTGTTGTTAATTATATACTATCACAATATTTCTTTTATCAATTTAAATCAACTATCCAGACACTTATTTCCCTCGATTATAGACTTATAAATTAGTGATGAAAAAGCAAAAGAAATCTAAGGGGGCTAAAGTAAAGGTTGACAATACACTTGTCACTGAGTCAGATATTACTCTCTCTCTTTCTAGAGACAGCTTCAAGGCGAAGCCTTTCGATAAAGGCCTTTCCTCACACAAAACACCACAGTTTAAATCTATCTCTTTTAATGAAAGTTATTAGTTATCTGACATTGACACGAATGCACTTGAACTAATGCTTGCCTAATAAGTAGCAAAACGTTCAAAAAACAATAAATTACTCGAACAAGAGGAGGATGATAATGATAATATTTCAGTCAAAACTGAGTCAAGACATAAAAGCAAGGATGAAAAATCAAGAGAACTTTAATCCTCTGAGAGTGAAGAACACAAAAGATAGGATTAGAACCCTTACTAAGACTAAAACTATCACCCTCGATCAGATGATGAATAGCTCAAAAATCAAGGAGAAATACTCAACTAAGAAGCAATACGTCAAAAAATGAAGGAAATCGACATCAACATTAAAAAACTGCACCTGTAAAGAAATAGGCTCAAGTATTTTCTTCGAAAAGACAAGGAGGTCAATACCTCACAAGGAGAAGATAACCTTGCAACTAAATAATGTCCATGCTGTGGAAAACTTATTAGTAAGCTATGTTTTAGGTGTTAGCACCTCTATTGTAAGGTTGAAAACTGTCCAAGAAAGAAAAAGCAGGTGCTAAACGCCAGGATGCTCGAGAAAATGAGGGAGAAAAAAGTAGTTGATCCACGAAGAAGAAGGAGCAGAAAGAGAGAACGTCTTGAGCGAAAGAAAAGCTAGAAGGGATAGCAGGCAATAGACTTCACAGATGATTCATTCTAATCTTTTGATGATTAGAGTAGCTAGTTTTCACAACCACTTGAAGAATCATTCGACCCTAAGATCACGAGGGCCACTAAGGAAGCCAAGAAAGAAGTGGATTTGAGTGATTTGCTGAAGAGAAGCATGAGTGATACCTCCATGGTACGAAATAGCCAGCTTTTCCTTGACTCGGTGGATCAATGATTGAGCTCAAATGGTATTAATTATAAATTTATATGAAGGAAAGCAAGCTGCTGGTGGATGCTAAAATCGATATAAAGATATAGAGAGGACTAAAGATTTTATAATTCGGCACATAGTACAATCTCCGCAAAGCTTATTATCGGAGCTGTCCTCTCAAGGATTTCGATCAGCAAGAGCAGAATATTTCATCAAAGGTAAGCAATGCTCAAGCCATCAAATCCAAAGAGGACTCTGATATAGTGGCTCAAATTATGTGTGAATTGAACTAATAGCTTCTCAACATGTCGGGGCAAGACGAATAGTCATAAGAGAGCGAACCATAAATAATCAAATCTAATACAAAAGTATTAGTGCTCAATCAGCCAGTGGTTGCGCACCCTTAAAAATCTATCTCCATTTCGAAGTCAAGTCTAAAAGGCAGCGATAGCGATTCCCATGTGAGTTTAGAGTAGCTTTCTAATTATGATTCATAAAGGTCGAAGTCAAAACTAGTACCAATTATAGAGGAGAAATAGCCTTCACAATAAAAATCATTGATTTAATTGCAAAATTAAGTTAACTCAATCATATCTAATAAGAGCAAGAAACCAAAAATTTAGATTGTTGACCAACCCAAGATTCACAACCAAACCATAACCCTAAAATAAGAGACTAAACTAAAATAGATTAGTAAATCATCTTTTAGCCAAAAATCCGATAAAATAAAGAAAATTTAAGTGCAACAATAGCAAAGTCCTCATCATTCCTCTCATAATCTCCTCAACAACAATATCTCCAAAATCGCTTCAAATGATTCCCTGATGTTCGGGAAGGATTCGTTTGGATCGAGCATTGGCTAAGCCGAGGTTCTGAGATAGCTTTCTGAGACTTTTGTGGATGATTAGAATATGAAGATGCTGGTGAAGATTTAGGATTGCGAGCTGAAATAGAGATATTTGTAGGAAAGGATAATAAAGCGACTATAAAAGGGCTACAAAAGCGTGAATAGAATCTTTGATATTTCATGGGAAAGCCTCAAACTACCCAAGATGCAGTATTCCTTCAAAAGACCCAATTACGCCCACACCATTGAATGATTCAATATATTCATCTCACCCAATAAACATTTTAACAATAATCCCATCCACTCATGCTGCAGTGAGTATCATGATGGCTTATATGAGTTTTGTCTCTCCAAAACGATGAAGCGAGATGGAGTTGATAGTTTTCTCAGTCTTTGTTGCCTACGGTTGACCCACGAGTATCGATGCACGAAGTCGGGAACACTAGTAGGCTTCAACTTTATTTAATTTTTATAATTAAGATTTAAACATCAAACTCATAAATGTGTTTTTTATTTGTATTTGGATGGACAAATCAAAATAATCGAAGCTCGATCAAAGTGAACCCTTGAAACAAGGATGCACCTGAAAAAGATAAAATAAAGGGGATATGAATTTAGAGTGTTGCTTGGGTGATGTGGCGAGTGTGATAGCTCAGCTCGATGATTGTTTTCCCTTTTTGTATTAAACCATCATTTTTATGTTGGAGCCATCATTATTAAAAAATAAATAAGTACAATTCTAGCCTTAGAGCTCCTCACGCATTCCAAATCACCAAAAATACAAAGCAATTTGGCTCAGATTTGTAAAATACCACTCAATCTTTCCCATTCTCCATCAATGGCTTCCAAACAACATCTCTAACTCCTTCCAACTCATTCATCTATAATCAAATCAATCAAACACAATAAACAGTCGTTGAGCTGAGTGCGATCAATATGCTACAGCATTAGAAGAGCTAAAAAGCACTGTAGAAAGCTAGGGCGGGGATATTAGTTGGCAATAAAAAATGTTGGATTAGAATAAATTTAAAAAGATAATGTTTTTGGATTATAAAATAATAAAATGGAGCGGTGAGCACACCAATTTGTTAAGAGGGATTGAAGGTGGTCATAATTCTTGGGCTTGGCTATTTTTATTAATTATTTAATAGTTCTATAAAACTAGTATGATTGAACTTTTTACAAAGGGCGTGAGCTGAAACGTCATGAGCAAATGAGTATGTTTTGGAGTATTTGCAAGTTCAAACTTTCTAATTCTGAGGGTGAAAAATGAGGTGAGGGCGTATTTTAAAGAAAGTGTGTCAGCAAAGATATGAATTAAAAAATTGTTCCCAAGGGCCTTATTATCTTATTCTTGATTTCTAAAATCTATAATATATTTTAATAGTTAGAAGAAAATCATGGATAAGAGGCTATGTCTTGAAGATCACTATGCAGAATGGCTGACTCTGCGCGGGATTCACCATCGCTAGAATATCATCCTTAATTTCAAAGGGATCCTTCAGAATTTACATCAACACCAATTTACCTCGAATAATAAAGGGATATATCTTATAAACCATGCCTAATTTCTTATGGAAGCCTTGGGCTCAGTGCAAACCCAAAGCAAAATCTCATTTCATTCCATTATACTGATTCTTAATTACATTCTGAAGATTAAGACTAATATCAGAATTCCTTTCAGGATTAGCACCATACAGGCCATCAATAACCATGTCCTCACCAACAAGTAGGCTCTGGACTCACCTCATTTCACCTCAAGCATTCTTTGGCTTATTTGTAAAGGCCTGCACAGCCACCATAACAAGAGAAATATCCTGGGTGAATTGGATAAATGCTAGCTGATTACCTGCATTCTCGACTCTGCCTGTTTGGACTAGTTAGGGTAGAGGGCTTTGACTCTTTTGCTCTACTACATTTGCAAAAATAAAGTGGACGGGAGTGAAATCGCAATTAAAATTTTGGAGAGGAGCCATAAATTCAAAGAAAGTGAGGCAATTAGGCATATTCTGGCCATTCTTAAGGACATGGGATTATTATTCTATCAAACTAATAGATCAGCCAGCGCAATGCTCGCTAAATTTATGGTCTAGTATATTAACAACCCAAATTTCACAGTTTCATCCAAACTAGAAAGCCTTGACCTTATTTTGCATGCCGCCACTCGCCACCCTCATCTCATGGACTCATTAAAAATATTCGAATTTATTTAGAAAAAAATATCAGTGGAAACAGTTGATCAAGAGCCGTTGCTGGAGGAGCTCACAAAGGTCATGTAGCTTCAGAGGAACGATAAGGAGAAGATAAATAAATACTTGGAGTTGGCGGTGTTAACATTAGCTAACAATGTGATTGCGCGGAGAATATTTATAATGTTCCATGAGCAGTTGACACATTAGCAGCTGTTTAAGATGCTCTCTCATGGTGTCCTCTCATCTTTACTAATCGAAATCGATTCTTCTCACCAAATTTAAAACTCCCTTAAGCTTTTGATCTGCCTTAAACGTTCAGTAGTCAGCCTTGGACTAAACCCAATCTTCTGGTATGCAAGCAAGCCCCTTATCAAAAGGATAATGGAGTTTGAATCAAGCGCGTTGCGTGCATAGTAGAAGGATTTGCTGGAACTATTTGAGCTGACTCTAAAATAGGAAATACAATTTATAAATTACATTTGAATGATGATTTTTATATTTCTCGTGCTATTGAGTCACTATTGATATTTTCCTTATCACTTCATTAGTTCAAGTTGGTCCTGATGGATTATCGACAGACAACGGTAATTCAGGGTATCACAAATGCTCAATAAAATGATAAATTGATTACAACTGTCTATATTTTATTGGTCTGCTAATATAAATGGAAGCAAGCCAAAGACTTCACAAGCATAGAGAGAAGCTTTTTAATATTAGGCAGTCGCTCGCCCAAATGCCCCTTTTTAGTAAAACTACACAGTCCCTCGAAAAAAGATTAGAACTTAATGATACTCTACAAAAAAGTCACTCTTCTCAATAGCCCAATGCCCCCAAAAGTCCTTTGGAAAATGGGGAACTAATTTCTTCATCTCGGACTGGGTCACTGTTCTTGGATAAATACTGGATTGGGGATAAAATTGGTGAAGGTGCCCATGGGGTGGTGAAGAAATGTTACGACAAATAAACGAACAAATTGTATGCAGTGAAGACGATACGGCTTGACAATGAGCATATATTATTTTTAAAGAGAAACTTTCTAGATATTAAGGATCTACATCATAGAAACATCATTTAATACAAAGCCCTCTTCCTGGAGATGAACAAATAGCAGTGCCACCTTGTTATGGACTACGTGGCTTTCCCCGACCTCCTTCACATCAATATCCAATCCGAACAAGTACACCTCCTACTATCCTCAGCAATTGAAAGAAATCGTCTATCAGGTTCTATAGGCACTCATCTACATTCACTCCAAAAATATTTGCCATCGGGATATCAAGCCCTAGAACATCCTTTACGATGAAGCCAACAAAAATATCATGATTATTGACTTCGGAATCAGTAAGAAGCTTGTGAATCGTGGGCGAAAGGCAGATATGCTGACGATAACTGGGACGATGTACTACAGGGCCCCAGAGATGTTCGAAGGAGGGGGATATGATGAGATGGTTGATCTTTGGGCCTTAGGGGCAACCATCTACAAGCTCATGACTGGATACACTCCCTTTGAGTCAATTTACCAGCATTAAACAATTGAAAATATTATCAGGGGATAACTCGTGTTTCCGCCTGAGGCCGAGGCCAAATATAGTAAGACAGCTAGAAATTTGGTAAGCAGGTTGCTCAAGAGAAGGAATGAGAGACTTACAGCTAAATAAGCGTTACTCGACATTTGGATGATCGACCTTTATCAGGGAGCTGATGAACTAACTCGCTCCTTAACAACAGGGAAGATGCTTAGAATATTCGGGCATTCCTTCAAGGTGTGCCAATAGTAGTTTGGGCGCACAAACACGCTGAAGTAAAACAAAAAAGACGATTTGAGTGAGCAGATGGACCGAATGAAATTGCGGGAAATATTAATCGAGAAAGAATAGAGCATGATATATGAGTAGTAGGGCGAGGTGGCTGATGGATTGACATTCAAGAAGAAATGATACCGGTTATATTTCTACATTATGCATCTACTTAAGATTGAGCCCGCAAAATAGGTAGGTTCCTCGGATTCTACATCTTTATCAAGCAAGAATGTAATCTCTTTTTGTAAATAAAAAATGATGAAAGATAAGGGAAAAATGATGCCAATCATTGGTTGCTCGACCCATGGTTTGCCACTCTCTGGTCGCTCAAGGCCGATCCATCTTGCAGTTACGCACATAGGGTAATATATTTATTTGCTAATTTTTTCCTATATTCGTTCACCACACTGCTGCTGTTGAAAAATCCCGGAGAAAACTGCACGCTTTGGACGTTAGGATTTAAATTACTTTTTTAGGGCATTCAAAGTTTCGCGAAATTAATTATAATGGAACGATCTTCATAACGATATTAAAAATAAACAGTATAGAGCTCTTTTCCAAACAATTTATAAAAATCGATATTGGCCTTCGGATGTTATATATGGATTAAATATATTAAATGATGTTTGATTAACAGCATTAACTTTATAATTGGCGTTTGACATGGATGACTACTTGGAGGAGCTCCATGAGGAGTACAAGATTAAAAGGCATCAGTACATGGTGAGCATTCGAAAGAACAATCGAAACTAAATACTAAACACAAGAAGGAAGAGGTATAGTGAACTCAATCCTCATCTTGATCCCCATCCAGAAGACTCAAATCACAACGCATAGTCTCATTAACAGCCTAAATTCACCAAGCAAGCAGATGATGATCATACGGATGAAGCAAATCAAAAAAATATCACCTCAGCCAATTGCCATTAGCCCCCATCATAGCCTCAAGAAATAGAGCTATTGAGCAATTCTTAAAAGTTGTACGGCCCTAAGCCAAAGCTATAGAGATAGTGGGAGGAGAAAGAGAAATATTTTAGAATTATTCTTGACAAGGAGCTTGAATAAATCATCAATTAGTACCATTTTGTCTTATTTAGAATAATGAGTAATCCTTTAGGATCCTCAGACCTGGAGGAGGCAATGAGGCTTTCGCATATGGCTTAGGATTGCTACAGTCTTCACAAAGGAATCATAAATATAAGAAAGATTATTTGCTAACGAAATGAAGACCTCTACGACATTCTGATGAAAATCCTTGATGACAACTTGTTAAGTGTCTTCATTAATTTGGTCAACCAGGATATTTTCAAGCAGCTCAAGTTCGAAAGCCTATGGATTCTCACTAATATGGCAGAGTGCAACTCTTATTTCTGCGAAAGGATTGTGCTGAGAAAAGGCATTCCTTCTATTGTGAACATTTTGAAAGGCGGGGATGAGTATTTGGTTGATCAGGCGATTTGGGCTTTGGGTAACATTGTGGCTGACAGTGGCTAGTTTAAGGAAATGGTAATATAGCAAAACGGGATTCACTAGATAATTAAGCTAGCTTTGTAAACAAAGAACAAGTAGTTATTTGACAGCTGTGTGTGGGCAGCCATCAACATCTGCAGCCAGTGCGACTATGAGCAAAACAAATAAGAAATAAACAAGACATCTCAATTGGTTTGCTCAGCTTTGATTGCTGGATTCTTACATGACGACACCTTTGAGCAAGCCCTAGGCATGATCTATAAATGCACAGAGTTCGTTTTCTAGAGGATAGCAACCAGTGGCATTGCTCCCTATCTCATCTAAACCTACTCCAGCAAGAGCAATTTGAAAGCTAAGCATAAGAGCGTCATCCTCAAAATACTGGGTAAATTTTCATAATCGAATCTACTGGTCATTCAAACACTGCTTAACCACGGAATACTGGAGCTAATTCATGGAGCCATCCTCGATAATAGGTAGTCTTTAGTTTAAAATGCTCTCTATATTCTTTCCAACCTATTATTTGGAAATTCCCAACAAATTGATCTTATTTTTTAGAATAGATAGATTTTCGCTATTTGTCAACTGTTGATTGAAGAAGCAAGTGAGGGAGTTCAGTATGAGGCTTCTTATGTCTTCCTTAATCTCATTAATTGCTCAAACACCCTAAAAGTAATAGACCTATGCAAATAAATTGATATCATTAATGTCGTTAATAGCGTTATTGATTGCTCAAACATTGCTTTAGTCGAATTGGCTTTGAAGATACTTTTTAGCGTGCTGACCTTTGGCTAAAGATCGAAATAGGAAGGCAGCAATAAATTCGTGAGTCAAGTTGTGAACTCAGACGTCTTGGATAAGCTCTATAATCTGCAAACACACAAATGTAAATAGATATCTAGGCTATCCATATCAATAATCGAATACTTCTTCCAGTAGTACTCCACAGTGTAATCTGTTGAGAGCCTAGTTTGATGCTGTATAGCTTGTTATGAATGTATTGGTAATTATAAGCAATAATTATATGCAGTAGATGAAAATCGACGATCCCTAAAAATTCCAATACGCAACCATCGTCACCAAAGACAGTAAAAGTAAGGGCTTGCTTATACAGCTGGGTTTACCTCTCATCAAAGATTACTTGTCGTAAAGGCTGGCCACCTCTATTATTATTCTAGTGTCCCCAAATCATTTGACGGT
>JACCDV010093886.1_pt1 | contig 13029 bp, 9 predicted proteins | sample 7446131 | NCBI WGS metagenome assembly JACCDV01 (sample SAMN15323448, study PRJNA562643) | freshwater metagenome | isolation source: river surface water | place: USA:Blue River Watershed | collected 2017-08-17 | reverse complement strand
GAGTAACAAACAAACATGCGAATTTGAGTTTGTTCTGAAGATCCTGAAGCAGTTCCAGGAATCTTGCCTGAACCGATACGTCAAGTGCCGAGGTCGGCTCGTCAGCGATCAATAGATCAGGGGTTAGCGCAAGAGCTCTTGCGATACCAACACGCTGACGTTGACCACCGGAAAGCTCGTGTGGGTAGCGGTTTCGGTATGAGCGAGGAAGCTCAACACTGTCTAACAGGTCTTCAACGCGGTTGTCCAGTTCAGCTCCCTTTGCCTCCCCCGCGAGGAACAATGGCTCGCCGATGCTTTCGCCAATTGGAAGTCGAGGGTTCAGCGAGCTGGCAGGGTCTTGGAAGACGATACCGGTGTGACGCCTGATCTCGCGAAGCTCCTTGGCGGTTGGCTTTGAAATGTCTTTACCCACCACTTCGATTCGACCCTCAGCAATTGGCAGAAGGCCGATAGCAGCTCTACCAACCGTGGTTTTACCAGAGCCTGATTCACCGACCAAGCCGACAATTTCACCAGGGAAAATCTCGAGGCTGAAATTAGATACTGCTCGGAACGCTGGGGTGCGACCATTCTTTGGGTACTCAATGGCGACATTCTCCAGCTTCAAAACTGGAGGCAAGCCAACCAACTCCGGCGCCAATTGGCGAACCGCAACCGAGCCCAGCTTAGGTACCGATGCCAGCAACTGCTGCGTGTAAGGGTGGCTCGGGCGATTAAAGATTTGGTCAGAAGTGCCATGCTCGACGGTGTTGCCGTCCTTCATTACTAGGATTTCATCGGCAAGGTCTGCTACTACACCCATGTCATGGGTGATCAGCAAGATTGCCGAGTTTAGGTTGTCCTTCAAATTGCGAATCAAATCCAGAATTTCGGCTTGCACGGTCACATCGAGGGCCGTGGTTGGCTCATCTGCAATGAGAAGTCCTGGGTCGCAGGCTAGCGACTGCGCAATCATGGCGCGCTGGCGCTGACCGCCCGATAACTGGTGAGGGTACTTATCGAAGGATGCCTCTGGATTAGGAATTTCGACCATGGCAATAAGTTCGATAGCCCTGGACTTCGCCTCTTTCGGACCCATGTCAAAGTGGGTGCGGAGAGTCTCAACAATCTGGAAACCAATTGTGTAAACCGGGTTTAGAGCAGTCATTGGCTCTTGGAAGATGTAGGCAACCTCCTTGCCGCGAACTCTGCGGAGCTGGGCCTTGTGGGCTCCCACCATTTCCTTGCCATTGACCGACACGCTTCCTGAAATTCTGGCGTTGGATGCCAGCAAATCCATCAGACCCAACGCGGTGGTCGACTTTCCAGAACCGGACTCTCCAACGATTGCGAGAACCTTTCCTGCCTTGACCTCAAAGTTCATGTCAATGGCCGCCGGATACCAAACCCCTTCGACCCAAAAGTCGATGTTGTAGTTTGATACTTTTAGAACTGACTCGCTCATTTGCTAACTCCTGCGATGATTGACGTATGGATAAAACCTTTAGACCGAGAAGCAACTACGCCTGGGCGATAGTCTCCTTGCTGCTGATTGCACTCTTCGTAATCAACAGCCTCTTTGTTGGCGAGAATGCCGGACAATCGGTTTTTGAACTTGGACTGAGCGGGATTCTGGCAATCGCCACCTACTTGATTTGGATTAGACCAAAGCTCGTTATCGGTCAATCCGAGGTAGAGGTCATCAACCCAATCAGAAGCATCAAGATCAAGTACAGCGACATCACTGACCTTGAAACCAAGTGGGCCCTCACAATTGTCCATAAGGGTGGCCGAGTCACGGCCTGGGTGGCCCCAGCCGGTGGCAAGCGCCGCTGGATAGCGGACCAGACTTTCCGATGGTATGGCAGCGGGGTTCCGCTCACCGAAGATCGGGGCATCGAAACCGGCACCATGAGTGCGAGTCTGGACAGCTACAGCGGTCAGGCCGCCTACTTGATCCGCGAACAAATGAAGAGAAGTCACTAGTTAGGCTCTCTTAGCTTCCCTAGCCTTGGCGCGCTCCTTGAGCGATACCTTACGGCGCTGTCTTGGATCAAATGCGTCACGAAGACCGTCACCAATAAAGTTCACGCACAGAGCAATAGCGACGATAAGCGCTCCAGGCCACCAGAACAACCAAGGGCTGATGCTGAAGGTGTCTTGATACTCGCTAATCAGAAGGCCTAGGGATACGTCCGGCGCCATTACGCCGAAACCTAGGTAGCTCAGAGCGGACTCGGTCAGAATCGCGCCTGACATCAGCAGCGTGCCGGCCACGATAATGACTCCGATGGCGTTGGGCAGAATGTGCTTGAAGATAATGCGGCGATCAGACGCACCTGCAACTCGAGCTGCATCGACAAACTCTCGCTCACGAAGGGTTAGGAATTCAGTTCTCACGAAGCGGGCCAGTCCCATCCAGGCAAAAAATCCCAGCATGAGAGACAGTGGTAAGACTCCGAGGTTTCCGAACCTGAACCCGATCACCGCCCCGATAACGATGGTCGGCGTCACGAGGAACATGTCAGTGACTCGCATAAGTATGGCGTCGACAATGCCCCCGTAATACCCAGCGATCGCACCAATAGTGGTTCCGATACCGACACCCAAGAGTCCAACGATGAGCATCACCATGATTGACTGCTCAGCACCGCGCATAACGAGAGCAAAGTAGTCGGTTCCAATAATGTCGGTGCCGAAAGGGTGCGCTCCGATTTGGACTCCGGTTCCATCAATGAACTCGGGAAACACGTCAAGCGTTGGACATCCAGTAACTCCACCGTTGCAAGTTGCCATAATTGCACCTGCCGGGTCGATGTCGGTAATCGAATACGGCCACCATCCCTTTACTGAGATTGGCTCTTCCTTGCTGCCAAGGTGAATTCCCGAAGCAGAAAAAACGAAAATGATGATTCCCATTAGGGCAAAAAGCGAACCCATCGCCGCTTTGTGCTTGACGAATCGTCTCAGAATAATTTGACCTTGGCTGAGACCCTCAGTCTCACGATTGGCAATCTCGTTTTCGTTCTTATCGGCGAAAACTTCTGGTTCAGTGTTCTTGTCAGACATCGGCTTTTACTTTCTGATTCGAATTCGGGGATCTACGACTCCGTAGAGCAAGTCTGCGACGAAGTTTGCCAACACAGTCAGGCTAGCCGTGATGATGAATACTCCCATGAAGAGGTTTAGGTCGTAAGACCTGATGGCGTCATTGAATAGCTGACCCATTCCCTTCCAAGCAAAAATACCCTCGGTGATGATCGCTCCGCCCAGAAGCCCTGCGAAGTCGTTCACCAGGATTGTTGTCATCGGAAGCATGGCGTTTCTCATACCGTGACGCACTATAACGGTGCGCTCTGAAAGACCTTTCGCCCGAGCGGTACGGATGTAGTCCATGTTCAAAACTTCAAGGAGGCTTCCACGAGAGAAGCGGACATAACCTGCGAACGAAATCAGAGTCAAGGCGATAGTGGGAAGAACGAGGTGCATGGCAGTGTCCAGTCCGCTTATCCAGAAGTTGCCCATCTGCTCCGGAGTAAGGAGGTCATTGGCCTGGCCCAGAGTTGGTACAGGCCTACCGCTTACCGCGTCCGAAACCATGTAGTTCGCAAACTCTTGCATGAATCTGTCGATGATGATCGGTCCAGTGGCGAGCAGGGCTGTAAATAGACCGACCCTGACGTAGACACGACGGTCGATTGTGCTAACGAAGCTACCGATAAGCACACCTACGCCAATGGTGATCACAAAAATTGCGATTACATTCAGGAAGCTAGCATCTGGGCCCAGTAAGCCCTGGAGCGGGATGTACAGCAACGTGGTCGCAACTGCCGTTCCTAGGCCAGCCAACACACCCTTCTTGTTATCAAAGCCTGTAATTAGCTGGATCACAATCGAAGCACTTATCAGAGCAAGGAACCCCACACCAAAAATGCCCAAACCTGGGTCGAGGAACCACTTAGATGAGCTGACAAACGATAGGACGCCAGCCGCAAACAGCGCTGAGCCGCCCAAGGTTGCATAAAAACGCAGTCGGGACCCCCCGAGAATGCCCGCAACTATCAAGCCAAACACAATAGAAGCTATTGCTATTGCGGATGCTGGAATAGTGGGATCAACCAGGAAGTCATTGAACTGAATGGCCATGTACTCCTTCAGGAGAACAGCGACCCAGAAGATTGGTAGCGAGAAAAGTAGGAAGGAAATGAAGGTGACAACGTAGTCAAACCGGCTGTACTGGCGAATCGCGGTGATCATTCCAACGGTGATTCCGAGGATAACGGCCAAAAATGTAGCCGTGATGACGAGCCTAATTGTCACAGGAATTGCGAGACCGATTACCTCGATCACGGGAATGTTGGCCCGGGTCAGACCCATATCAAAGTCACCCCAGAGGCCACCAAGAATTCCGCGAAGCCAGGAGAAGTAGCGAATTGGTGGCGGAACATCTAATTGAAGATCGCGAATCATCTTCGCCATCAAATAGTCCTTGTTTTCCTCGGTGCTCTCCCCGAATACAGAGAGCGGATCAGAGGAAAAGGCCTGAAGGTTATAAGCCAAGAAGCTCGCGCCGAAAACAACAACAAGCATCATGCCAAGACGTCGAAAAACGTAAGCTAACAAACTATCTTCCTGACCGCGGAATGACCGCCCACTTCATTGTGCTGCGCATAACTTGCCAGCTCCTGGTGAAAATTCTAACAATGAAATCTCAAGCTGGTACCTTGATAAAAAAACTGGGATGCCCGATGGGCATCCCAGTTTTTTTGATAACTAGCTAGTGACTAGTAGGACCACTCGAAGAAGTTCCAAGTGATGTTGTTTCCTACCGGAGCTGGCTTTACGTTCTTCAAAGCCTTGGTGTAGGCAGTGATAGTTGGGTTAGCGTAAAGAGCAAGTCCCCATGCGTTTGCCATGATGATCTTGTCTGCAGCTAGACGCTTTGCAGTCGCCTGCGAAGCGGTCAAAACATCACCCTGAAGGCTCTTCAAGATGCTGTCCAGAGCTGAGTCGTTCCAACCCCAAACGTTGTTTCCACCGTCAGACTTGAAGATCTCGGTTCCGTTAGCCTGGCTCAAGCTGTTTAGACCGAAGCCATACATGGTCACGTCGTACTTGGCGCTGGAGTTGTCTCCCGAGCCAAATAGGTCAGCGCTGGCGTGGTCAATCACGTTGAAGCCGGCCTTCTTGGCCTCTGCAGCGATAAGTGCTGCAAGTGCGTTACGAGTGGTGGTGTTTGCGTGAGCAAACTTCACGTCTACAACCTGGTTGGTAGCAGATGCAGTTGGGTAGTACTTCTTGACGATCGCTAGCGCCTGAGCGGTGCGGTCGGCCTGAGTGCCCTTGCTGTAAATGCTTACACCCGATCCCTTGGTAATGGTGTTGTACTCAGGGGTTCCCTGGAATGCAAACTGGGTGTCCAAGGTGGTTGCGTCAGACTTCACTGGCTTCACAATGGTGTCAACCAGCTGCTGACGAGGAACCGCTAGCAAGAATGCCTTGCGAAGGTCCTTGGCACGCTGGCTGTTACCTGCGAATGGTCCGGTGTACTGGTCGCTGTTGCCAGCTGCAGTGTCGGTGCGAAGGTGTAGGTGAGAGTAGTTTCCACCAACCTTGGTTAGAACGGTTACGTTAGGCATCGCCGATAGAGCGGTCTTGTCGGCAGCCGTTGGCAAGGTGTTGTAGTAGATGTCAATGTCACCGTTGCGCAACGCCTGCACGGCAGCGGTGTTGTCCTTGATGATCTTGATGACAACAGTCTTGATTGGGTTCTTGGTAGCCATCTTTGGACCAGAGGTGTACTTAGGGTTGCGAACCAAGGTCATGGATGCACCCGCGGTGAACTTGGAAACAATGAAGCCACCGTTGCTGATGAGAAGCAATGGGTTGGTTGAGCCGTCAACCTTGGTTACGTCGTAACCAGAAGTCCATACTGCACCCATCTTCTTTAGGTGGGAGGTGGTCTTCTTGTTGAATGCTGCCAAGAACTTGTCCTTAGCGGCCTGGTTAACAGCAGCAGACTGAAGACCCTTCTTGCCGTCAGCCATCAAAGAGATCGCGTGAACTGGGCTTGGTCCAGGAGCAAGCAGCTGCCAGTCTGGTAGTGGCTTGTCAAACTTCACTGTCAAGGTCATCTTGTCAGCGCTTAGCTTTGGAAGACCAACAACGTGTGAGCCGTAAGCGCCACCGTAGCTGACGGAGTCAAAGGCTGGCTTGACATCAGCGTTCGAAGGGTCGCCTAGTCCAGCTTCCTTGGAGTACTTGTCTGCCTGCACGATGTGCGATAGAAGAAGATCGACTGCGTCGATAGGAGTTCCGTCAGACCAGACCTGGCCCTTCTTGACGGTGTACTGAATCTGGAAGTCCTTTGGCTCCTGCTTTACAACCTTCATGGTTCCAAATGCAGTGTTCATTACCAACTTGGCGTCCGAGTTGTAGTACCAGAAACCCATTCCAGTCAGCGAGCCAGAAAGCGCGTTGTAGCTGGTGTTTCCGTTGCTGGTACCGGAGTTTAGCGATGTGATGTCCGCGGTGGACAATAGGGTCACGGTTGACTTGGTCGCTGCCGAAGCCGGCGCTAGTGCACCAGCCGAAAGGCCAACGGCAACCAGCGCAGTTGCCGCCGCAGCAGCAATCGAGCGCAATGCCAGATTTACTTTCATTTCTTTTCTCCTTTGAATGAAGGCCACTCCAGCTGACTTGCATGCTTGCGAATGCGACGTCAAACCCGACTGACCTAGGGCAAAAAAAGCCTAAGGCATCACTTGAGGGTAAAGCTAGCTAAATTCCAGTTTGCCCTGCGTTTTGCAAGCGTTTACCGAACTGTTACATTGCCCATTGAGGGGGCGATGCTCCATGCCAGACAAGGTTCTGTTTTTAGAGCCCTGCCTGCAAAACCAAAATCGACGGGAAAATCGCGAAGAGCACGGTTACCGGCAGGATCAAAAAGATGGTGGGAACGAGCATCTTGGTCTCGTTCTGACCTGACCTGCGGATCAGCTCCCGCATGACCTGCTGCTGTATCGAATCGGCAAGTTTCGACCATGGATAGATGGACAATTGGACCTCCCCGCTCAATGGAGACTCTAAGATTTCTGCTGTAGCTCTCAAGGTTGCCCGAGGGACAAGTTGTGGCCCGAGCAGTATGTTCATCCAGCTCAGGCGCTCGATTGTCGAAGATCCAAGTCAGCCGATCGGATTGGCCTGCTTGAGTTCCCCCTCAGCAAAACTCCCTAACCTTCGGCAAACCGACTATTTCAAGGCGGGGGCTCGCCAGCACTACCTAGACTCGACTGCGGAGGAATGCATGAAAAACAATATCTGGGCCAAGTTCTTAACGGGAGCTCTGGTAGCTAGTTCAATCACCTGGATGCCGACGGCAGCGCAAGCAACCTCGACTGGAATTGACTACTACATCTCAGCTCCCTTTGTTCAGAACTCTCACATTGACCTGGATGCCCCCACAACCTACTTCGAGACGTTTGAAAGCCTTGGCCTCGCAGGCCTGGTTACAACCGCAAGCGGCACCGTTACCTGGTCTTCCTCCGCTCAGTCTCAAATTTTTAACTCCGACGCCTACGGCGGCTCAATCTCCACCAGCTCCAGCCCCATTGTTGGGACAGTAGCAGGGTCGAAGTATCTTCGACCCACCGGCGGAGACATCACGATCAACTTTGCAACTGATCAGAAATATCTTGGGTTCTGGTGGTCTGCCGGTAGTGGTGGAAACGTGATGAAGTTTCGTAATAACGGTCAGGAGGTGCTAAGCCTCACGACGGCTGACCTGTTCTCATTGTTCGGAACTGCACCAACCTCCGGCGCTGCCAACGATACGAGCGACGTGATTGCTTTCACCGACGGCACAACGACCATCAACCACCCGAAGGACTACTACTTCGGTCACCCAAAGGGCTACACGAGCATTACGCCGACAAATAACTCAGGCGTGCAAGCGCAAAATGAGCCATTTACCTACGTACACGTTTTTGCCAACGGAACTTTCGCCTTTGACGAGATCGTCATGCTTCAGGGAGGTTTCGAAATCGACAACCTAGTCGCATCCTCGGTGCCGCAGACTCCGGATTTGTTGCGTCACTACAAAGTTTCGTCGATCTACCCGGTAGTTACCTTCCTCCCAAATTCAGGTAATGGCTACTTCCCCTCGCAGATAAGTAGCGCCTCGGCATCGCTTAGCCAGAACCTCTACACCAAGACCGGATATGCATTCGCAGGATGGAATACTGCCCAGGATGGCTCCGGGACCACATACTCCGACCGAGCAACATACGACTTCCAGGCGAACCTCACCCTCTATGCGCAATGGGTACCAAACAGCGTCATTTTTGATGCGAACGGTGGCACTGGAACGATGAGCCAGCAGGTTGGCACGGCGTCCGCTTCGCTGTCTCCGAATTTGTTCACCAGGTCAGGTTTTACTTTCCAGGGCTGGAACACTGCAGCGGATGGCAGCGGCACCGCTTACTCGAATCAAAGCAGCTTCGGGTTCACGCAGTCACGAACTCTTTTTGCTCAGTGGCAGGCCATATCGAGTCAAGCACCCGAGCCGTCGAGATACAACGGTCCAACGGTGGAACTTCGGAAGCTTCTTCCGATCTCCACTCAGCTAGAGAAAATTCTCGTCAAAGGAACAAAGCTTGACCTGATCACCTCTGTCACCATCGATGGGGTGAGTTTGAAAGTTACCTCGCAGACACCGACTGAGTTGACTTTCGAATACACCCCAAGAACTCTCGGAGTTTTTGACGTTACTTTCCTATCTGAGTTTGGAAAGCTAACCGTGCTCGAGGGCATTCGGGTTTATCAGCAGCCACAGGTCAATGAACAGACCGATTCTGGGTCATCAAACGGCGAAGAAGATGCATTTGACACGTTTACGGCCACCAAGCGCTTCTTCAATTTCATTGGAGATCGCGGTGCACTTGTCACCAAGGACCGTAAGGCGATTAGGTCGTGGATTTCCGAGTATGCCGGAACTGAAGAAGTGATATGCCTCGGAAGCACCTCCGGAGTTCCGATGATTTCAACCGACCCTGCCCTGGCTCGCAAGCGAGCTGTGAACGCCTGCAAGGCCATTTCTGACCAGTTGCCGGGTGTTCGAGTAACGATCAGAATTGAAAACGGCAAGGGCGTTGGGCAGTACTTCCGCGCGGTCCAAGTAACCATCAAGGGCACCTCGAACTAACCGAGGCTAGTAACTCAGGTCGAGCACCAGCAGCGATGGAAAAATCGCAAACAGCACGGTTACCGGCAGGATCAAAAAGATGGTGGGGATGAGCATCTTGGTTTCGTTTTGACCTGCCCTGCGGATCAGCTCCCGCATCACCTGCTGCTGTATCGAATCGGCAAGATTCGATATTTGATGCGCAATCGGAGTTCCCCGTTCAATCGAGACTCGGAGTTTTTGACAGAGCTCGGAAAGCTCCTCGATCGGCAGCCGCACGGCTAGCTCCGATAGCTCCTCAATGAGATCGGCACCCAGGTCTAGGTTTCGCACCAGGTGATCGAATTGGAAGTGCCACTGGCCCGAAAGCCGCGGCGTCAGCCAGCGAAATGCCACGGTCACCGGTAAGCCGTTTTCTAATAGCAACCCGAACACTCGACTGACATCCGCCAGCTGTCGGCGCTCCTCCGCGAAGCTCCGGCGAACCAGGCGAGATCGCAACTTTTGCCAAGCAAGATCTAAATTAAAATGCGTCTTAGGTGGCGGAGGCTCTTGATGTGTTGCGAGCAGCCGGTTACTCAATGCCATTTAGCACCCGTCCGGGAAGCGGCAACTGCCCCAGCCGATTCACCAACGCATAGGCCAGCAGACTGAGCGCCAATCCAAGAAATAGCACCAGCGCACCAAGTTCGGTTGCGAAGGCTGCCCGATTCTGCGGCAGCTGGATAAGCACGATTGCGACCAGCCAGGGTGCCAAAAGCGCAAGCTTTGCACTTGCAGATACCCAGCCCTGCTTAGCCTTCAGTTGCCCGAGTTCGGCCTGCTCTTTGCGAACCTGAACCGCGGCTCTCTGGAATGTAATTGACATGCCGTGACCACCGAGCTCACTATCGAGCTCGATTAACAGGGCCAGGAGGTCGGCGTAGCGATTTGAGAATCGCTTGCGAAGTTGCGGCATCAATTGTTCTACCTCGTAACCCGAATCATAAAGTTCGAGGAGATTCTGAAATTCACTTCGGAAGGCGATCGGGCCCTGCAGGGAAAGATGTTCCAACTGCTCGCGCAGACCAACACCACTTATAGCTGCGGATTGGAAAGAATCGAAAACCTGCGGCCAGCCGGCATCAAAATCTCGCTGCCTGACCTCGGCTCGGAATCTAATCAGCTCCAAAGCTATAGCCACTGTTAGAAGCGCTAGACAGAGAGCCAAGCCCCAAACTCCAGTTAGTGCAAAGCCGAGCAATCCGATTGCCAAAGCTACCGAGACTATCGAGATCGACAGCTCTCGACGTCGCTCCAGAAGTCCTGCCCTCGAGAGCAGATCGCTATAAAACTTCACCGCTGACCTCCAAGATTTCGGAGACGATGCGCTTACCACTGGGAAGCCGCTTACAAAAAACCACCAGGTCAAATGCACCGAGAATGGTTGGGCGCAAGAATTTGTCGGTGATGTTCTCTCCCGCTAGAAGCGGCAGCGTGAGCAGTTTTTGCAGTGCGGCCCTAGCAGAATCAGCGTGCAGGGTGCAGAGCCCTGGAATGCCGGAATTCAGCGCCACCAGCATGTCTAGCGCCTCCGCTCCCCTAACCTCACCAATCACCAGGCGCGAAGGTCGCATTCGAAGAGACTGCCTAACCAACTCTCGCAACCCAATCTCCCGCGCCCCCTCGGCGGATGCTGGGCGAACCTGCATCGCCACCCAATCGTCGTGCTCAATCGCGAGCTCAAAGGTGTCCTCACAGGAGATCAAGCGTTCATCGTCCCGAAGTTCAGCTAACAGCGCCGTCATCAAGGTGGTTTTACCCGCCTGGGTAGCGCCTGCGATCAAGATGCTCTTTTGATTCAGCATCGCCTGCTCAAGCAGTGCCCTTTGGTTTTGACGAAGGCTCCCCCAGCGCTCGAGTTGACCCAGGGTGATGCGGCCAGCGCGGAACTTTCGAATGTTTATCGCCCAAGACTCTCGAGTGAGTTCTGGAATCACAACATGCAGTCGTGACCCATCCGGCAGATTGGCATCGACATAGGGAGTTAGCCGATCCACCCTTCGGCCAGAGGATGCCAGCATGCGAAGCGTGAGATTTCTGATTTGCCCGGCGTTCAACTCCAGTTCCAATTCGTGGTGCTGGTCTGAGTAGTAGTGCAGTTGGTTTGGTCGATTGATCCAAATCTCTTCGATCTCTGGATCATCTAGATAAGGCTGCAGCACCCCAAAGCCAGCGAGTTCTTGCCTCGCTAAGACCTGCAATTCGCCCTCTGGGATAGCGCCCTCAGAGCGCTCGGCCAATTCATCTAATGCTCTTGTGATCGCCCGATCTACATCGACATTCTGGGCTGCGGCAAGCGCTCGGGCTCGCCGGACTAGTTGGCCGAGGGTAGACATGTCAGGAGTTTTCCAAGCCCCAAGATTTCCCGCTTGAGGTTTTCCACAGCGCAAAAAATCCGCTAAGCTTTCTAAGTTCCATGCGGGTGTGGCGAAATTGGCAGACGCACCAGATTTAGGTTCTGGCGCCGAGAGGCGTGGGGGTTCAAGTCCCTTCACCCGCACAAAGAAAAATCCCCCGAGAGAAATCTCGGGGGATTTTCTTTTGCTTTAGTTCTGCGTAATGCGAACCGAGTTGCTGTTGTGGTCGATCTCAAAACGGTATGGACCGCGGTGCAGCACCTCGACACCGTTGCCACCCTCAGAGTTGATGCCCAACTGTGATGCGATCTCGGCGAAGAAGCTCTTTTGAGAATCGACGGTCAACTCAGTGCCCTGATACCAGGCAGTTGACGAGCCGAGGGCACGTTTGGCGATTGCCACCGAGCCATCGACATCGCTACCCTGGAAAGATGCGACCAACTCTGCACCGTTGAGTCTTGATAGCTCAGACCACAGGGTTGCATCTAGACCGTTAGAGAGTTTGATAGTGCTCTCTGGGCGAAGCGGGTAGAACTCCTCGACGTAAACTCCGATGACGTTTTTGACCAAATTGCCACCGTAACCACCGAGCTTTACGCGGCCGGTGCGGTTTGAAATGTTGGAGTAGTAGCCCACTACCAGGTTGCCACCTGAGGTGGCATACTCGGTGAAGGTCTTTTCCTCCTTATCGGTAAGCATGTGAACCATCGGCATCAAGACCAACTCATACTGCTTCAGGGTTGCCAGGTCGGCATATGCAGGTACGAAGTCAACCTGAATACCCAGCTCCCACATCGCGCGGTACCACTTGGCAACCGTCTCCGGGTAGCTCATATCTTCGGTTGGCATATTCGCCTGCATCATGACCCAGAACTGCTCGTAGTCATAGACCATCGCGACCTTGGCGCGGTTGGTCGCGTGAGCCGAGATCTCCGGGTGTGACTTTAGAAGTGCGCCCAGTTCGCTTACCTCGCGGAAGACTCTGGTGTCCTCCCCTGCGTGTGGGACCATGGCCGAGTGGAAGCGCTCTGAACCAGCCTGACCCTGACGCCACTGGAAATACATCACGCCCTGCGAACCACGCGCCACAAAGCTCATGGAATTGCGCTTTTCCTGACCCGGTGTCTTGGCGTAGTTGCGGGGCTGCCAGTTCACTGCGGAGGAGCTGTGCTCCATAAGCAACCACTGCTTGCCGTTCGCGAATCCACGAGTTAGGTCGGCCTGCTGCGCAAGGTCGATGTGATTCAGCGGATCGTGCTGGGCCAAGTAGTGGTCGGTTGAAACGAAGTCAACCTCCTTGGACCAGGCAAAGTAGTCCATCGCATAGGTGAACTTCATCGACATGAAGTTCGTGGTTACCGGATTGACCTTGTCGTACTTCTTGATGATGTCGCGCTCCATCTTGAATAGCTCAAGCGTGACGTCCGAGGAGAAGCGCTTGAAATCAAGCTGCTGACCTGGATTTGG
>JACCDV011088812.1_pt1 | contig 13031 bp, 10 predicted proteins | sample 7446131 | NCBI WGS metagenome assembly JACCDV01 (sample SAMN15323448, study PRJNA562643) | freshwater metagenome | isolation source: river surface water | place: USA:Blue River Watershed | collected 2017-08-17 | reverse complement strand
ATTATCCCAACATCGAACATTACGCCCGGTTCATGTCTCCGCTCAAGCTTTTTGAATATATGGCGAGTGGAACTCCGATCGTTTCATCCGACCTTCCGAGTGTGCGCGAGGTGCTTGACGAAACGTGTGCCCGCCTCGTCCCACCAGGGGATACTCTCGCGCTTGCCGACGGCATCGCGGATCTCCTTTCAGATACTCAACAACGAGACACCCTTGCGCGGATCGCGGGGGAACGTGTTCGTGCGCGCCATACGTGGCTCGGACGAGCGAGGGAGATCCTGAACGCGCTTGTTTCCGGAGAGAAACATCGGCATAATCAATGAATATATGTGTGGCATCACAGGAATCATAGATAAGACAGGGAAGCCGGTGGGATCGAGTACTGTTTCGGAGATGCTTGAGACCATGCCGTATCGCGGTCCGAATGACCATGGGACCTTTTGTGACGGCCCGATCGGGCTTGGGCATTTACGCTTGAGTATTCTCGATCTTTCTCAGAACGGTCACCAGCCGATGAAAGATAATACAGGATATCTGACGATCGTCTTCAATGGCGAGATCTTTAATTACCTCGAGATCAAAGAAGAACTCGAGAAGGCCGGACACACCTTCCATACGCACTCCGACACGGAGGTCATCCTTGCGGCGTATCGGGAGTGGGGAAGTGGGTGCGTGTCGCGATTCAATGGTATGTGGGCGTTCGCATTGTGGGACCGCGCAAAAAAAACGCTTTTTTGTTCGCGCGATCGCTTCGGAGTGAAGCCGTTCTTTTATTATGATGATCCCAAGCATTTCTTTTTTGCGTCAGAAATGAAAGCGATCCTTTCGGCGCTCCCGCAAAAACCGGAAATGAACGGCGTGTATCTTTACCAATACCTTGATCGCAATGTGTCGGAGGATCCAACCGATACGGTCTTCCGGGGAATCAAGACTCTTCCCCCGGGGCATAATCTGATCGTGTGCGAAGGGAAGATTTTGATCGAACAATATTGGCGGGTTGATCTCGCGCGTTTCCGCGCCTCCTACGACTACACTGATCCGATCGCAACGTTTCGCGAACTCCTCATCGATGCGGTGCGCCTGCGCCTGCGCTCTGATGTTCCTGTCGGAGTCTGTCTTTCGGGTGGACTCGATTCGAGTACGATCGTCGGTATCATCTCCGGAATATTCGAGCAGAAGATCGACGTCTTTTCTTCGGTCTATTCCGACCCAAAATACAACGAAGAAGAATTTCTCGATGCGGTTCTTGAAAAGTATCCTAATACTGTCCACAAGATCACCCCTGACCCCAAGCGATTTTTTACCGTCATGGAGCAAGTGGTCGCCCACCATGACGAACCTATCCGTATGCCGTCGACCTTTTCGCAGTGGCACATCTTTCAGTGCGTGCACGACCACAAGATCACCGTGACGCTCGACGGACAAGGCGCGGACGAGTTGCTTGGCGGTTATCGCGAATACTATCCGTCGTATCTTGCGACACTCCTTCAGGATGCGCTACGCACCGTGAGTTTCAAAAAGCTCCGTATGTTTTTCCGCACTCGCAAAGACATCAAGTCCTATCTCGGCCGCAATTTCGACAAAGATGTCCTCAAACTCCTTTTGCCTAAAAAAGTTCTCGCAATGAAGCGCAGATTCGCCCCGGTCAGGCGATGGCAGGACACGATTCTTTCGGATGAGTTCATTGCTCGCTATCGCGTTGCTTCGGTTACTGAGAAGGAGAATGTGTCTCCGTTTACTGATCCACTTAGTCGTCATCTTTTTGAGACCTTTTCGCGCACCAACCTTCCCATGGTCCTCGATTTTGAAGACCGGATCAGTATGGCGTTTTCGGTCGAAGCGCGGACCCCGTTCCTTGACTATCGTGTCGTCGAGTTCTGCATGGCCCTTCCGTATGAGTATAAAATGGACGGGTATCGCAACAAGGCGATATTGCGCGATGCGTTCAAGGATGTCCTCCCCGAGAAGGTCTTTGCGCGCAAGGACAAGAAGGGGTTTCCGACACCAAACGAACATTGGTTTCGCAACGAAGTGCGAGAGGAATTGCGCGCGATCGTGTATTCTGATTCCTTGGTTCGTCATGGCGTGTTCGACCCAAAAAAGGTGCGCGATCTCTTCGAGCGTCATCAAAACGGGGAGAATCACGAGCGGCTTCTTGTTCGTGTTGCTAGCACCGAGTTGTGGATGAGAAAATATCTTGATTAATATGAAGATCTTTATTGTTACGATCAATTTCCCCGCGGATGAACTTATTGGAGGAGCGGAACTCCAGGCGTATTTTTTGGCCAAGCATCTTCCTGCGCTTGGAGCGAAGACGACCTTTGTCGCCCTGCGCAATCATGCGGGTGATGCGTATGTGACCGAGCGCGACGGTTTTCTGTTGCGCGCGATGTCGGGAAAGAAGGAGTCTATGTGGCGGGCTTTGGTGCGACTCATGAAGCTCTTCCGTTCGGAGCGACCTGATGTGTGTTATCTCCGTGAATTTAGAGTCCTTTTTCCGATGTTCATTGTGTGCCGTCTCGCGCGGATTCCGCTTGTCTTCAATACGACACACGAGAAGAATCTGTATCCCTATTACGGATGGCAGGGGGTGAAGGGGACGCTTTTTCACGCGCTCAGTTTCCTGACCCTACGTTTTGTTGATCGGATCGTGACCAACAACACTGCGCATGCGGCAATTCTTTCTGATCGTTATCATATTTCGGCAACTCCGATCTTAAATAGTATGGAAGATCATTATGAACCGGGCACACTAAAAGCAAAGCGCGTTCTGTGGGTTGCGAATGTGAAGACACGCAAGCGCCCGGAGATCTTCATCGAACTTGCGGATCGCTTGCGTGATTCGGGATATGAATTCGTGATGGTTGGACACCTGTATGGGGAAGGCGGTCGCTATCACGATATGATCGCGCGCGCGACGAAAGAAAACCCTTCCTTTCGGTACGTGGGAGGCAAGACCCCACGTGAGGTTGACGATCTTCTTGCGTCCTCGGAGATCTTTGTCTCCACGTGCAAACCGGAAGGATTCCCCAACAACATCATTCAGGCATGCATGGCGGAATGCGCGATCGTGAGCTTTGATTACGATCCTGATGGCATTTTTTCCCGCGAGGATATCGGCTTTGTTCCGACCACGCTTGATGATACAATGCTCATCATCCGAAAGCTCATGAAGGATGAAGCGATGAGGAGGGAGTCCGGTCTACGTGCTCGCGCGTACGCACTCAAACATCACTCCCTCGATCGAAACATGAAGACCTTTTATCAATTATTCAAGAATGTACAATGACCGATCAACAGAAGGTATTCTCGTTTGGAAAGAATTGGCAGAATTTTCTCTCGAGTGTCGACGATGATCGGATCAAGCTCTCCGAGAGGTCGCTTTCTGAATTCTTGGGACTAAAAAGTTTGAGCGGACTCCGGTTCCTTGATATCGGTTGTGGGAGTGGACTTTTTTCCCTCGCAGCCCATAATCTCGGAGCAAAAGAGGTGGTGAGTTTTGACGCGGACCCCTTCTCTGTGAAATGTTGTACCTATCTCCGCGAAAAAGCTGGTTCCCCTGCGTCATGGATAATTTCAGATGCGTCAGTCCTTGATAAGGAATTTCTTTCTGGACTTGAGAAGTTCGATATCGTTTATTCTTGGGGCGTGCTTCATCATACTGGTGATATGTGGCACGCGATCACAAATGCAGCGGAACTCGTTGTTCCTCAGGGATACTTTTATATCGCGTTGTACAACAAGACTTTTGGATTGCGCGGATCGGGGACGTGGTGGAAGATAAAAAAGTTTTATAATTCGGCTCCCGGATTTGTGAAAAGTGTGATGGTCTATTCGTATATGTTCATTCAGTGCGTGATCGAACTGCTCCATTTTCATAGCCCGCTTCGATTGGCTCGTCACTACAAGAAAAAGCGAGGAATGGATTGGAAGACGGATGTGATCGATTGGATCGGTGGATACCCCTATGAGGCAGCAACGGTTGATGAGGTATTTGCATTCATGAAAGAAAAGTTCCCGGAATTTCGTCTTGTGAACATTAAGTCGACAAGCGGACTCGGAAATAATTGGTTCCTTTTCCAGAACACCCAAAATCTCCCGGTGCAGAAGTAGTTTTTATTTATGCGTTTGAGAGCGGATTGGACAACCCATCTTCAGAATTTTCGAAAACGAGAGCTCGACATCATTTTTCATGATTGCCCTCGCGGTTATTTTGATTCTGCTCTTGAGCTGGGCGCGGGTGGCGGATTTCAAAGTCGCATACTTGCTTCGTACGCGCGAAGACTTGTTGCGACCGAGTACAATGAAGCGCGATTGGAGTGTCGTGAGGTTCCCGGTGTTTTTTATGAGGTGTGTGATGCGGAGCGTGTCGATGAGTATTTTCCCCCACACGCATTTGATCTCGTCTTTGCGTCAAATCTTTTTGAGCATCTTCCTCATCCGGAACAGGCATTACGCGGGATACGGCGCGTGCTTCGGGATGACGGGGTTGTGATCCTTGTTATGCCAAGTGTGTTCTGGAAATGCACGCACGTGGGGTTCTTTTATCCTAATCTTATTCTTTCGTTCTTTGAGAAGGTGCTGATTCCGGGAAAGATCGCGGAGTGGTGGGGGCGGTATGTTCTGCGTCGGCGAGGCACGCCCTCAGTGGTCGAGGTTTCGGATACTGCGACTTCGTTCGGGAACAATCAAAAAGGGAGGGTCGGACATGTTTCTTCGCGCGGAATATTTTTCCCCGCACCGCACGGTGTGTCATCCGGGAATATTGAGGAGTTTGCCGCGTTTCGCGTGAAGCGATGGGCGGCATTGTTTGAGGCAGAGGGATTTTCTGTGTGTACTATCTTGCGCGGTCCCGTCGCGTCGGGGTATGGGTTCGGACTTGATCGGATCCGCACGATTCTTGAGCGTCTCGGGTTTACGTCTGAATACATTTATATTCTCAAAAAGACCGATGCGACGGAGGTGAAGTATCCTTTCACAAAGTCATGATCCGCGCTTTGCTTAACATTCTTCCGCGTCCGCTTGTCCGACCTTTTGTCGCGCTCTTTGATCGCAAGAAAAAGCGCGATATGGAAGAACTCTACGCCACAGAGGGGGACCATTGGGGTCGCACGGAAAGCATGTCGCAGGTCGAGGATGCGCTCGAACTTCTTGGCGTCCGTCGATATCGTCATGTACTTGATGTGGGGGCGGGGGAGGGGTATGTCGCGGAAGCGCTCGCGCCACGCGCGGAGCGTGTTACTGCGATCGATATTTCCGAGCATGCGGTCGCGACGGCGCGTGCTCGATGCGCGCACCTTACGCATGTACACTTTATTCCCGCGAATATTCGCACATGGGAGAGTGAAGATCGATTTGATCTTGTCGTGCTCGCTGATATTTTGTATTACCTCGGGGACACGCTTTTTCCTGATATTTTCACAGAGGCGGTCGCACATATCGGCTCTCTTGTGGCGAAAGACGGAGAGGTGCTTGTTACCCATTTCATTGCTCCGTGGCGGGATGGGGATACAGTGAAGATGTATATTCGTGCGTTCGCGGAGGCGGGTTTTGTTTTGGCACGCGATGTGACTTATCGAAGCAAGGAGAAGGAGTGGAGACACCTCCTGTTCAAGAAGGAGTCTCGTCGGGGATCCGTCTGATGAGGAGAAGTGCGGTCAAAAGCCCCATAAAGCGGTTGACGATGCGCGCGATGATGAGCCCGAGTAGTCCGCCGATATACATAAAGACAAAGAGGATGACGACTGAGAGGATCGCGATCCATGTGTTCAAAAAGTAGAGCTCCTTTTGAGCTTTTTTTGCTTGGAGCGCGGAAAGAGGGACCGCGGAGGAGGTTGCAATGAGCGAGATCGCGAAGAGCTGTGAGTAGATGACAGCTTCCATGTATTTAGGAAAGAGGATCGAAAAGAGAAACGGCGCGGCGATGATATAGAGTCCGACACCAACCGCAATGACCGCCGAGAAGCGAAGAGTCTTTGAGAGGACCGTTTTTTTAATGTCTTCAGCTCTTGCGTCGCTCAGTTTGGGGAGTGCAAGGGTGTTCGCCCCCTTAAGTACTGCGCCCATGTTGTCGGGTCCGGCGAGGGCAATGGAATAGATCGCCATTTCGACCGCACCGAGAAAGTGGAAGACGAGTAATCGATCGGCATATCCCGCGATGGTACCAAGAACTCCCATCAAGCTTAAGTGTTTTCCGTACGGTATTGTGCCCGGGTCGATCATGTCGTTGGGTCGTTGTGTGCGGAGGGTAACAAGGAGTCCTCCGATGCGACCGATCGTCCACGGGAGAAAGTAGGCGAGAATGACCGCAAGAATGTTATCAGTCACGAAGATGGTCGCACCCATAATGATCGCGGAGACGATCTGTGTGACGAGAAAGTAATTCGTCAGTCTTTTGAAATCTTTGCGCCCGGTAAGGATCGATTCGTAGACCGTGAGCGAATCAAAGAATGGGGTAAAGATGGCAACGACGAGCATGGAAGCGGCCAAGATCGGATCGTGCTCAATGAAATGATAGTAGCCGGCAAGAAGAAGACTCGCGAGTGCCCCAAGTGTGCCCCATGCGATACGTGTGCGCAGGGCGGGTTTGATCGTCCCTTCGTATCCACGCGCGACGGCTTGTGTCAGTGCAGTATTGATTCCCATGAGGCTCGGGAGCGCGACGATACTCGCGATCGTGAGGATGTATTTGTAGGTTCCGTAGGTTTCCTTTGGGGCAAAATTCGCAAAGAGGATCACGAGCAAGAAACTTGATCCTGACGCAACGACCTGTCCGAAGGTAAGCCAAAAACCCCCTTTGGCAATGTACATCATGTCGGTCTTGAAATAGCGCTCGCTTTTTTTAATTAATTCCGCAATAGGGGCTTTCATGAATTTTTTCTCAAAATATTTTAAGAAATAAGATCTTTATTAATACAACAAGAGCAGAGCAAATTAGTCACACCTCGCTGACATTCTATATTGATGTGAATAATTTCACACTAGTTAATTTTGAGAGTAGCCTTCTTGTTCGTTCCTCTTTCCCTTCCATGCTTAGATGGTACTCAGTGTCAAAGAAAAGGGACTCATCATAACGGTGGTCTGATGGTTTGTCGAGCACAACGAGGAAGGGGATTGTTTTAATCGCTGCTTCATATTGTTCGATTGTAGCTGAATTGGCATCAAAATATCTTGTGGCAAGGGGTGGAAAAGAGAAAACAACTAGAGCCCCTTTTTTTGTTGCTTTGTGGGCAAACATCGCTATGCCACGAAGAGACTCAGTGCTCGGATTTTTGTTGTACATCGTCACCGTTCTTTGTTTTATGTTAATTGGTTCTTTTGTGTGATGACTAACGATGTCACCAAAGTCGTTGAATGAGGATTTGCAATATACCCCTGTCTTTTCTTTGCATTTTTCTGGCTCTCTTTTGATTCTTCTTTGAATTTCTGCCGATTCGATTTGAAGTAACATTAGCGTGTGAGAGATAAGCCCTGGAATCTGATGAGTTGAGGTAATATTTTTTGCTGATGTTGGGTCTGTGGCATAAAGTAGCGTATTTTGAATTCCTCCGTTGTATGTTTCTCCAAATTGTTCATATTCTGGAGATAATATTATAATGTCTCCTTTTTGAATATAAGGGAGGACATCTGAAAGCATGAAGCGTAGTCCAAGTCCCGCTTGTAGCCCCATGTTGATGGTTTGATAATTTGTTGTCGCATGGATGAGGTTGCTGTCAATCCCAAATGCGACATTGGATCCACCAACGATAATAATCCTATCCCCGCTTGTTTTCTCGAGAAGATTTTTTTTATTGGAATATTCTGCGAGGTATCCTTCGGTATCGCTAGGTATAAAAAATGGAAAAGAAAAAATCAACGAAAGAGTCGAGGCGACAAGCATGGAGAGCATTCCAAATTTAATGAAGATTTTTTTTGCCATGTGGTCTAAAATTGAAAGTAAATGAACTGCTGTGTTGTGGTGTCGTAATACCCAAAAATAATGATCGCCATCACTAGGCAGTAATAAATTGTCCAACGGAGAATAGTCGGATAGTTATTAATTTGCAATCTTAATCCCCCTTTGCGTTGCAAGATGTGAACAAGAAGAAGCACGGAGAGTGCGCTTGTTGCAATGATAAATTGAAAAGGAGAGAGGCCGATCCAAAAGGAGTGATAGAGCGTCCTGATTGAATCAAAATCACCTCGCGTGAGGTCGATCAAGAGTTCAGGGATCCACCTAAACATGTGTTGGAGGACGAAGAGTGCATCACTGAGCGAGTTTGCCCTAAAGAAAACCCATGAGATGAGAACAAGAATAAAGGTCACTCCTCCTCGGATCATGTTGCTTATGAATGGAATTTGGTAAAAAGATAGTGAATGACGTATTTGTGTTCTCAGTCGTTCTGTTGCTGCGCCAAACACAATGTAAAAACCATGCAAAGCCCCCCAAATGATGTATGTCCAATTTGCGCCGTGCCAGAGACCGCTGATGAGAAAAACGGCAAAGATATTTCGATACCAGATGAGTCTTGATGTGCGATTTCCACCGAGTGGGATATATACATAATCTCGAAACCATGTTGAAAGAGAAATGTGCCAGCGATTCCAGAATTCGGATATTGATTTTGAAAAATAGGGACGATCGAAGTTTTTCATTAACGAGAAACCCATAACTTGCGCTGATCCTCTCGCGATGTCTGAATAGCCCGAGAAGTCACAGTATATTTGAAATGCGAAGAAGACCGTTGCAAGGAAGAGTGAGAGACTGGAAAAACTATATACGTCGGAATAAACATAAGTAACCCCAACGGCGAGCCTGTCCGCAATAACAACTTTTTTGAACATGCCCCATGCCATTAGCTTGAGTCCATCTGTGACATTTTTATATTCAAAGGAATGGTAGGTGTGAAATTGATGAAGAAGATTCTGCGGTCGCTCGATCGGACCCGCGACAAGCTGGGGGTAGAACATGACGTAGAGTGCGTAGATGCCAAGGTGTCTTTCGGCCCCTTGTTTTCCTCGGTAGACCTCGATGATATAGCTCATTCCTTGGAATGTATGGAATGAAAGTCCTATGGGCAGTAATATCCCCAACGCTTCGATCGAGTAATTCCAGTGTAGAAATTCAGCAAGTGCGGCAATGTTGCTGTTGAAGAAGTTGAAATATTTGAAAAAGAATAGAATTCCTATTGTTGTCAAAAGACTTATGATGAGGAAAGTTTTTTTCTGTTTCGGATCTCCGGATTCAATTTTAATTCCGGCAACGTAGTCAACTAATATTGTTACGAGAAGAATCAGGATATACTCAGGAACAAAGGCCATGTAAAAAGCACAACTCGCGACAAGAAGGAGGAACCATCGAAAACGGTGCGGGAGAAGGAAATAAAGAATTGTTACCACCGGGAAAAAGACAAGGAAGTCGATGGAATTAAAAAGCATTCACTTATCATACGAAAAAAGGCTTATTTTTGGAATGTATCTGAGAAAATTCTGCAGTTTCTGAAGGACAAGACACAGGCGTTGCGCGAGTGTTTGTTCCCCTATATAGTAGTATCCATGACATTACGCGAACTTCTGCGTTTCACCATACTTGTGTGTGTGTTTGTGACGCCCTTTATTGGTTTGATCGTTGCGGAAAGCATGTTCTTTCCCTTTATTACCGGAAAGAATTTCACCTTCCGTATTCTCGTTGAAGTGATGCTCGGCGCGTGGGCGCTCCTCATGCTTCTCGATGGTACATATCGCCCCAAGTTCTCGTGGATCCTCGCCGCGGCGGGGACATTCCTCGCGGTCATCGCGGTGGCGGACTTCACAGGGGTGAATCCGTACAAGAGTTTTTGGTCCAACTACGAGCGCATGGAAGGACTCATCACGCTCGCGCATCTCTTCCTCTATTTTGTCATTGCCGGAACGGTGGTGCGCGCGGAGGAGGTCTGGAAGTGGCTCTGGCGCACTTCGCTCGCGGTCTCCTTCTATGTTGCGGGGTACGCGTTCTCGCAGAAGTTCGGCGACACCGCCATTCACCAGAGCGCGACACGTCTCGACGCGACCTTTGGCAATGCGGCCTATCTCGGTATCTACGCGCTCTTCCACATCTTCCTCGCGGTATTTCTCTATGCGCGATCCAAGAGGGAAAGCGGACTTCATTTCATCTATCCGATCATCGCCGGAGCAAACCTCTTCACACTCTACTTCACGCAAACGCGCGGCTCGATGCTCGGTCTCATCGGTGGAATGTCTCTCGTCGCGCTTTTGGTCGCGATCTTTGAGCGAGAGCGCCCCTCCTTGCGCAAGTGGGCGATCGGAGGGATCGTCGGGGTGGTCGCGCTTATCGGCCTCTTCATTACGTTCAAGGATACAAGCTTCATTCAGTCGAGTGAGACCATGCGACGCATGGCCTCCATCTCACTTTCCGACTCCACGACCAAGTCCCGCTTCATGGTCTGGGAGATGTCGTGGGAAGGATTCAAGGAACGTCCGGTCCTCGGTTGGGGACAGGAGAACTTCCTCTACGTCTTCGCCAAGCACTACAACCCGGGCATGTATGCTCAAGAGCCGTGGTTCGATCGTTCGCACAACGTTTTTCTCGATTGGATGATCGCGGGAGGTATTCTCGGCATCCTCTCCTACCTCTCCATGTTTGCCGCGATCCTGTACTATCTGTGGTTCACGAAGCGTCACGGTTTTTCGGTACTTGAGAAAAGTCTCTTGACCGGAATGCTCGGCGGATACTTCATTCACAACATCTTCGTCTTCGACAACCTGACGAGTTATATTGTTTTCTTCACAATCTTGGCGTATGTGCACGCACATGTGAGCGCGGCGACCGAAGCGGAGGCGAAGGAGGCGCGCAAGAAGAAGGGCGAAGAACTCGAGACGGGGGATATTGCGGTGGCGTCTGTCGTCATCGTCGCGCTCACCATCGCGCTGATCTACTTTGTGAATATTCGCAACATCAACGCCAACCTCGCGCTCATCAGCGCCATTCGTCCCGAGACGGTCTTGGTGGACGACGACAAGGGGGGCAAGCGTATCGCGATGGAAGACGTGCTTGCACTCGGACTCTTCGGGAGCGACGAAGCGCGTGAGCAGCTTGTGCAGTTCGCGGTGCAGACGCTCGATCCGCGGATTCCCGCCGAGGTTCGTCAGCAATTCTACGATCTCACCGCGCGTGAGTTCGACGCGGAGATGGCGAGTGACCCCTTGAACGTGCGTACGCTTTCCTTCGCCGCATCGTTCTATGCGCGCTTCGGACAGTATGACCGCGCGCTCCCGCTCTTTGAGAAGGCGATCGAGCTTTCTCCCGGTCGTCAGTCGACATATCTTGACCTTGCGATGATGCTCGTCTCGCTCCAGCGTTTCGCGGAGGCGGAGGAGATCGCCAAGACCGCGTACGAACTCGAGAAGGCCAACACGCAAGCGGGGATCACCTACGTCATGACGCTCATATACAACAACCAGACCGACTTGGCCTATACCATCGCAAGCGAGATCGGCGATGCGGGTTATGATACACGCATCGTGAATGCTTACGGCAATACCGGCAACTACAACAAGGTCGTACAGCTCGTGAATGAGAAGGTCGCTCGCGGTCTCGCGACGGGGCGTGATCACTTCTCGCTCGCGGGAGCGCTCTACTCGCTTGGCAACAAAGAAGAGGCGTTGCTCGCGCTCGATCGCGCGGTCGCGCTCGATACGTCGCTTTCCGCCGAGGCCGAGAACTTGAAAAAGCAGATCGAAGGAGCGGAGTAGCACTGCGTTTCCCTTCGGATCACAAGAAGAACACTCCAAGAAAACAAGGGGTGTTCTTTTTTATTTTCGCGCATACAATGATGGGATGATGATCGAAGAGCATGTTCCACTTGCACCACTTACGACATTTCGCATCGGCGGCGCGGCGCGCTACCTCGCGCGGGTGCGTGACGTGTCAGAGGTGCGCGAAGCATTTGTGTTTGCGCGCAAGAACGCGCTCCCCGTCTTTGTGCTCGGTGCGGGATCCAATGTACTCGTTGCCGACGAAGGATTTCCCGGACTAGTGCTTTGTGTAAACGATGACGCGATCGCGTATGAAGAGGTCGACGCGGAACAGGTGTGCGTCGTTGCGGGTGCGGGGTGCGGCTGGGATATGCTCGTTGCCGATACCATCGCGCGGGGATATACGGGATTTGAGAATCTTTCGGGCATACCAAGCTCGGTCGGCGCGACCCCGGTGCAAAATATCGGCGCGTATGGGCGTGAGGTTGGAAGCATGATCTCGTGGGTCGAGGTCTACGATCCCAAGCGTGACATTGTTCGGAGACTCACTAATGCGGAGTGTGCCTTCGGATATCGCGACAGTATATTCAAGAAGTCGGAAGGCGCGCATTTCGTCGTTCTCCGTGTCGCATATCTCCTTCGTCGTACGGGCAAGCCGGACATTGCGTATAAGGATATTGCGGAGTACGCGCGCACGGTTGCGCCGATCGTGACGACGCAGGATATGCGCGACGCGGTGCTTCATGTGCGTGCGAAGAAATTTCCGACGCAGGAAGAAGCGGGAACCGCGGGCTCTTTTTTTATGAATCCGATCGTGCCGATCCCTCTTGCGAATGACATCGGTTCGCGTTTCCCCGACATGCCCATGTACGACGCGGGGGAGGGAATGAAGAAACTTTCTGCGGCGTGGATTATCGATCGTGTGCTTTCTTTGCGTGGAGTGCGTGAGGGTGACGTGGGGACGTGGCCCGCGCAGGCGCTCATCGTGGTGAACTATGGCAATGCGTCCGCGCACGATGTACGCGCGTTCACCGATATGATCGTCACACGTGCACAACAAGAGCTCGGCATCACACTTACGCGCGAAGTGATCAGCGTTGGTGATGAGAAGAAAAAATAACATGAGTTTGTGTGCGTGATGTGCAAAAAAAAATTCTTTCATCAAAAAAAATTTCACAAAATATTTTTTTCAAAAAAATTTTTTTAAAAAATAAAAAAGTTATCCACATCTTTTTTTTAAAATGAGTTGAGTGTGTGATGAATGAGAGAGATAATAGTAGTAGGAGTGTTCATTGTTT
>JACCDV010658747.1_pt1 | contig 13031 bp, 10 predicted proteins | sample 7446131 | NCBI WGS metagenome assembly JACCDV01 (sample SAMN15323448, study PRJNA562643) | freshwater metagenome | isolation source: river surface water | place: USA:Blue River Watershed | collected 2017-08-17 | reverse complement strand
TGGCCAGTACACCCAAACAATCCGTGGCACCGGGCATACCACGAACAGGATGTGCTTGGTAGGCTTCAATTTTTCCAGAAGGGGCTACCACGATATTGACTTCCGACATATCAGCGAAGCCCCAACCTTGTTCAAGTTGTTTAGGTTCTGCCCAAAAACTTGTCCATAGCATGTGCAAACTCTCAAGATTGTAATCCGCGTAAAGCTCACCCAATGATTGAGGTAATTCAGGCGGATTAAATCTCTGAAGTCTTTTGCTTGGGGTGGTTCGTTTGATATTTGTTTTTTCATAATCCCCTAGCAAACCGGAGGCCTCTAGCTTCCCATGAGGCTCCCTAAGCCACGGTAGATATTCCAAGAACAATTTCACATCCATCATCATCTCCTTTTAACGATAGGGATGGAAAGTGCTAGACCAAATCTGATGCACAGACGTTGGGATGGCCACTGCAATATATCCTTGCATCCAATGATGAATCAACTTTGTTCCAGAGAAAGACTGGTGTGTCGGGTTGTATTGCAGCCATTGAGCATCCACTATTGGTGCCTCTCGGTTATTAATTAGACGTTGATTTACAGCACTGAACATCTCTGGATTCGTCCTGAGCAACTCTCTGAAAAACGCATTACGACCACTGTTGAACCCAAACGAATTGGTGCTATTGGCAAATATACAGCTATACAAAGGAGTCTGCATACAAATGATATTTTTTCATTTATCATTTTATCACTCCAGCGCTACGGGTTTGGTCAATGTAGTTTTGTGCAGTTAATGAGAAAATTTCAGAGGACACACTGCCACCAATATTTCCAAAAAGGTTCGGCAAAAGGCTCCTTGAATAAGGTCCATCAATAGTCAAGAATCCAGTTGGCTTTGATTTCATCGTTGCGCTATAGGAGTCCGTCATCTTTGCAAACTAACCCTTCGACAAATCCCCCACCTTAAACCCAACTGCCGTACCCGCAGCACTGAGCAGCATATTGCTCATGGCCTCACTGGCACTGTCGTTCTTGACCCAGCTCACCATGCCTTCAGCGCCCACGTTCACTGCGGTCGTGGTGGCAAGGCTGGCTCATGCCGTTGAGTAGGCGGTGGCTCCTGCTTTGGGCATGTCCTCGGCTTTGACTTTGCCGCTTCTCAGGGCTTGTGCCAGTGCGTTCACCCCGCCACCAATGGCCGCTGATACCGCTCTCTCACCGTTTTGTGCGTACATGATTTGAAAATGGCGGACTCACCTGTGCTTCCTGAACCATTGATGAATTTCAGGTTTGAGATTTTGGTAGGCCATTAAAAAAACCATGACCAAGCCAATTCCCCAGGCAAGCATCAATATACGAAGAAATTTCTGACTACTGTAAACATCCATCAATGGATTCATCAAACACGAATTTAGATCTGAACATCCACCAGTTAAATACCCCCAAGCCCCGACAGGGGTGAATGCCAAAGCTGGAACCAATGCAAATCCAGCCGGGAAATAAAACGATACAAGAATCATTTTTAAAAATAGCAGCCAAATAGATTTATTCATTTCGTACCTCCAGTAGAACGAAATTGATCGATATAGCTTTGGAAATAGATAGACGAAGTTTCTGTAGCCAGACTTCCAACCATGTTGCCAGCAATATTAGGCCACGCACTCCTCGAATATGGCCCTTCAATCGTCAAGAACCCCGTAGGCTTGGACTTCATCGTAGCGCTGAAAGAATCTGTAAATTTAGCCATTTGGCCCTTTGTCAAATCCCCCACCTTAAACCCAACTGCCGTACCCGCAGCACTGAGCAGCATATTGCTCATGGTTTCACTGGCACTGTCATTCTTGACCCAGCTCACCATGCCTTCAGCGCCCACGTTCACTGCGGTCGTGGTGGCCAGGCTGGCTCCTGCCGTTGCGTAGGCGGTGGCGGCTGCTTTGAGCACGTCTTCGGCTTTGACTTTGCCGCTGCTCAGGGCTTGTGCCAGTGCGTTCACGCCGCCACCAATGGCCGCTGATACTGCTCGCTCACCGTTTTGTGCGTACAAAATCGCCAGCACCAATTGCGGATTGGCCGCAATCACCGGACCCAAGACCAACATGCCCAGCCCAGTTGCTTTTTGCAGTTGGTCTTTGTCGCAGGCGCTTGGGTTGGCCGTGCACCAGTTCATGTACTCAACAGCGTTGCCCACTTGCTTTCTGAAGGTAGCATCGTTGGCCAACTTTTGCCCCATGTACTGCATGTCAAAAGCGCCAGCATAAGCCACGGGAAGTTTTCCTGTGTTGACCAATTGCAGCATTGCGCTTCGTCCTTGCAATACATTGTTTGCCATGGTATCGCAATCCCCACGGGCATCACAAGTGGCCAGTTGCGCGTCTTGCAGTTTGCTCAGTTGAAGATACTCGGTTCTGGCACTGGCCTCGCAGGTTTTGTCACCATTGCACGATGCCAGTTTTTTGCTGAAATCATTCCACTGTTTGTCGGTCAGGAAGTTGTTTCTGACCGCTGTCTCAGCGGTGGTGATAGCCGTTTGGGCGTTGCCGCCCGCATAGGCGCTCATAGCCCCAGCGACCAATTTGCTGTAACCCAAGACTTTTTGGTTGTAAGCCTCGACATCTGCGGCGCTGGCTGATGCTGCGGGTTTTTGGCCTTTGAACATCTCCGCCACGATTTCACCCACAGCCCCACCAATCGCACCATCCTTACAGGTGCCGCCTGCTGCTGCCCCCGCTACACACCCGGCCAGCGCATGCGCCAATTGATGCGCCAGATAGTCCGCTTCGAGTCCTTTGATCTGGCTGGCCGCTTGCCCGTGTGCCGTGTCCACCAGTCCACCCACCAAGGCGGCTTTGAGGGCGCTTTGCAAGTCCCCGCCGATGATGGCCGTATTAGTCAATGCCCGCCCGGTGGCATTGATGAGGTTGTAGGTGAGTTTTTCTGAGAAGCCAGCTGTGCCCTTGACCAGCTTGTCTTTGATGTCACTCATGCCGCTGGTTGCGCCCAGCTTCTCCAACACACCCGCTGTGAGCGCTGCCGCAATCGTGGCTTTGACCGTTTGACTTGAACCCAGCTCTTTGAGAGTCTTGCCGATGTCACCCTTGTTGTTCACAAAGATGATGGACGCTTGCGCGGCCAGACTGGAGAAGGCGGCATTGGCCATCATGGCACTGGTTCCAGTCAGCTGAACCCCAAAGAGGCTGTTGACCCCGCTCGCCCCTAGCCCTTACCGGCAGCCCGCTGGCCCTCATCTGGGTCAGACCAGGCAGGCGATCAAAGGTGTGGCGACGTGCGTCGCCCACCGTTGAGGTCAACGCCGCCGCCCCCGGGCCAGGCGGCCTTTTGTGGCCTCAGGCGCTGAACACCTGGCTTGCGGTGGTCCAGCGGCGTGCCTGCTCCGACAAGGACAGGCCAAGCCCCGGCCGGGTGGGCACCTGCATGCGGCCGTGGGCGATCTCGATGCGCTCGTTGAACAGCGGCTCCAGCCATTCAAAATGTTCGACCCAGGGCTCGCTCTTGAAGGTCGCCGCCAGGTGCACATGCAGCTCCATGGCAAAGTGCGGGGCCAGCGTCAGCCCCGCGTCTTCGGCCTGGCGCGCAATCGACAAAAAGGGCGTGATGCCCCCCACCCTCGGGCCGTCGGGCATCAGAACGTCGGCCGCTCGGTGGCGGATGAGGCTCTGGTGCTCTTGCACGCTGGTCAGCATCTCGCCCGTGGCCACCGGGGTGTCCAGGCTGGCGGCCAGGGCGGCATGGCCCTCGTGGTCGTAGGCGTCCAGCGGCTCTTCGATCCACACCAGGTTCATCGGCTCCAGGCGGCGGCACATGCGCTGCGCGGTCGGCCGGTCCCATTGCTGGTTGGCGTCAACCATGATGGGCACGGCATCGCCCAGGTGCTGGCGCACCGCGGCCACACGCGCCAGATCGAGCGTGCCGTCGGGCTGCCCCACCTTGAGCTTGATGCCCCCGATGCCGCGCTCGACCGAGGCCGCCGCATTGGCCAGCAAGGTGTCGAGCGGGGTGTGCAGAAAACCGCCCGAGGTGTTGTAGCAGCGCACGCTCTCGCGCTGTGCCCCGATCAGCTTGGCCAGCGAGAGCTGGGCGCGCCGCGCTTTGAGGTCCCACAAGGCCACATCGAAGGCGCCGATGGCCTGCACCCCCATGCCGCTGCGCCCAACCGACGCGGCGGCCCAGCACAGCTTGTCCCACAGGCGGGAGATGTCGCTGGGATCCTCGCCCAGCAAGGCCGGCGCCAGCTCCAGCGCATGCGCGTACTGGCCAGGTCCCCCTGCGCGCTTGGCGTAGCTCAGGCCCAGGCCCTGCGCCCCATCGCGTGTCTGCACCTCGGCAAACAGCATGGCGATCTCGGTCATCGGCTTTTGCCGGCCGGTCAGCACCTTGGCGTCGCTGATCGGCTGGGCCAGTGGCAAGGTGCAGGTGCTCACGCGCACCCAGGAAATGGCGTCGGCCATGCGTGGTTCCTTACTCGGGTTTGATGCCAGCGGTCTTGATCACGCGGGTCCACTGGTCCAGCTCGGCCTTGACAAAGGCGTTGTAGGGCTTGCTGCCCATGGGCGGGATCACAAAGCCGGTCGAGGTCAGGCGCTGCTTGAAGTTGGCCGATTGCATGACCTGCACCAGCGCGGCCTCGAGCTTCTCGACAATGGCCGGCGGCGTGCCCTTGGCCACCGACATGCCCGACCACGAGGTGGCGTTGAACCCCTTGAAGCCGGCCTCGGCAATGGTGGGCACATCGGGGAAGAGCGGGTTGCGCTCGGTGCTCGACACCGCAATGGCCCGCAGCTTGCCCGCCTTGACGTGCGGCAGCACCACGTCCTGGTTCAGGAAGATCATGGGGATGGTGCCGGCCAGCAGGTCGTTGAGCATGGGGCCGCCGCCCTTGTAAGGCACGCCGGTCAGCTGGATGCCAGCGGTCTGCTTGAACAGCTCCATGGCCATGTGGCCCGACGCCGCATGCGTGAAGCCATAGTCGAGCTTGCCAGGGTTCTTCTTGGCAAAGTCGACCACATCGGCCACGGTCTTGAAGGGTTGCGCCGGGTGCACCACCAGCACGTTCGGGCCCGAGTGGATTTGCGTGAGGTGGATGAAGTCGGTGATCGAGTTGTACTTCAGGTTCGGGTCGAGGCCGTGCGCGACCGCGTTCTGCCCCACACCGCTCTGGATCAGGGTGTAGCCGTCGGCCGGGAGCTTCAAGGCGCGGTCCGTGCCCACAATGCCGCCGGCACCGGCAATGTTCTCGACCACGACCGGCTGCTTGAGCACCTTGCCCAGCTCTTCGGCCACCAGGCGCCCCATCACATCGCTGGTGCCGCCCGGCGGGAAGGCCACGATCAGCTTGATGGGTTTGTTGGGGTAATCCGCCTGGGCCCAGGCGCTGGGCAGGGCGCTGGCGCCCAGCAGGGCAGCGGACAGCGCGATCACGGCTTGACGTTTGGTGAACATGAAAGGTCTCCTCAGAAACGGGGTTGTCGGCCAGTAAAACTCGGGTCGTACTTGCGCATCTGGCCCAGGTCATCGCGGCGTCGGATGCCGCAGCGCAGGTAGTTCTCATGCAGGCGTTCCAGCGCCTGTCGATCCAGTTCCACGCCCAGGCCGGGCGTGGTGGGCACCTTGAGTCGGCCGCCCTCAAAGCGCAGCCGCCCGCCCAGCACCACCTCCTCGTCCTGCCAGGGGTAGTGGGTGTCGCAGGCATAGGCCAGGTGTGGCACGGCCGCGGCCAGGTGGGTCATGGCGGTCAGGCTGATGCCCAGGTGCGAGTTCGAATGCATGGACAGGCCCAGGTCAAAGGTCTGGCAGACCCGACCCAGCTGCTGGGTGGCGCGCAGGCCGCCCCAGTAGTGGTGGTCGCTCAGCACAATGCGCACCGGCGATCCCATGCGCACGTTCTGCGCCAATTCGTCAAAGTCGGTGACCACCATGTTGGTGGCCAGCGGCACCTCGCAGGCGCGCGCCACCTCGGCCATGCCCGCCAGACCCGGCGCCGGGTCCTCGTAATACTCCAGCAGTCCGTGCAGCTGCTCGACCATGCGCAAGCTGGTGGCCACGCTCCAGTTGGCGTTGGGGTCGATGCGCAGCGGCAGGCCCGCAAAGGCCTGCGCCAGCGCCTTCAGGGCGGCCACCTCCTGCTCGGGGGGCAAGGTGCCGGCCTTGAGCTTGATGCTCTGAAAACCGTAGGCGTCGATCATGCGCTGCGCCTGCGCCACCATCTCGGGGGGCGTCAGGCCCTGGCCCCAGGGGTCGGGGGCATCGGGGTCGTCGATGTGCGCGGCGTACTTGAAGAACAGGTAGGCGCTAAAGGGCACCGATGTGCGCGCGGCGCCGCCCAGCAGGTCCACCACCGGGGCCTGTGCCAGCTGGCCCTGCAGGTCCAGCATGGCGACCTCGAAGGCGCTGAACACCTTGGCCAGGTTTTTGGAGGCGTGGTTGCCGGGCGCCAGGCTCACCTGCTCGCCCAGGAACTCGGAGGGCTGCGCCGCCGGCGCGATCAGGGCCTGCAAGCGCGTCTGCAGCGTGGCCAGGTCCCAGGGCGAGAGGCCTTGCAGCGCCGGCGCGGCCTGGGCCAGCACCTGCAGCATGCCCTCGTCGCCATAGGTTTCGTTGATGCCCACGCGGCCGCAGGCGGTCTCCAACTCGATGATGGCGCGTAGCGCCCAGGGCTCGTGAATGCCGGCGGCGTTGAGCAGCGGCGGGTCACGAAAGGCAATTGGCGTGACGCGCAAATGGGTGATGGCGTGCGAGGTCATGGGGCGGGCTCAGCGGCAAAATGTTATCGTTAACATGATGCTGCCAAAAAAATCGCATTCGGGATGCGATGAATGATGCGACGTTGCAATGACGCAATGGTAACGTTATCATTTTTCGTCGGTCAAGCGCCGGCCACTGGGACTAACCCGAATCCATGAAACCCGCCACCCTCCACGACGTTGCCCAACAAGCCGGTGTGTCGCTGATGACCGTCTCGCGCGCGCTCAGCCGGCCACAAACCGTCTCGCCCAAAACCCTGCAGCGGGTACAAGAGGCCTTGGCGCAAACCGGCTACATCCCCAACCTGCTGGCCGGGGGCCTGAAGTCGCGCAAAAGCATGACGGTGGTCGGCCTGGTGCCGGTGATCTCGGTGCAGCAGTTTCTGCCCTCCATCCGGGCGCTGACGGACGCGCTCAATGCGGCGGGCTACCAGTTCATCCTGGGCCAGACGGGCTACGACCACTCGCGCGAGGACATGCTGATCCACAGCCTGCTGGGCCGCCGCCCGGATGCGCTGGTGATCACCGGGCAGGTGCACGCCCCGCGCACCCGCGCCCTGCTGCGCAAGCTCAAGGTGCCGGTGGTCGAGGTCTGGAGCCTGGGCCCCGATCCGGTGGACATGCAGGTGGGCTTCTCGCACGAGGCGGTGGGCGCCCTGGTGGGACAGTTTTTTGCGCGCAAGGGCTGGACGCATGTGGGTGTGGCCACCGCCACCGACGAGCGCGGCCTGCAGCGGCGCGCGGGCTTTGTCAACGCCATGGGGCGCGAGCTGCCCACCAGCTATGTCTCGCCGCCCAGTTCCCTGGCCGCCGGCCGCAGCGCGCTGGCCGAGCTACTGCGCATGGACCCGGCCCTGCAGGCGGTGTATTGCAGCTCCGACAGCATGGCGCACGGGGTGATGATCGAGGCGCAGGTGCGGGGCCTGCGCGTGCCGCAAGACCTGGCGGTCTGCGGCTTTGGCGACACCGATTTTGCGGCCCATACCCACCCAGGCCTGACCACCGTGCGGGTGGACGGCACGCGCATCGGCCATGAGACCGCGCAGCTCATCCTGGCGCGCTGCAGCGGCCAGGACCTGGTGCCCCGCACCATCGATGTGGGCATCGACATCATCGAGCGCGGCTCCACCTGAACAGGCGGCCCGCCCCCCGGGCGGCACAGGGGCGGGGTGTATGATCGGGCGGCCTGCTCTGCCAGGCGCAACGCCACCTGCGTGGCGGCTGCCAACTCCTCAAGTCTGCCCGTAGCTCAGTTGGATAGAGCAACGGCCTTCTAAGCCGTGGGTCGGGGGTTCGATCCCCTCCGGGCAGGCCACCCCCTCTTGTCAACACGTCATGGGACTATCCCTAGGCGATTGCCCCTCTGGGCGGTCGGATAATGGATCCAAGGCCACCGGCTGGCGCTGGGCGCGCGGGTGGTCTTTTTCATACCCATAACTGGAGACATTTGAATGAACCAACCCACGACCCGCCGCCACCTGCTGGCGCAGACCGCTGCCCTGATGGGCACCAGCGCCGCCGGCCTGATGGTGCCCCAGCATGTGCTGGCCCAATCGGGCAAGCTGCGTGTGGGCCTGATGCTGCCTTACACCGGCACCTTTGCCCAGCTGGGCGTGGCCATCGAGAACGGCATGCGTCTGGCCATCAGCGAACAGGGCGGCAAGCTCGGCGGCCGCGAGATCGAGTGGTTCAAGGTGGACGACGAGTCCGAACCGGCCAAGGCCATCGAGAACGCCAACAAGCTGGTGCAGCGCGACAAGGTCGATGTGCTGGTCGGCACCGTGCACTCGGGCGTGCAGCTGGGCATCCACAAGGTCGCGCGCGAGAGCGGTGTGCTCAACCTGATCCCCAACGCGGGGGTGCACATCGCCACCCGCCAGCAGTGCGCGCCCAATGTCTTCCGCACCAGCTTCTCCAACAGCCAGCCCACCATGGCGCTGGGTGAGGTGATGGTCAAGCGCGGCCACAAGAAAGCGGTCTGGATCACCTGGAAGTACGCGGCGGGCGACGAGGCCTTCGAGGGCTTCAAAGAAAGCTACACCAAGGCCGGCGGCACCATCGTCAAGGAACTGGGCCTGCCCTTCCCCAACGTCGAGTTCCAGGCCCTGCTCACCGAAATCGCGGCCATCAAGCCCGATGCGGTGGCCTGCTTCTTTGCCGGCGCCGGTGCGGCCAAGTTCATCAAGGACTACGCCGCCGCCGGCCTCAAGGGCAAGATCCCGCTGTACGGCTCGGGCTTCCTGACCGAGGGCGTGATCGAGGCCACCGGGGGCGCGGCCGAGGGCGTGCTGAGCACCCTGCACTACGGCGAGGGCATCGAGACCAAGCGCAACAAGGACTTCCGCCTGGCCTATGCCAAGACCTTCAAGATGCAGCCCGATGTGTACGCGGTGCAGGGCTACGACACCGGCCTGCTGCTCATTCGCGGCGCCAACGCGGTCAAGGGCGACCTCAGCCGCAAGGCCGAGCTCTACAAGGCCATGGAGGGCGCGGTGATCGACAGCCCGCGCGGCAAGTGGACCATGAGCAAGTCGCACAACCCCATCCAGGACATGTACCTGCGCCAGGTCAAGGGCAACAACAACGAGGTGATTGCCGTGGCCGCCAAGGGCCTGGCCGACTCGGGCGCCGGCTGCCGCCTCTGATCGCTCGCCCCTCCTGCGGCCCGTGCGGCCGCAGGCCTCATGGTTTTGTGAAGTGCCGCCATGGACTTTGTGAATGTATTGATCCAGCTGCTCAACAGCGTGCAGTACGGCCTGCTGCTGTTCATGCTGGCCGCTGGCCTGACCCTCATCTTCGGCATCATGGGCGTGGTCAACCTGGCGCATGGCAGTTTCTACATGCTGGGCGCCTACCTGGCCTGGTCGCTCTCGGCCATGACCGGCAGCCTGACGCTGGCCATCTTGCTGGGCACCGTGCTGTCGGTGGCCTTTGGCCTGTTGCTCGAGCGTGTGCTGTTCCGCTTTTTCTACCAGCGCGATCACCTTGACCAGGTGCTGCTGACCTTTGGCCTGATCTACATCTTTGAAGAGTTGCGCGCCATGCTGTGGGGGGACGATGTGCATGGGGTCAAGATCCCCGCCCTGCTGGCCGACTCGATCCCGCTCACCGACACCCTGTCGTATCCGGTCTACCGGCTCTTCATGTCGGGCATCTGCCTGCTGCTGGCGCTGGGCCTGTACCTGCTGATCTCCAAAACCCGCCTGGGCATGAAGATCCGTGCGGGCGCCTTCAACCACGAGATGACCGAGGCGCTGGGCGTGAACATCCGCCTCATCCACGCGGTGGTGTTTGCGCTGGGCGTGGGCCTGGCGTCGATTGCCGGCATGATTGCCGCGCCCGTCTCGAGCGTCTACCCCAATATGGGCTCGCAGGTGCTGATCATGTGCTTTGTGGTGGTCGTCATCGGCGGCATCGGCTCGGTGCGCGGCGCACTCATTGCCGCGCTGCTGGTGGGGCTGGTGGACACCTTTGGCAAGGTGCTGCTGCCGCAGGTCTCGGGCATGCTGGTCTATGTGCTCATGGCCCTGGTGCTGCTGACCAAACCCGAAGGACTGTTCAAGCAATGAGCGCGCCCCGCCCCACCCTCGAACACCTGCCCATCAGCGCCCGCGTGCTGCTGGGCATGGGCCTGCTGGCCTTGCTGCTGTTCCCCCTGGTCGGCTCGGACTTTTATGCGCAGATGATGGTGCGCATGATGATCCTGGCCATTTTTGCCATGAGCCTGGATGTGCTGCAGGGCATGACGGGCCTGGTCTCGCTGGGCCATGCGGCCTACTTTGGCCTGGCCGGCTATGTGCTGGCCTTTGTCACGCCCGCCAACGAGCCGCCCAATCTGTACCTGAGCCTGCTGATCTCGGTGGCGGCGTCGGCCGCGGCCGCGCTGCTGATTGGCGCGCTGGTGGTGCGCACGCACGGCATCTACTTCATCATGGTCACCATGGCGTTCGCGCAGATGGTGTACTACCTTTTCTTCGACAACAAGGTGCTGGGTGGGTCGGATGGCCTGTACCTGAATTTCCGGCCCGACGCGCTGTGGTTTGACCTTGAGAACAAGCGCGTCTTCTACTACTTCACGCTGGCGCTGATGGTGGCCGTGGGCCTGTTCCTGCGGCGCCTGATGTGGAGCCCGTTTGGTCGCGCCCTGGTGGGCATCCGCGCCAACGAGCACCGCATGCGGGCCCTGGGCTATGGCACCTACGCGCACAAGCTGGCGGCCTTCACGCTGGCCGGCGCCATTGCAGGGCTGGCGGGTTTTCTGTGGGCCGCGCAAACCGGCTTTGTCAACCCGGAGCTGATGGGCTTTCACATGAGCGCCCACGCCATCATGATGGTGATCCTGGGCGGCATGGGCAATGTGGCCGGCGCCATCATCGGCGCCTTCTCTTTCGAATACCTGTTGCACCTGTTCAAGGACTTGCCCGACATCGGGGGTTTTCGCACCGGCAAGCACTGGCAGCTGTGGATGGGCCTGTTCATTGTGGCGGTGGTGGTGCTGGCCCCTCGGGGCTTGCTGGGCCTGCTGGCACGTCGCCCGGAGGATCGCCCATGAGCACCCCCTGGCTGCAGGCGAAGGCGCTGACGCGCCGCTTTGGCGGCCTGGCCGCTGTCGACCAGGTCTCGCTCGAGCTCTGGCCCGATCGCATCCATGCCGTGATCGGCCCCAATGGCGCGGGCAAATCGACCCTGACCAACCTGCTCTCGGGCGACCTGCCGCCCAGCAGCGGCCAGATCCTGCTGCGCGGGCAGGACGTGACCGGCTGGTCGCCCGCGCGCATTGCCCGGCTGGGGCTTGGGCGCAGCTACCAGAAAACCAATATCTTCCCGGCCTTCAGCGTGTGGGAGAACGTGCGCCTGGCGGCGCAGGCGCGGCACCAGCCCTGGCCGTTTGATCCGCGCGGCTGGTGGGGCCGTGCGGCCCGCCACCGCCCCACCCTGGCGCAGGCCGAGGCCGCCCTGGAATTGGCGGGGCTGCAGCACCGGCGCGACAGCCTGGCCGGCGCGGCCAGCCATGGCGAGCAGCGCCAGCTGGAGATTGCCATGACCCTGGCCACCGCGCCGACGGTGCTGCTGCTCGATGAGCCGCTGGCCGGCATGGGCAGCGCCGAGGCCGAGCGCATGGTCGAGCTGCTGCAGCGCCTGAAGAAAGCGCATGCCATGCTGCTGGTGGAGCACGACATGGACGCGGTGTTTGCCCTGGCCGATCAGCTGACCGTGATGGTCAATGGCCAGGTGATCGCCAGCGGCGAGCCCGCACAGGTGCGCGGCGACGCCGCGGTGCAGGCAGCCTATCTGGGAGAAGCGGCATGAGCGAGCGCCTGATCGACGCCACCGGCCTGCACACCTATTACGGCGCCAGCCACATCCTGCGCGGGGTTGACTTTCGGGTCGAGCGCGGCGAGACCATTGGCCTGATGGGGCGCAACGGCATGGGCAAAAGCACCCTGCTCAAGTCGCTCATGGGCCTGGTGCCGCCGCGCCAGGGCCAGGTGCGCATCAAGGGCCGCGACATGACCGGCCGCCCCCCCTATGAGGTGGCCCGCCTGGGCGTGGCCTATGTGCCCGAGGGACGCGGCATCTTTGGCAACCTGAGCGTGCAAGAGAACCTGCGCATGGCCGCGCGCGCCGGCACGCAAGGCCAGCGCGACTGGACCTACGAGCGGGTGCTGACCACCTTCCCGCGCCTGGCCGAGCGCCTGCGCCACGGCGGGCAACAGCTGTCGGGGGGCGAGCAGCAGATGCTCACCATCGGCCGGGCGCTGATGACCAACCCCGATGTGCTGATCCTGGACGAGGCCACCGAGGGCCTGGCGCCGCTGATCGCGCGCGAGATCTGGCGCATCTGCGAGCTGGTGCGCGAGAGCGGCATCAGCACCATCATCGTCGACAAGAACTGGAAGCACGTCACCCGCATCACCGACCGCAACCTCATCCTGGTCAAGGGCGAGGTGGTGTTCGAAGGCAGCAGCGCGCAGCTGCAGGCCGACCCGCAGCTGCTGGCGCAAACCCTGGGGGTTTGAGCGGCCCGCGGGGCGCCTTACTCGCCAAAGGTCAGGGGCAGGCCCACATAGTTCTCGGCGATGGTGCGCGAACCCGATTCGCTGTGGATCAGGTAGTCGAGCTCGGCTTCCTGGAGTTTTTGCGCGATCTCGCCCTCGCCCGGGAAACGGTGCATCAGGCTGGTGAACCACCAGCTGAAGCGCTCGGCGCGCCAGACGCGGCGCAGGCAGCGCTCGGAGTAGTGGTCGATGCCGGCCGCGCTGCGCTCGGCGTAGAACTCGATGAGCGCCTGCG
>JACCDV010455032.1_pt1 | contig 13032 bp, 7 predicted proteins | sample 7446131 | NCBI WGS metagenome assembly JACCDV01 (sample SAMN15323448, study PRJNA562643) | freshwater metagenome | isolation source: river surface water | place: USA:Blue River Watershed | collected 2017-08-17 | reverse complement strand
ATTGTATAAACATATTAATATTATAAAGTAATTTTATAATTAAAATTAAGAAATATATAATGATATATTTCACATGGTAAAAACATTTTATTATAGAATATGTATTTTATAAATTGTGTAAAATTGGTTTTAATAGTGCAATTATAGAACATAGTTCCCGGCAATTCATAAATATTACGAGAAAAAATGATTGTAAATAATAAATTATTATATTTTATCAACTTGGCTTTATACTTATCATGGAGGGTATGATAATATATTTTTTTAATACATACATTTTTTAGATTAATGTATCTATCAATATTTAAATTTTTCAATGTATATGGTATACTCGGTAGATTATATGAATAGTCAAATGAATTCAAAGAGAGTGTTATTAATTTATTTGGTAGCGTTGGTAAGGGTTTGTTATAATGGGCACCCAAGAATAAATATTTTAAGGTATTTGGAAGACTTGGCAATTCCTGATTAAATATATTATTAAATTTAATATATTTCAATATTGTATCTTTTAATTCAGGTAGTTTTTGATTATAGTCATTATTGTAGTAAAATATTATATATTGAAGATTTGAGAACTGAAATGGTTGTATTTCCTTATTATAATTATTATCAAATAATAGCAATTTAAGTTTAGAATCCTTAAAACAAGGTATTATTTTATTATAATTATTTCCAAATTTAAGATATTTTAAATTTGTTCCGTTTATAGATGGTAATGACTGATTATATGAATAGCCGAATGTAATTATTTTAATCTTTGTGTTTTGTAAAGAAGGTAATTTTATATTATACGATGAACCAAAATGAATCTGTTTAATTGCAGTATATTCTAAATTTGGAAGGGGTTTATTATACTTATAGCCAAATCTAATTATTTTTAATTTAGTATTTTGTAAAACTGGTAAAGGTTTATTATATATTGACATAGCGGAGAATATTATCATTTCTATATTTGTATTTTGCAAATCGGGGAGGGATGTATCATAGTCATTTCCAAATGAAATATATTTTATTTTCGTATTTTGCAAAGGAGGAAGCATTTGATTATAGGAATTACCAAATATAAGATATTTTAGATTTGTAGTTTGCAATGATGGTAAAATTTGATTATAAAGGCGTCCAAACCATATTATTTTAACTAATGTATTCTCAAATGATGGCAATGGTTTATTATATACATCCACAAGTTTAATATATTTTATTTTTGTATTTTCCAATACTGGAAGGGGATGTTTATAAAATATTTCTTCAAAAAATACCGCTTTTAAATTTTTAGGTAAAAAAGTTATTGGTAATATGCATTTATAATGTAAGGATTTTATATTATTAAAATAATTATTCCAAAATATATATAAATATTTGTAGTAAAAATTACTCGTAATAACCACGCTATCTTTATTAATTTTTTTCTCGTATTTTATAATTTTATTCCGTTCTTTTGGACTTAAAATCATTAAATATTTATTCATTTGCAAAATAATAAATTAATAAATTAGTAAATTTAAATATTAATAAACTAGTAAACTAATAAATTATAAAATAAAATATTATAATTTCATTTTTATAATTGTATTTAAAAAATAAATATTTTAGTTATATTTATATTTGCATGTATATTTTTATAAAAATATCCAATGGAAGCCAAACCATGGATCGCCCTTAAAACACTTCGGCATAATAAATATCTCCTCGGTGTATTTCATTGCTAGATTCATCATTATATTTTGGTCTTTACCTATAAAACGTTTATTTTTTATGAATAATTCCAACATATTATAGTATGAATTAAATAGAAATCCCACCATTGAAATATGTGAAATAAACATTGTTCCGCTAATTGTTGCAAGGTCTTTTATGAAATCATGATGCGTAAGTCCATCCGTCGTAGTGTGTCGCCAATGGGGTAATATTTTATCGCAAGTCTGTAAAAATAAAATTTTATTATGGGGTATGACCTTAATTTTTGCATCGTTTGGGAAATTTGCTGCTAACCTCGGCGGGATGTCTCCACATTCTTCCCTATTGCGGAAACAACCAATATCAACCCACATAAAATAATCACTTGCAAATGGATTTATATTACTTGCCCTATTAATAAATGCAGTTTTCTCATTCCATATCATATAAAGTAGCGGATTATGTATCGCCTTCTCCGGGTCTATTTCATATGATTTACAAAATTCCTTATAATATTTCGCCGTATGAAAATCCTCCATTTTACATATTAATAAATATAAAGGCTTCTTATTTCTATATTCACGTATTAATCCCTCATTTTCCTCATCTGTAAATATAATCATTGGTGTTTCCACATTTTCTAGCATATTACGCATCCATATATTATAATTATCATGTGTATGCTTTGACTTTATCTTATAATAACATGATACTATTGTCGTTAATGATTTTGTTAATTTAGATATGTTATCTACATTATTTACCTCGTTGAAATCATTACTATTCATATTCATATTTAAAGACACAGTTTTTTAGTTTATATATTTAATTTATAATATTTATTTTATATATATATTATTTGCTTATTTTGTATTTATTTTAGCGTTTTTTTATTATGTGTAAAAAAATGAAAATTAAAATATATAATATATATAACATAATATTCTTTTTATATATAAACATATAAATTATATCATTAATAATTTGTAATAATTAAATTATTATATTAATTATATTATTTAAACAAATTAAATCAATTAAATTAAAATAATTATGAATTTTGTTTTAATAATATATAAAAATAATAATAAACATTATTTATTTCAAATAAATGTGGATAAATTAACATTTACTTTAAATAACTGTGAATATTACATTAAATACCATTATGATAAAAATAAAATATATTTTGTAAATGACATTACACATGGAGATGCAAAAGATAAAGATATTGATGAATATATTAATATTGCAAGATATATAATTACATTAATATATGGATATAATTTAATATCTAGCAGAAACATTAAATATGATATATTTCCCGATATTGAAACATTAAAAAATTGTAATTTGCTTGATTACCAAAAATGCTCATATATGTCTTTTATGAATAAGGAAAAAGATTATAAATTAGTTAGCAAAATGGATAACTACAAAACATTTTATAAGCCCGCATATGAAGATATTAATAAATCTACTTACGCAAGCATTGAAGATTCTAAATGGATAGATATTGTTAGTTTAACATATGATAAGATTGGTCGCCACAGGAGCGACAAAGATATTATAAATAATATAAATGATATACATATAAATTTTGAAAGGTTTATCTATGAAACAAATATTATAGCCGATAATGTAGGTAGCGGCAAATCGTTTATAACAATGTCTCTTGCAAATCACCAACTAAATTTTATAGACAATAATAATCCATTTTATGATGAAAAATATAATTTATATCTTAAAGCAAATATTCTTATAATACCTCATAAATTATTTGCGCAATGGGAAACCTATGTAAAGAAATATTATAATCTTCCTGTATATACCATTAAAAAGAATTTAGATATACAGAAACTACTTAAAAATTTCACTATAAAAAAAGGAACTTCTGCATCCAAAGACACAGAAATTGATGAAGATGATATTCCAATAGATGATTATTCGGCAGATATAATTGAGGAATTAGATGAAGTAGATAAACCCAATGAAGTAGATAAACCCAATGAAGTAGATAAACCAAATGAAGTAGATAGCAAAGATGACGCTAAACCAATAAAATACGAAGTATTAAGGCCAAAGTATAAAAGTAAAGCAGAGGCAATGAAAGAAAGAAAAGAAGCCTCAAAAATTTCAAGAGGCAAACTTTGCATGCAAAAATTCGAAAATGCATATAATATTAAATATTATGAAAGATATAATACATTTATGAATGAAATAAGAGGCACATTAACAAAAGAACAGAAAAAAACAGAGAAACAAACTTATTTAAAATATGGAACTCTTGATATTGATAAAATAAATAATTACGGGCTTATAATAATAAGTAATACGATGTATAATAATTTTGCGGCGCATGTATCTATATCGGCCATTAATTTAAATAAAACAATATATTTTAATCGTATATTTATCGACGAAGCTGATAATATATTAATTCCAAATATGATGTATATTAAATCACTACATACATATTTAATAAGTAGTTCAATAAATAACATACTTACAAATATTAAAATGAATCTTTCATATGATTGCAGATATAATAGAAATACAATTAAATATAAAGATGAGAGTAAAATAGAATTATTAAATGTTGATGGATGTCATCATACGGGATATATTAAAGATATATTTGTTAAAATAGCTATAATACGTAATAATTTAGTATATAATATGTTAAATATACAAAAAAAAATAAGAAGTAGCAGCATTGTTATTAATGAAGAAAAATTAGATAGCGGAGTATTTGACATATCGCACCTTGAACAATATAATAGTGTTTTAATAAATCTTTTCAAAAATATATTTGTATTTAGTTCAAACGATTTAATTAACTCTACAAATATATTGTTGCCGCCAATACTTTTTACCCTCATATGTCAAGATACCGCCCTCATTAGCCTATTAACCGACATTATACCAAAACGTATTATCGAAATGTTAAATATGGGAGATATTAAAGGCGCGGTCGAAGAACTTGGCATTAAATCAACTACCACGGAAGATATCATAAAAGAATACACCGCAAAGATGCAAGAAAACCTTGAAGAGCTTATATTTAAACGTAATTCCTATGCAATGGATATGGACTCAAAAGCAGACATTTCACTTTGGGATGCAAAGATTAAGAATTTGCGAGATAAAATAGATGATTTTAAAAATAGAATTAGCAATTATAGCGAATGTCCGGTATGTCTATGTGATGTAGAAGAGCCAACGCTTATATTGTGTTGTAATAATGTATTATGTTTTAAATGTATATCGATGGTTATTACAAATTCCCATAATTGCCCGATGTGTCGCGGGTCTGTATCATCTTCGAGTTTGAAAATTCTTGGGGAAGCAAAAGATGTGGTTGTCGATATCCCACCGGAAATAGAAAAAACCCCCGCTGAAATATTTAAGGAACTTATTAGCGATACGTCAAAATATAATAAGAAACAAAATTTAGAGTTTCTTATTAAATATATAAAAAAAATAGAGGAATATCCTAAAATATTAATTGCAGGGGAATCATCCGGATGCGAACCATTTCTATCATATGAAAAAATCATGAATGCGGAAGGATTTGTTGTAGGACAGTTAAAAGGACATTCAACATCTATTGGGAAACTCGTTGAGTCCTATAAAACAACTTCCAATATGAATTGTATTCTACTTGATGCAAAGAAATCCATTGTGGGTATGTGTTTAGAAAATACAACAGATATTATTATTACTCATAATATGAATGTTGATGCAATCACTCAGGCAATTGGACGAAGTCAAAGACTTGGACGCGACCCAAATAAACAGCTTCGCGTATGGTGTTTATATAATAAAAATGAGGCAATATATGAGAAAAAAGACCTTATCCGCATGGATTTTGATGAGAATTCAATATTTTAATTGCACAAAATGAAACAAACAAAAAAATAATACAAACAAAATAAAATAAACCAAAAAATAAAAAATATAATATACTTCTATTAACTTAATGCGTTAATTTAATGGTTTATTGATGGTTTTAATTTGGTTTATTTTTTTATATTTTAAATAACGCGGATATGCTTTGTAATAGTATCTATAACCTATTTTTTTTGTAAAATAATAAAATTCTATTGCAATATCTGTATTTAACCAAGTATTATAACGTAAATTAATTGTTTTTTTTATTTGTAAAATATGTTTTCTAAATCTATTTTGTTTTATCTTTTCTTCTGCTGTGCTTTTTGTAAATTTTTTTCTAATATTATCTCCTATATCCCTTATAACATTTAAATCATCATCATCTACCTCATATCTATTATTTTTCTTTTTTATATGATATTTATTAACATCTTTTCTAAATTTTTTTTTTATATCTTTTAAATCATTATTGCATTCTTCTTTGTATTTCTCTTTGTATTCCTCTTTGTATAATATATTTGAAACATAAATAGGACTATTTAATGTATTTATAAACATATTATATTCTTCAAATGTATTTGTTTTACTTACATATATATAATTTTTATAATCAGTATAATCTGCATAATCTAAAATATTAATATAATCAACGTTCATATTTTAATTGTCCGGTTGTTGTTAATAATATTAATAGCGTTAATTATATTTATAAATAAAAATAACATTTCATTTTTTATAATAATATGACCTCATACAAAAAAAAATAATTAAAAATATAAAATTAAACAAATTAAATTATAGTTATTGCGACGTAAATTACTTTACCAATTATATTTTTTTACCATTCTATCAAATGCCTGCTTGGCCTCGTCTTCACTATATGCATTATCGTAGTTTAATTTATCAACTCTTGCGGAGTTTCCAGTTAAAGGATTTGTTTCATTTAAAAACACAACAATCTGCATAAGGATTTTATCTATTTTAACAGCGGGGGAAAATCCGCTTTTTGTTAGATTCTGCATACATATGGAACCGCCTGATGTAATATGGCCGGTCATAAACATAAATCGCGGAAGAAGAACCCTAATAAAAGGTGGTTCCAACGGATAGGAATAAGGGAAACTAATTTCGAGTTTAATATTTTCTATATTTAGCTCATCCATGTCTTTCAATAACGAAATATTATCGATAATATTGCTTTTATGTATATTAACATACCAGATGCTAAGATTATCTACTTCATTTAGATTTACGGTGAAATATAATCCATATTTTTCATAATTTTCTTCCTTCGTGCCGACATAATTACCATATTCCTTAATAAGACGCTTCGAACCAATTTGATTATTTACCTTATTTTGGATATCTATTTTCTCTTTGATATCCTGTTGATATAATACGTTGAGGGTCTTCTGTATTTTATCTCTTTTATAGGTCGAATTATTTAATATATATATGAAGCGTAATTTAACATCATTTTCACTTGGTATAACAAATATGGATGGCGTTTTATAATATTCTTTTGCCGGTTTTAATACTTGGAATACTCCAAATATAGTTGAGCCATTTGCATCGAATCCACAATATCCAATTGAGGTTCCTATATCATTAGACATATATATTCCGCTACCATATGCAGCCCCGTTTGCCATCATCTCCGTTCCCGATGCATTTTTTAATCCGTTTGTAATAATAGAAAACCAGTTGCATGTCCTACTTCCATGATAAAGATAATCATTTCCCGCATCCGTGAAATTATCGGTCCCCTCGCTATTTACATCGATAACCATCTCTAATCCTAATTCTTCAAGGGATTTATCATTAAACATCGATGATTTTTTAAATGTATATTTGGTTAGGTTGCAAATTGCGAATGCAATCGTAATGTAATAGTTAGGATACTTCGAATATATGTATTTATCTTTAAGTAAGCCTTGCTTTTTGAGTTCCTCTATTGATTCTATGTTATTGTTTTTCATGAAATCACTCACTAATCTAGTTAGTGGTTTTAGTATGCTTTTATTATATTTTACTTCTATTATTTTATTAAAATAATCCAATGTAATAGGGGTTTCTTTATAGATGGAGGGACGCGGATTATATAACATGTCAATTTTTGGCGATTTCAACATATAGGCGAATAATTTTAATAGAGTATCTAGCGTATCATATTTATAGAGATACATATCCATTATAATATTATTTGTATCCACATTTATAATAATTTGATTTGTTAATTCATCCATTTGCTTCATTAATTCCTCTCTTTGTTTATCTTTTTCAATATTTTCTTGAAGTATTTGCTGGTCAATTTCATCGGTAATTTTAGTTTTTTTTTTCTGTTGTGTCTTTTTAATCATTTGTGTCTGCATTTTTTTTGCAATGGATATAAGCCCAAATGTGTAATGTGTAATGTCTAATATGTTATGTGTAATATGTAAATACCTTGTTATTAGTTTTACGTGTAATTATAGTTATATATAAGTATAAGTATGTAATGATGCGTAATTATAATTTTTATATTTTTCAATTTTATAAAATGTTTTAAAATAAAAAAAAAAAAAAATAGAAAAAGAAAATAGAAAAAGAAAATAGAAAAAAAAAAAATAAAATATATTAATTTAATTATTTAGTTTAACAGAAGTCGCGAATTACTATATTTAATGTCTTTACCTTTTCAGGATTTACTTCTATGATAGTATAATATTCTATAAGGAGTGTAATAGATTTACTAAAATTTACTTTAAGCCCCATATTAAGATAAGTGAGTGCAGTCTTATAATCTTTTATTTTATAATAATGTTTGCCCAATTCAAAATGCGACATTTTATTATTTGAAAGTTTATAATGTTTAATTGCCATTTCTACATCGCTTATATAATAATGTTTCGCAAGATAGAAATGTGCATTTTTATTTTCATCGATAGCAATGGCTTTGTTGAAATATTCTAGTGCCTGCGGAATGTTTTTAATCGTATTATAATAATAGTTTCCTAAATCGGTATATGCTTCACTATGTTTATTTCTTATTGCTATATCATATTTCTTATTCATTTCTATTAGCTCATTATTTGTTTTTAGATACTTACATATAAAATGTATCGCCTCGGGATAGTTATTATTGTATGCCATATAGAACATATTGCAAGCGTTTTTATCGCTATTGTTTTTTTCAAATAGATATTTACCAAATATAAGAAAGGATTCTCCTTCTTCTGCTTCCATGCCAATCTTACAATATTTGGCCATTTCCTCATAATTTTTTTTCATATAATAATATCGAGCGAGTTCAATAACCGCTGACATAACTTTATTTTCACTTGCCATAATATACATTGATATCATTATTTGGACATCCTTAGTGGTCTCACTATGATATTTCCCAAGTAAATAAGCAGCATCCCATATTTGATTCTCCAAAGCCAACATATAAGCATCATACATTTTAGCCTCATCTGGTTCAATATATTGATAATAATGCCCAATCGAAAGATTTATTTCCACATAATCATTTTCTAATGCTATATTGCAATATTTCATATATATTTCTTTATCAAAATTTATAAGTAAATAATAGTTTGCTAGATATAACACCGCTTCTTTTATAAGCGCCACCCTAACACCCTTTTTTTTTAAAATGGAATGTCTTGCTATTATTTCTTTTTTATTTTTTTCACTTAATTCATATTTATTTAGATTTAAATCATCATTACTAGAATTAAATATTACAGTGTAATAATTCGAAAGGTCTTTTTTCTTAGATGTTTTCTTATAAAATTCAACAGCATATACGGAAACTTTTGTATATTTATAATATTTATCTATAAGTTCGCATATTTTAGCATGGTTATTATTATTACTTGTGCTCGTTTCTGATAATATATATATATGCCAAAGAACCATGAGGCCAAATTTATACCCAATAATATTAAATAATTCATTAAAAACATCAATGCTTGAAGACACATCCATATATTCCGTATAATAGTTAAAATAATATTTTACACATGTTTTTTGATGTTGTATTTTTCTTTCTATATAATATTCCGGACTTTCCGCTGTTATAGTAGCATTCTCCCGTAATACAATATCTTTTAATTCCCTTGCAGTTTTATATATTTTTGCTTTATTTTGTGCATTGTTGTATATATTAAGTAATATACCATATGATATATATACAAATTTATGCTTCCGGACTGCAATTTTAAGATAATGTTCCGCTTCGGCTAGTTTTTCTGCATTATAGAGGTCATAACCAATATACATCTCAACTACGCAATTCAACTCATTTGCCGAACCAAGTTCCATCGCTCTGTTAAAATAGAAATCTTTTTTTTCCTTATCGCCCATAGCCATATGATGACGACCTTTTATTTCATGCATAATTGGCATGTTAAAATGCTCTGTATAAATACCATTTAAGAAAACTGCATTTGCGTATTGCGCTGCTTTTCCTAGATTTACTAAATCATTATATACAATCATTTCCATATAGTAGCATATAGCAAAGATAATATGTAGATTATACTGTATTACGGGTGCTAGTGTAAATGTATTATACATATTTGCATATTTAATAGTTTTTTTATATTCTCCGTTTTTAAATAACATATTAACTATATAGCCTAATAAGTGTTTATGGTTATCAAGTTGCGCGTCCGTTGCAATATTTAATATTAATTGCGCGTAGTGGGTATAAATTTTGTCGTTTTTATCTTTTATCTCTGGGCTTTTATAATATAAATTGAATAATCTTATATATAAGTCCGCTTCGATATATTGCGTTAATTTCTTGTCGGCGGTTTTATTTAGTTCCATGGCATTATTAAGATACCCAAAATATAATTTTTCATTATTATTTTTTTCATAATATATTGCAAAGTAGTAGTTTATAAGGGGATTCTGGCTATCTAGAACCATATATTTTTTTAAATATTTAAACACAAGATTATTATATTCATTAAGCTCGTGTGATTTTGCATTATATAATGTTGTAATGCATGCATATAATATTTCCTTGTCATTTGATTGAATACCATATTCCTTTATGAAATTAATTGTATCTTTGTGTCCTCTATTCCATAATATATTATATAAAATGCATATCATCTTTTTATTTCCCATGTTGGCATATTTTATAACAAGGTCTAAATGGGAAAAATAGGATTCTTCTAGGTTATAGTATTGAATAATATATTCCATGGCGGATATGTATCCATTATCGGCACAGAGTAGCATATAAGGTATTATATTTTGATGTGGGATATGATTATCAATACAGAACGCGGCAAATCTATAATATATACTAAGACTTTGTAATGTTGAGGCCATATATTCCAAGATAGTATAGTATTTATCGGGGAAAAACATTTTATATAATAATATCTTTGCTTCAATGTGGCCTTGTAGTGTAGATTTTACAAGTAGATGATAAGTGGTTTTAATATTCTCCGCAAAAGCGGGACTATTTACGGGAAGTTTGGAATATATATCGATTAGACCACGGGCGTAGATATAGAGCGCATTTGGTTCGCAATAATTGCATGCAATATTCATATATTTGGTCTCATTATTAATGTCTTTTGTGGTTTTAAAATACAATGAATATAGTAAATGAACAAAATATATGTCTGTTCCAATAACGTTATTATACATTTCAATCATTTCGCTGTAATTTTTATTTTTATAGTGAAAATATCCAATTATAAGGAAAGTTTCCGGCATTTTATCACATAGTAATTCAATATCTATTTCTTTATTGTCATTATCCATAAAAGTTGTGATTTTATTTATGATAAAGTATATTAACTTATAATATATATTTGTTATGTTTTGCGGGGTAGTATTTAGGATTTTTTCAAATTCCGCCTGTTGTGTTTTTGTAAGTGTATTAAAATCTTCGCTTGGGGTTGTTGGTTGATTTAAATCATAGTAATATGTAAGTTCAAAATTGCGGGTTATTATTTTGTTATATAATATATTGGTTCTTATTTCCTCCGCAAATTGAAGAAACTCCATGGCCGCTATGTTGTTTTCAACCTTGCTATTGTATTCTACATATTATATTTTTTTTTTCATTTTTTTAATTATAAATTCATATTTATTAAAAAATAATAGATATTTATTGAATAAATAGAAATAATTAAACAATAAAAATAATAAAATAATAAATTAAATATATAATACATATCCAATAAGTGGAATATGCATATTTGATTTGTTAATGTATAAATTGAACAATAGTGGATTATATTTCCATATGAATGCTAGGGCTAGTTGTTCGTTATTAACACAGTTATTTTTAATAAAATAGTTTTCCCAACAGATTTTTATATGTTTTCTCATCTCGTCTATAATATAATTGTTTCCCCCGAAAAAAGTTCCTATTATTAAATTTACGGAATCCCAACAGAAATTTTTTGTAATATCATAGTGAAATATCCGCCTATCTGTTTGACAATGCATTTTAGAGTTATTAAAATCAAGTTTTTCTGGTGCGGATAGAGATGGAAAAGGGAGAGAAACATCCATGCTATTGAAAAAACGAGAACCCCCCGCATCTAGCCAAAAGAAATATTTCGAATCGAAAGGATTTATTTCGCTCGCATATTTTAGCCATTCAAATTTCGAATATTGTATTATTAAATACTCGGGTAATTTACATTCTATGCGATTATTGTCCCGTATTTTTTCTCTATATTGACTACTTTCAATTATATTTTTTATTGCATCATAATATTTATAATAATCTAAGTTCTCTAATTCTTGAACTATTATTTTTGTATTATAATTTACTGGTCTATTTTCATTTATAAAATTAACCGTCTTTTCTTCTGTAAATATAATCATATTGCAATTTAGTTTTAATGTAAGTGCAAACCATTTTAAATAATCTTCATATGTTTTTAAAGCATTTGTATTGTTGGGTTCATCTGCTCTTTCCCGTTTTATGTCAAATAGGGCCGTTATTATTGTGCATGTTTGCTTTTGACATATATTCTTGCTTTCTGTTTCCTCTTCTATTTGCATTTATAATATATATTGTATTATATTTTTATGTTTTTATATTATATTATATGTTTTATAGATTTCATTTCTATTATATTATTATTATATTTATAAATAAATCTAAATGGACTCAAATAAACACATATTAAAATTAACAGTTTATTATTTTTATATTAAAATTATTTTAATATAGTATTGGTTTTAAAAAAAAATGAAAAAAAAATCAAATATATATGTATAATAATCAGGAACAACCTCATTTGCACAATGGGAAGAAATAAGGATATGCGTCCCGGTTATAAGTGTGCGCGATATTATTTTATGATTGGAAATTATCCCGAACATTGCAAGCTGGAAGATGATTCCTATAATTATAAAGAAAAAAATCTTTCATATTATAATTATATAAATAGAAGATTAAAAAAATTAAATAGTTTAAATAAAACTCCT
>JACCDV010083340.1_pt1 | contig 13034 bp, 10 predicted proteins | sample 7446131 | NCBI WGS metagenome assembly JACCDV01 (sample SAMN15323448, study PRJNA562643) | freshwater metagenome | isolation source: river surface water | place: USA:Blue River Watershed | collected 2017-08-17 | reverse complement strand
TATCAACCACCATGGCTATTGTGCGCATCATGAATATGATGCTAAAAGACAAACAGGTGGGCAAGAATGTTGTGCCGATCGTGCCGGATGAATCACGCACCTTTGGTATGGAAGGCATGTTCCGTGCGGTGGGTATCTGGAACCAGCAAGGTCAGAACTATGTACCGGAAGATCATGACCAGCTGATGTTCTACAAAGAAAGTAAGGATGGTCAGGTTCTTCAGGAAGGCATCAACGAAGCGGGTGCCATGAGTGATTGGATCGCCGCTGCTACCTCTTATTCGGTACATGGCGTGCAAACGATCCCTTTCTACATCTGTTACTCCATGTTCGGCCTCCAGCGGACACTCGATTTGTGCTGGGCAGCGGGTGACCAGCGTGCTCGTGGATTCCTGATTGGTGGTACAGCCGGCAGAACCACGCTCAACGGTGAGGGCCTCCAGCACGAAGACGGCCATAGTCTGCTCCTGGCGAACATGATCCCGAACTGCGTCTCCTACGACCCAACGTTCCAGTATGAGGTTGCTGTCGTTGTTCAGGATGGGATGCGCCGTATGCACGTCGATCAGGAGGACGTCTTCTATTACCTGACCGTGATGAACGAGAACTACGAGCACCCAGAGATGCCGGCCGGTGCTGCTCCCGATATCATCAAAGGCATGTACGCCTTCCGCAAGGGTGCCGCTGGGAACGCGCCTCGTGTCCAGCTGTTGGGTTCAGGCACTATCTTCCGCGAAGTGATTGCTGCCGCTGATTTGCTGCGTAATGACTGGGGCGTGGAATCCGATCTGTGGGGGTGCCCGAGTTTCAACGAGCTGGCGCGTGATGGTGAAGATGTGACACGCTGGAACATGTTGCATCCAACAGAACCACAACGCATGTCGCATGTGGAATCGAAACTGGGCGGCACCAGCGGCCCGGTGGTCGCAGCCACGGATTACATCAAGCTCTATGCCGAGCAGATCCGTCCGTTCATCAAAAAAACCTTTATCGCCCTCGGCACCAATGGTTTCGGTCGTTCCGATACCCGCGAACATCTGCGCAACTTCTTCGAGGTCGATCGTCACTGGGTTACCGTGGCTGCCCTCAAAGCATTGGCCGATGATGGCGCTATTGGTCGCGACAAGGTCGCTGCTGCCATTAACAAGTATCAGCTCGATCCGAACAAACCTAACCCGATGACGGTTTAAGCGAGACACCAACATGAGCCAACTGATTGATATTAAAGTTCCGGACATTGGCGACTTCACCGATGTCCCCGTCATTGAAGTGTTTGTTAAGCCCGGCGACATCATCAAGGTCGATGATGCACTCGTAACGCTGGAGTCCGACAAAGCCACCATGGACGTTCCCGCTTCTGCTGCCGGCATGGTAAAAGAAGTGTTGGTCAAACTCGGCGACAAGATTGGTGAAGGCACCGTTGTCGTGCGTATCGAAGCCACAGATTCAGGCACAGCCACGCCGGCTGGTCCGCCAGCAGCGGCACCCGCTCCGTCGCCCGCATCGGCCCCGGCACCCACCGCACCCGCGGTGGCCGGTGGCCTAGTTGACGTCAAGGTGCCCGACATCGGCGACTTCTCGGAAGTTCCCGTGATTGAGGTTTTCGTAAAACCGGGCGATGTCGTCAAAGTGGACGACGCGCTGGTGACGCTCGAATCTGACAAGGCGACAATGGACGTGCCGTCCTCTGCCGCCGGCACGGTAAAAGAAGTCCTGGTTAAACTCGGCGATAAGGTCGGTGAAGGCTCGGTCATTGTGCGACTGGAAAGTGGTGCTGGATCAGCAAGCGCGGGAGTCCCAGTAGCAACGGCACCCGCCCCGGCGCAGACCGCCATCCCCGCCGCAACGGCTTCTGCACCGGTTTCACTGGCTGTTGCGGCGGCTGCACCAACGAGCTCTGACACAGCCAGCCTTCCAAGCCTTCCGCTTGGCAGCGTAATCCATGCCAGCCCGGGTATCCGTGCTTACGCCCGCGAGCTGGGGGTTGATCTGACCCAGGTAAAGCCAAGTGGCCCCAAAAACCGTATTCTTCGTGAAGACATCACGGGTTTTGTCAAAGACGCCATGAGCACTGGCATCGTTCCGGGCAGAACCCCTGCCAGCACTGGAGGTGGAAACGGTGGCGGTCTGGATCTACTGCCGTGGCCCAAAGTCGACTTTGCCAAATTTGGTCCGATCGACGTGCAGCCGCTCTCGCGCATCAAGAAAATTTCCGGACAGAATCTCTCACGTAACTGGGCGATGATTCCAGCCGTGACCTATCACGAAGATGCGGACATCACCGACCTGGAAGCTTTCCGTGTTCAGCTAAACAAGGAGAGTGAAAAGAGCGGCGAGACCAAGCTGACCATGCTAGCTTTCCTGATTAAAGCCTGCGTCAAGGCGCTCCAGAAGTATCCGGAGTTCAATGCCTCTCTGGACGGTGACAACCTGGTGCTGAAGCAATATTTCAACATCGCCTTCGCCGCCGACACGCCAAACGGCCTGGTCGTTCCCGTGATCAAAAATGCCGATAAAAAATCGGTCTTCGACATCGCCAAAGAATCCGGCGACCTGGCGAAGCAAGCGCGTGACGGCAAGCTGAAGCCTGCCGACATGCAAGGGGCTTGTTTCACCATCTCATCGCTCGGCGGAATCGGCGGCACTTACTTCGCACCGATCGTCAACGCACCGGAAGTGGCCATTCTCGGCGTGAACAAGAGCGCCATGAAGCCAGTCTGGGATGGCAAGCAATTCGTACCTCGCCTGACCCTACCGCTGTCGCTCACCGCAGACCATCGTGTCATTGATGGCGCACTGGCTACCCGCTTTAACGTCTATCTGGCTCAGTTGCTGGCAGACTTCCGCCGCGTTGCGCTGTAAGGAGATTCCCGCATGAGCCAACTCATTGAACTCAAGGTGCCGGACATTGGCGATTTTGCCGAAGTCCCGGTCATTGAAGTCTTCATCAAACCGGGTGATGTCATAAATGTTGACGATGCCCTCGTCACGCTGGAATCCGATAAAGCCACGATGGATGTCCCTGCCTCTTGGGCGGGCACCGTTAAGGAAGTCCTCGTGAAACTAGGCGATAAGATCGGCGAGGGCACCGTGGTCGCCCGTATCGAGGCAGCTGAAACTGCAGGTACCTCTGCCAATACGCCGGCTGCAAATACAGCCCCCACTCCGGCAACACCTACGCCACCTGCAGCAAGCGCGGCGCCGACCGCACCGGCCGCTCCAACGCCGGCCACCAGCTATAAAGGCCAAGTTGATGTGGACTGCGACATGCTGGTTCTCGGCGGTGGCCCCGGCGGCTACTCTGCAGCCTTCCGCGCCGCCGATCTGGGATTGAATACGGTCATCGTCGAACGCTATGGCACCTTGGGTGGCGTTTGCCTCAACGTCGGATGCATTCCCTCCAAGGCGCTCCTGCATATCGCAGGCGTTATGGAAGAAGTCACACACTTGCACGAACTAGGTATCGTTGAAATGGCGTCCGCCAAGGTCTCGGTTGAAAAGCTGCGCGAACACAAGATGAAGGTCGTCAGCAAACTCACCGGTGGTCTGGCGGGCATGGCTAAAAGCCGCAAAGTGCAACAGGTTCGTGGCCTCGGCCAATTTATCGATGCGCATCATATGAGCGTTGATGTCACCTCGGGTGATGGCCAGAAAACCACCGGAGAGAAGAAGATTGTGCGCTTCAAACAGGCCATCATCGCTGCTGGCTCACAGTCGATCAAACTACCATTTATGCCGGTAGATCCACGTGTCGTTGATTCAACGGGTGCTCTGGAACTTAAAGATATCCCCAAACGCATGTTGGTCGTTGGTGGTGGGATTATTGGTCTGGAAATGGCCACGGTTTACGCCACACTGGGGACGCAAATTGATGTCGTCGAACTTGGCTCGGGTCTGATGCCGGGCGCCGATCGCGACCTGGTGAAGGTCTGGGAGAAGATGAACCTCTCACGCTTCAACCGCGTGATGCTCAACACTAAATGTATTGCCGCTAGAGTAGACAGCACGGGGATAGCCGTCCAGTTCGAAGGCGCAAATGGTGCTGAAACACCTGCTGCCGGTACCTATGACCGCGTGCTGGTGGCCGTAGGTCGTTCACCCAACGGCGGCAAACTGGCGGCAGACAAAGCTGGCGTCATTGTCGACGAACGAGGCTTCATCAAGGTCGATAATCAGATGCGCACCAACGTATCGCACATCTTCGCCATTGGCGATCTTGTTGGTCAACCGATGCTGGCTCATAAGGCCGTACATGAGGGGCATGTCGCTGCCGAAGTAGCTGCAGGCCACAAACGTGTCTTTGATCCACTGCAGATTCCCTCGGTTGCCTACACCGACCCCGAAGTTGCTTGGGCAGGCCTGACCGAAGAGCAATGCAAAGCCAGTGGCCGCAAGTTCACTAAAGCCATGTTCCCTTGGGCCGCTTCTGGCCGTGCCATTGCCAACGGTCGAGATGAAGGCTTCACCAAGCTGCTCTTTGACGCCGAGACACACCGGATCATCGGTGGCGGCATTGTGGGTACGCATGCGGGTGATCTGATCGGCGAAGTCTGTCTGGCGATCGAGATGGGCTGTGATGCTGCAGATATGGGGCACACCATTCACCCACATCCAACACTCTGTGAATCGGTTGGTTTAGCCGCAGAAGTCGCTGAAGGCGCTTGTACAGACTTACCACCGCAGAAGAAAAAATAAGGCTCGTACTTTTAGTCACCACAAACAAAAACCCCACGCCGAAACGTGGGGTTTTTTACGGCCATTGCTTTGAACCAATTACTTCTTCTTAGCCACTTTCTTAACAGCTTTCTTGGCAGCCGGTTTCTTAGCAGCAACCTTCTTAGCGGCCGGCTTCTTAGCAGCAACCTTCTTAGCGGCCGGCTTCTTAGCAGCAACCTTCTTGGCGGCCGGCTTCTTAGCAGCAGCCTTCTTGGCGGCCGGCTTCTTAGCAGCGGCAGCCGGTTTTTTAGCGGCCAGTGTTTCGGCCAAAGTCAAAAACGACGAGGTTGTTTCTGTCGACATCTTGGAGTCTCCTTCCAGGAACGGTTTGGTAAGCACAGTTTATACACTTCGTGAAGTGTGTAAAGATTTTTTTATGCCTTTTTTCAACAAATTGAAACAGGTGTCACATTTTTTGTGTGTCGTTATCAACCCATTTATATCGATGATGAATTTCGAACATCATCACAAACGAATTAGAGCGGATAATACGCACTCATTCTTTCACTGTATTCGAGACAGAAATGACGCCCGATCAACAGACACAACTGAAGCAGCAGGTTGCCGAAGCGGCTGCCCGCTTCGTCGACACCAACCTCCCGGCAGGCGCCATTCTGGGCGTTGGCACAGGCTCAACAGCCAATCTCTTTATTGATGCGCTGGTACCTTTCAAACAAAAAATTCGCGGTGCAGTTGCAAGCTCCGAAAACACCGCACGCAAACTGCAGACCATCGGTATTCCACTCGTCGAACTGAACGACATTAGTACGCTACCCATTTACGTTGATGGCGCCGATGAAATCGATGGCACATTTGCCATGATCAAAGGCGGTGGCGGCGCACTCACCCGTGAAAAAATCATTGCCGATGTCGCCGACTGTTTCGTGTGTATTGCTGATACGTCAAAGTGCGTGGCGACACTCGGTGCATTTCCGTTACCGATTGAAGTGATTCCAATGGCCACGGCACAGGTGGCACGCGCCGTTAAGCAGCTGGGTGGCATACCGAAGCTACGCCAGGGCTTCGTGACAGACAACGGCAATCATATTCTCGACGTCTCTGGCTTGATGATCACAAACCCGGTGGCCCTTGAGTCGGAACTAAATCAGCTCGTCGGCACGGTGACCAATGGTTTGTTCGCACGGCGCGGCGCCGACATTCTCTTGGTCGGCACGCTGAATGGCGTCGAAGAACGCCGTCGCTAATCCTTAGCAGCCTTATAAGGCAAACGGGGCCAGCGACGCTGGCCCCGTTTTATAGTGAGCGCCTATAACTCAGGCTTTCGGTGGCGAAAACCCTTCGACCTGATCTGCACCTTCACCGAAGAAATGCTTCTCGCACTGCTCGCGCAGATATTCGCGATGACGGACATCAGACAGGTTGAGGCGATTCTCGTTGATGATCATGGTCTGTAACTTCACCCATTGCTGCCAAGCTTCTTTGGACACTGAAGCCAACAGTTTCTGTCCGAAAGCGCCCGGCACCGGCGGAAAATCCAGACCTTCGGCTTCTTTACCCAGCTTGATACATTGAACGGTACGTGTCATTTTTATTTCCTATGCGCTCTGTTAGAGATTCTTTACAAAAACTTTAGAGTTGCGTTGGTAGTTGTACATCTCACGCTTGCGATCCGGGAGATCTTCAACTTTCGCCGGTTTGTAACCGCGCTCAATAAACCAATGCGCGGTTCGGGTTGTTAGCACATATAGCCGGCGAATGCTTTGAGCCCGAGCGCGCGCTTCAATGGCTTGCATCAGCCGCTCACCATAGCCCCACTCACGGTGATCCGAATCAACGGCCAGGCATGCCAACTCTGCATTTTCGGCATCCAGCATATAAAGTGCAGCACAACCGACGATCACATTATCGTGCTCCAGTACTGTGAACTGACTTACTTCTTGCTCGATCCGTTCCCGAGGGCGCGCGACCAGGGTGCCGTCTTGCTCTAGTGGCTCAATAATGCCGAGCAAGCCGGCAATATCATCTGGCCGAGCATCACGTAGCCGATCCAGAGAGTCACGCGTCACAATGGTACCGACCCCATCATGGGTGAAGAGCTCCAGAATCATTGACCCATCGTCATCGTAACCGACCAGATGAACGCGGCTCACCCCTGCACGGCTGGCGCGAATAGAGCATGGCAGGAAACGACGCATGTCCGGTGACAGCCACTCTCCGCGCTTGAGCAACTGATCAGCCTGATCGGTCGTCAATTCATCAATCAATGTGCCATCTTCTTCCAGTGCACCTGCCGTGTCGCCAATGTAGATCAGCTTATCGGCGCGTAGCGCAATGGCTACCGCTTCAGCGACTTCTTCCATTGCCAGATTAAAGATTTCTCCGGAAGGGCTCGGCCCCTGGCAGGATTGCAGGACAATGTTACCTAGCGAATGTTGAGCGCGAACGCCGTCCACATCCACTTTGCGGACGACCCCGGCATATTGCATATCAACGCCATCGATCACCCCCATGGGGCGCGCCGTCAGAAAATTGCCACTAATCACGCGCATGGTATTACCCGCCATCGGGGTATTTGGCAGACCTTGTGAGAGCAGTGCCTCGATTTCCAAGTAAACGCTACCTACGGCATGCAGCACGCAATCTAGTGTCGCGGCATCGGTCACTCGGTAATTGCCATGAAATTGCGAGGGTAGGCCGCGGTCGCGTAACTCTTCTTCGATTTGCGGTCGCGCGCCATGGACTACGACCAGGCGGATGCCTAGGCTGGCTAATAGGTTGATGTCATACGCAAAGGTTTTGGCGAGAGGGCCGCTGATGGCCTTGCCTCCCACCGCAATGACAAACGTCTTCCCTCGGAAGCTATTAATATAGGGCGCAACCGAACGGAACCAGGCAACAAAATTTGGATCAGGCACGGCAATCTCCGCCAGCAGAATTCAAGCGGTGAATATTACCCCACATCACGCGGCCGTACATCACCTCCTGGCAGGCATATTCAGCGTAAATCGCCCACAATCGCCTGCGTCACTGCTAATGCGATCGGTCCGGCAGTCTCCGTTCTGAACACGCGCGGCCCCAGACGGAAGCATTGAAATCCGGCAAGCTTCGCTGCATCAATTTCCTCTGGTGCAAAACCGCCCTCAGGGCCGATCAGAATCGTCAAATCCTTCAAACCCTGCTGTCTTTCTAACCACGACGGATAACTCTCGGTCGCATCCGGATCTAGCATCACGTAAACACTGCCATCATCAGGTTCTGCCAGGGCCTGGCTCAACGAACGCACTGGGAGTAAATTTGGCAAGCGATTCAGACCGCATTGCTCAGCGGCTGCCACAATCACGCCTTGCCAATGCGCATGGCGTTTCTCGGCACGGGCCGCGTCCAGTCGGGTGACACAACGGCGGGTTTCAATTGGCACACACGCATGCACACCTAGTTCGACGGACTTCTGCCAGGTGAAGTCCATGCGTTCAGCCGCTGAGACACCCTGCCAGAGCCGGATCCGCACAGGGCTCGCACGATCATCCGGCTCGAAAGTCTCAAGCAGTACCTGTGCAGCAACCTGCCGGTTGCCACGGCTCTCTCGTTTCTTTTTCGAGGGCCCCTCATCCACAGGTGGCGCCTGAGGCAACAAGCGCCCAGCATAGGCACCGCCTTCCCCATTGAACAGCACTAGCGCATCACCCGGCTGCAGTCGCAAGACACGAACGGCATGATTGGCCACCGCCTCTGGCAACAAAACAGACTGCCCGATAACAAGGGGCTGCGGCACATAGAATCTTGGAATAACCATGGTTGCTATTATAGAGCGATGTCTGCACCACTGATTTCCGATACAGCCTTATGGGCTAACTGTGCCAGCAGCCTGGCTTCAGCATTAAGCCAGCTGGGCGATGCCGAGGTGCGTCCGCGGTTTGACTGTGCCCGCATCAGTAGTAAAGCGGATGGGTCGCTGCTGACTGATGCTGATCTGGCCGTGCAACAAGCTTTGCCAGCCATTCTCGAACGCCTATACCCTGCCCCGTTACTAGGTGAAGAGATGCCGACTGCAGAACAATCAGCCTTGTGGCAAGGCGCCGAAGATGGCGATAGCGCGCTCTGGATTGCCGACCCCATCGATGGCACTGCTAATTTTGCAAGTGGCTTACCGTGGTTCGCCATATCCGTCGCGCTAATGCTGCATGGGAAAATCGTACTAGGCGCAACGGTAGCGCCGGCGCTTAACCAATACTGGCATGCGTCTCTTGGGGGTGGCAGCTTCTGCAACGGTCAAACGCTTCGGCTGCATAAGGCACCCTCGGACTTACACGACTGCCTGGTCGGCGTGGATATGACCTACCTGCCTGAAGTGCTGCGCCAACGCATTGCCAACATTTCCCCGGCAGGCATTACCAATAGCCTGAATCAACGTGCCCCTTGGCGCGGCTGGCGAAGCCTGGGCGCTAGCACGCTGGAATGGTGTGCGCTCGCTTCGGGGCAACTCCACGCCTATGTTCATGGCGGCCAGATGCCTTGGGACGCTGCCGCAGGACGTCTGATTCTTGCCGAGGCCGGCGGCTACAGCGCACCGCTTGCTGAGATTTTGCAATATCAATCAGACACCGGGCTTAACCCAAGGGCATTTGCTGCCGCATCTCCGGGGGTCTGGCCAACTTGGCAACAGTGGTTGCGTGAAGATCAGGGTTGAACCCAGTACAATCACCACATTATTTAAATTTACACTGGCCTAGTCATCATGCGTATTCCTCTGTCCCGCTTTCTGATCGAACAGCAACGCTCGCACAATAATCTTGACCCCAATCTGCGCCTGTTGATCGAAGTCGTTGCGCGTGCCTGTAAAGCTATTGCCATCGCAATTGGTAAGGGCAACCTTGGCGATGCCATGGGCAGCGCCGGAACGGATAACGTGCAGGGTGAAGTCCAGAAGAAGCTCGATGTGATCTCGAACGAGATTCTGCTCGACGCGAACGAATGGGGCGGCCACCTTGCCGCCATGGCTTCGGAAGAAATGGATCTGCCCTTCTGCATCCCCAATCGCTACCCGAAGGGTGAATACCTGCTGGTTTTTGATCCGCTCGACGGCTCCTCTAATATTGATGTCAACATTTCGGTCGGTACCATTTTCTCGGTGCTCAAAGCGCCCGAAGCGGCCAATCTGGAAAACGGTGACGCCTTCTTGCAAAAAGGTTGCCAACAGGTCGCCGCGGGTTATGCCGTATATGGTCCGAACACCCAACTGGTGCTCACTTTCGGCCACGGTGTCCATGTCTTTACTTTGGATCGAGAGGTCGGCACCTTCCGCCTGACCCAGGAAAATCTCACGATCCCGGCGGACACCCGGGAGTTCGCTATCAATATGTCGAACCAGCGCCACTGGGAAGCGCCCGTACAGCGTTACGTCGAAGAAATGCTGGCTGGAAAAACCGGCCCGCGTGGTGAAGACTTCAATATGCGCTGGGTCGCCTCCATGGTCGCTGATGTGCATCGCATCATGTCGCGCGGCGGTATCTTCATGTACCCAATGGACGCCAAAATCGCCAAACAGGGTGGTAAATTGCGCTTATTGTACGAAGCCAATCCGATGGCGTTTCTGGTTGAACAGGCCGGCGGCGCTGCCACAACCGGCCGCGAACGCATTCTGGATCTACAACCGACCACCCTGCACCAGCGCGTACCGGTCATCCTCGGCTCGAAGAACGAAGTCGAACGCGTCTCATCGTATCACCAGGATTAATTAAAGGGACCTCGACAGTTTGCATTCAGCAGCACGCGGGGTGAGCCCTGACCCAAAGGTTAGCCCGATTTCCGACGCTTTTCCTAGTCGATGAGGGCGCCTTTGGTCAGGGGTCACCTGAACTCTCAACGGTAATAGCCCAAATCAAAAGGGCTTTTAGGTTTTGCGAGAAACATCCAGCCCCTTTCCTTTGCAGCCAAGTCCGTTTTAGCCGATAATTGCGACTTTTGCCGGGCCTTTGTCGTGTCATCACTGTCTGCCGCCAATTCTCCATCCCGTCCTGCCCGCCCAGCGCCTGCAGCACCTGCCTATAACGAACTAACGGGCGCCATCCGCGCTCTGGCCATGGACGCCGTCCAGCAGGCCAACTCCGGACACCCCGGCATGCCGCTCGGCATGGCCGAAATTGCCGAAGTCCTCTGGCGTCAACACCTTAGCCACAACCCGGCAAATCCCGCCTGGCCGAATCGCGATCGCTTCGTTCTGTCCAACGGCCACGGTTCAATGCTGCTCTACGCCCTGCTCCATCTGAGCGGCTACGACCTGAGCATTGAAGATCTCAAGCAATTCCGCCAATTGCACAGCCGCACACCAGGCCACCCGGAATATGGTTACACGCCTGGCGTTGAAACCACGACCGGCCCATTGGGTCAGGGGATCGCCAACGCCGTAGGCATGGCCATCAACGAAAAACTGCTGGCCGCTGAATTCAATCGCGATGGTCACACCATCGTCGATCACCACACCTACGCCTTCATGGGCGACGGTTGCCTCATGGAAGGTGTGTCGCATGAAGCCTGCTCACTAGCCGGTACGCTCGGTCTGGGCAAACTGATTGCGTTCTGGGACGACAACGGCATCTCGATCGATGGTCAAGTTGAAGGCTGGTTCACCGACGACACACCGGGCCGCTTTGCCGCCTATGGCTGGCAGGTGATTCCGAACGTCAATGGTCATGATGCCGCGGCACTGGATGCCGCCATCAAGGCTGCCAAAGCTGATACCCAACGTCCGACCCTGATCTGCTGTCGTACCGCGATCGGTATGGGTTCGCCGAACAAGGCCAATAGTGCCGATGTGCACGGCGCGCCGCTGGGCGCCGACGAAATTGCCGCCACACGCGCCGCGATTGGTTGGACACACGCCGCGTTTGAAATCCCGGCCAACGTTTACGCCGCCTGGAATGCCCGCGAGGCCGGTGCCGAACGCGAAGCGGCGTGGGACAAAGTTTTCGCGGCTTATAGCCAAGCCTTCCCATCTGAAGCGGCTGAGTTCACCCGCCGCCTGTCGGGCAAGCTACCCGCCAATTGGTCAAAAACCGCAGAAGAATTCATTGCCGCCACGCAAGCCAAGGCCGAAACGGTTGCCACACGTAAGGCCTCTCAGCTGGCCATTGAAGCCCTGGCACCGAACCTGCCGGAACTGCTGGGTGGCTCGGCCGACCTGGCCGGATCTAACCTCACCTGGTGGAAGGGCGCCAAAGGCGTCTCTGCCACCGAGGGCGGCAACTATCTGTTCTACGGCGTGCGTGAATTCGGCATGACGGCCATCGCCAACGGGATCGCCCTGACGGGCGGCTTTATCCCCTACACCGCCACGTTCATGGTGTTCTCGGATTACGCTCGCAATGCGATCCGCATGGCCGCCCTGATGAAGGTGCGCCAGATCATGGTCTACACCCACGACTCCATCGGGCTGGGCGAAGATGGTCCGACCCACCAGCCGGTCGAACATGCCGCATCGCTGCGCATCATCCCGAATCTGGATGTCTGGCGCCCGGCCGATGCCACAGAGACGGCCGTTGCCTGGGTCAAGGGCGTTGAGAATGCCAGCGGCCCAACAGCCCTGCTGCTATCCCGCCAGAATCTGCCGCCGGTTGCCAACAAGACCGCCGCCGCTGATGTTGCACGTGGTGGTTACGTCGTTTCGCCAGCGGCCAATGCCAAGGTTGTGCTGATCGCCACTGGTTCTGAAGTGAAGCTGGCACTGGATGCACAGGCTGCATTGGCCGATGCCGGTATTGCTGTTAGCGTGGTGTCGATGCCCTCGACCACCACCTTCGACAAGCAGGACAAAGCCTGGCGTGACCAGGTACTGCCGGCCGGTGTGCCGCGCGTGGCGATTGAAGCGGGTCATCCGGATGGCTGGTACAAATATGTCGGCCTGGACGGTGCTGTCATCGGCCTCGCCCGCTTCGGCGAATCTGCGCCTGCCGGTCTGCTGTTCAAAGAATTCGGCTTCACCGTCGAAAACGTCGTCAACACCGTTCGTGGTGTGCTTGCGCAATAATTTCACCAATCTTTTGCTAATTAACCTACAAGGAACCTCATAAACCGTCACGAGCCTTAGCAGGACGAGGCGCACGGCACGCAGCGACTGAGACATATCTCATAGATAGGCGAAGAAGCGAGTACCGCGCAACAAAGTCATGCGAAGGCACAGTAGGTTTCAGGATTCAAAACACGGAGAGTAGAAATGGCTATTAATGTCGCTATAAATGGTTTCGGTCGTATCGGTCGTTGCACCCTGCGTGCAATCTATGAACTGGGTCTGCAGAATGAATTCAACCTCGTTGCTATCAACGCATCGGGCGACCTGAAGACCAACGCCCACCTGCTGAAGT
>JACCDV011212912.1_pt1 | contig 13037 bp, 11 predicted proteins | sample 7446131 | NCBI WGS metagenome assembly JACCDV01 (sample SAMN15323448, study PRJNA562643) | freshwater metagenome | isolation source: river surface water | place: USA:Blue River Watershed | collected 2017-08-17 | reverse complement strand
TATTTCCGTTTTCGTCTTTTACAACTGATTCACCTTTAATGATATACGCATTTTTCAAACGAACTTCAGTTCCTAAAGTCAAACGGAAAAATTTCTTGTGTGCTTCTTCTTGAAAATCTTCTCTTTCAATATATAATTCTTTAGAAAATGGCACTTTTCTATATGTCATTACTTCTTCTTCCGGATTGTTTTCAGATTCTAACCATTCTTCTTGTCCTTCTGGATAATTTGTAATTACTAATTTCACAGGATCCAAAACTGCCATTACACGAGGTGCAATTTTATTCAAATCTTCACGAACACAGAACTCTAAAAGCGAAACGTCAATCAAATTATCACGTTTTGCAATTCCGATAATTTTAGCAAAATTTCGGATAGAAGCTGGCGTATAACCACGTCTTCTCATACCTGAAATCGTTGACATTCTTGGGTCATCCCAACCTGTAACATGCTTTTCTTCAACTAATTGCAATAATTTGCGTTTAGAAACAACCGTATGTGATAAATTTCTACGTGCAAATTCTCTTTGCTTTGGACGTACCTTAGTTTCATCATAAATTTGATTCAAAAACCAATCATATAATTCACGGTGAGGCAAGAATTCTAACGTACAAAACGAATGCGAAATTTGCTCTAAATAATCACTTTCACCATGTGCCCAGTCGTACATTGGATAAATACACCAATCGTTTCCTGTTCTGTGATGATGTGCGTGCATAATACGGTAAATGATTGGATCACGCATCAACATATTGTTAGCGCCCATAGAAATTTTAGCTCGTAAAACGTGAGTTCCTTTTTCGAATTCTCCGTTTTTCATGCGAGTAAATAAGTCTAAATTCTCTTCTATAGAACGATTTCTGTACGGAGAATCCGTTCCTGGAGTAGTTGGCGTACCTTTTTGTTTTGCCATTTCTTCTGAAGTTTGGCTATCTACATACGCTTTATCTTTTTTGATTAATTCCACCGCCCAATCATACAATTGTTGGAAATAATCAGAAGCATAACATTCTTTATCCCATTTAAAACCAAGCCATTCTACATCGCGCTTAATAGCATCTACATATTCCTGCTCTTCTTTTGATGGATTGGTATCGTCGAAACGAAGGTTAACTGGAGCATTGTAATCGATTCCTAAACCAAAATTTAAGCAAATAGCACTCGCATGACCTACATGCAAATACCCATTTGGTTCTGGTGGAAAACGAAAACGTAATTTATCTTTTGACAAACCATTTTTTAAATCTTCTTCAATGATTTGTTCTATAAAATTCAATGATTTTTCTTCTGTTGACATAGTATCAAAAATTTATGCAAAGATAGAAAATGTTTCAGGTTTCAAGTTTAAAAGTTTCAGGTTTTATGTAACTTTGAAGAAAGAAAAACAACTTGAAACCTAAAAAACTTCAAACTTGAAACTAAAACTTTATGGGAACAATAAAATTAAATAATATCCGAACTTTTTCTTACCACGGTTGCTTAGTGGAAGAGAGTAAAATAGGTTCAGACTACCAAGTAGATTTAGAAATTAAAACCGATTTACGCAAATCATCTCAAACAGATGAATTAGCGGATACCGTTGATTATGTACATTTAAACAAAATTGTGGTGGAAGAAATGGCGATTCGCTCTAAATTATTAGAACATGTTGCTCAACGTATTATCACGAGATGTTTTGCGGAAATTCCGTCAATTTCTCGAATAAAATTAGCAGTTTCTAAATTGAATCCACCTATTGGAGGTGATGTAGAAGCGGTTACAATAGAAATGGAAGAGTTTAGAAATTAAAAAAAGTATCGGAATTAACATCCGATTCTTTTTTTAGATACTGAAATCGAAGATTCAACGAAGTTAAAATAGTTCAGTATAACAATAAGGCTTTTTTAGTCTATTTTATAAACTCTTTTCTTGTACAAATTGCTTGAGGCTACAATATGAGCAAGTGCATCTTTGGCTAATTCTTCATTCAAAGGAACTGGAACTAATTCGGTGTCGCTTTTTACTTTGAACTGTAATGGTTTTGCATTTGGATTTAAGATAACAATATCATCTTCCACTCTAAAAGCATAGGTTTCGTGGAATAACATAATGGTTCTTCCTTTTATTCCTTTTGGTAATTTTAGTAAATTTCTACCCACCATTGGAGTTTTAGTAGTAATACCTGATAAAGCTAAAACCGTTGATGGGATATCCATTTGACTCGCTAAATTATCATAGGTAATTCCTTTATCAACATTTGGAGCAATAATTAAAGCTGGAATGTGAAATTTATTCACTGGAACTAAATTTTTACCATACGTTCTGGTATTATGATCGGCAATAACAACAAAAATAGTGTTCTTATAATAGGCTTCTTTTTTAGCCAATTCGAAAAATTTTCCAATTGAAAAATCGGCATATTTCATGGCATTATGAACCGAATTTTTAGGTTGTTCATACAGTTGAATTCTTCCATCAGGAAATTCAAAAGGCTCATGATTTGAAGTAGAAAACATCAAAGAAAAGAAAGGTTTATTTCCTAAACTCTTGTAATATTCATTTGCTTTAACTGCTAAATCTTCGTCCGAATAACCCCAAGTTCCTTTCATAGCATATTTTTTTCCATCACTATCAAAATCGGTTTCATCAATGATGTTTTTAAATCCGTTTCCATTGAAAAAAGAAGCCATATTGTCAAAATTTGCCATTCCGCCATAAATGAAACTCGTATCATAATTTTGAAGACCAAAAGCGTCCGCTAACGTAAAAAAGCCTTGTTGAGAACCACTTAATTTTACAATACTTTCAGATGGATTAGGTAAAAATCCAGCCGTTACTTGCTCAATTCCTCTTACACTTCGAGTTCCGGTACAATATAAATTGGTAAACAATAATCCTTCTTTTGATAATTTATCTAATTCAGGAGTTAAAGGCATACCGTTTAAGCAACCTACATATTCGGCTCCTAAACTCTCTTGTAAAAAGATAACTACGTTATATTTTGGCTGAGTTGAATCAGGTTTTTGAAGATGTAAAAAAGGAACTTCACCTGGAATAAATTCCGTAACATCCATGTATTTTTTTACTCGAGTATAGGCTTCTAATTCATCCATTTTACCGTATTTTTTAACATCACCTTCATGTTTCATAGCATAAGCTGCAAATGCTACGGTATAAAGCGAATTTAATCCTAACGAGTTCGTCATTTGATCGGAACAAAAAATAGCGTTACTTCCGTTAATAGGACGTTTTGATGTTAAACTTCCTCGGACACCCAAAAACAAGAAAAAAACAACAAAAAGAAACAAAAGTAATTTGGTTTTATAGTTACTTTCTTGAGGATAAAATAATTTTTTACCAAATTTTAAAGCAAAAAATAATGCACTATTTAATATTATAATAGTAATAATTAAAGAATGTAAATAACTTTTTAAAAGTGTACCCACTACTTCTTTAGGGTAAATTAAATAATCTAAAAACAAACGATTTGGACGTGTATCGTATTGATTGATAAAATCTAATGTTGATAATTCCATTAACAGAAACAAAAACAAGAAAAAGATAAAGTAAATATTGAAGAACTTTTTAAAATATTTTAAAGCTGAATCAGGAAGTAATGAAATTAACACAGCTGGTAAAAAAGCGATATAACTCATAAGAATTAAATCGAAACGAAGGCCAATTATAAAAATTTTCCAATAATCTTCGTTTTCAACAACACGTTCTTTAAATATAAAAAACAAAATAATTCTACTAATGGTGGTAATACATAATCCGATTAAGAAAAAACTAAATATGGGTTTTAAGTAACGTAAATTCTTCATAATTAATCAACTATTTGTTTTGCACAAAATTAAACTTTAAAACGAGATATTTCTACTTAATAATTGCTTAATATTTTTGGAAAAGAAGAAATAAAATGTAAATTTGCAGTCCGTTCTAATAATGGCGTCGTGGCCGAGCGGCTAGGCAGCGGTCTGCAAAACCGTCTACCCCGGTTCGAATCCGGGCGATGCCTCTAAAGAGTTACTAGAAATAGTAGCTCTTTTTTTTGTTTTAATTTTAAAATTAATTAGATTCTAAAACGAGTTCCGGATAACAAACTATGGAATATATTATTCAGTAACCGCAGTATCAGGTAACAACTTATTCGTTATCATTTCTTTTTCTTTTGGGAAGAAACCTTGAAGGATAAAAAATAATCCAAAAATTAAGATTACCACACTAATTACACGCTTGATTTTGTAGATATTGATTGGTGTTAATCGGTGTTTTAGTTGTTTGGCTAATAGAATTTTTGCTACATCAAATGCTAAATAAAAGAATAAAATGGCAGCAAAAAAGATGGAAATTCTTGAAGTATTCATTTCCATTTGTGGTCCGTAGGTAATGATAATCATCATCCAAAAACCTAATACTCCAATATTAATAAAATTCAATAAAAAGCCTTTAAAGAATAAAGCAAAATAGTTCTTTTTAGGAATGTTATCATCGTCTTGTTCTAAAACTTGTTGTTTCTGGAAATTTCTTTTTAACATGATAAAAGAAATCAATCCATAAGCCAACATGATAATTCCACCAATAACAAATAAAGTTGGATTGTCTTTTAATTGTTCTAAAAGTTGATTGGTACTTAAATACGCAATTAAAATAAAAATAATATCGCCAAAAACAATTCCTAAATCAAAAGTAAAAGCCGCTCTAAAACCTTTGGTAATACTAGTTTCTAGTAATACAAAAAAACCAGGACCAATTGAAAAAGCTAACAAAAGTCCCCATGGGATTGCGGTAAGTATATCTTGTAAATGCAAGTGTTTAGTATTCAGTTATTAGTGTTCAGTGCGTTTAATAAAATACGAATTTACGAAAAAATCTGCCAACTAAAAACTGAACACTGATTACTATTATTTCGCTTGTTCGATAGTTCCTCCAGCGATTTTCTTTTCGTTGATTTGTTTTGGTTTACCGTAGATTTTTATTTCACCACCTGCTCTTGTTTTAGCATCTACTAAATCCGTTGCATACACGTGAGCCATGCCGCCAGCGTTTACCGTAACTACTGTTTGTTGGGTTTTACAATCTTGACCATCATATTTTCCACCAGAATTGGATAAAATATCTTGATTTTTTACCGTTCCTTTTGTAGTTACAATACTTCCTTGCGAAACACGAACTTGTAATCTATCGGCTTGTAAATTAGTAAGTTTAATTTCAGAACCTTCTTTACAAATGATATCAAAATTAATGGCAGAAATTTCATCTTTGGATGCAATTCTACTGCCTTCATTGGCTTCTACCGCATCAATTTTTTTATAATAAACCGTAGCGGAAACATCATCACCACTTAACATTTTAGTTAAAGGCATTCTGATTTTTAATTCCCCATTTTTATTTAGAACTTCTACTTCTTGCGAATTAGCTCCAGTTAAAACAATTTTATTTTCAGTTGAAGCAACTAAGTTGACATCTATTTTATCAAAAGCGGTTACTTTGGTAAAATCACCAACGTTTTTTTCGGTTTGTGCTATTCCAAATGAAAAGATAGAACAGGTTATAAAGGTTAAAATTGTGTTTTTCATATCATCATAAATTTAGATACTGAAACAAGTTCAGCATTACAAAAATTAATTATTCATTCTTTCTCAAATAATGAAAATCCAATTGTTTCTTCACTAAATCGGCATTTTTTACTTTAACGTAAACTTCGTCTCCTAATTGTATAATGTTTTTAGAAACTTCACCCACTAATGCATATTGTTTGTCATCAAACGTGTAATAATCATCTCTAATTTCTCGAATTCTCACCATTCCTTCGCATTTATTTTCGATGATTTCTACATAAATTCCCCATTCGGTAACACCAGAAATTACACCTAAAAACTCTTGATCTTTATGATCTTGCATGTATTTTACTTGCATGTATTTCACAGAATCGCGTTCTGCTTGAGCGGCTAAAGCTTCCATTTGTGAAGAATGCTGACATTTTTCTTCATAATCTTCTTCACTTACACTTTTTCCGCCATCTATGTAATATTGTAACAAACGGTGTGCCATAACATCAGGATAACGACGAATTGGCGAAGTAAAATGACTATAATAATCAAATGCTAATCCATAATGCCCAATATTTTCAGTAGAATAAGCTGCCTTACTCATGCTTCGAATCGTAAGTGTATCAACTAAATTTTGCTCTTTTTTACCTTGAACTTCTGAAAGTAAATTATTCAACGAATTCGAAATAGCTGCCTTTGATTTAAAATTAATCGAATAACCAAACTTAGCAATCACGGTTTGAAGATTAATTAATTTATCTTCATTAGGTTCATCGTGAATTCTGAAAATAAAGGTTTTCTTTTGTTTTCCAATGAATTCTGCTACTTTTCTATTCGCTAACAACATGAATTCTTCAATCAAATGATTCGCATCTTTACTTTGTTTGAAGTAAACTCCGATTGGTTCTGCGTTTTCATTTAAATTGAATTTAACTTCTACTTTATCAAACGAAATTGCTCCAGCTGCCATTCTTTTTCTACGAAGAATTTTAGCTAATTCATCCATTTTTAAAGTAGCCTCAACAATTGGTTTTGGAACGATATATTCGCTTCCTGTTAATGAAATTTCGGCTGGAATAACATCAGATTTAGTTTCAATGATACTCTGAGCTTCTTCATAGGCAAAACGTTGATCAGAATACGTTACGGTTCCTCCAAACCATGCATCTAAAACTTCCGCTTTATTGTTTAATTGAAAAACCGCTGAAAACGTATATTTTTCTTCATGTGGTCGAAGTGAACATGCAAAATTGGATAACACTTCTGGTAACATTGGAACCACTCGATCTACTAAATAAACAGAAGTAGCTCTTTTATATGCTTCATCATCTAAAATAGTTCCTTCTTGTAAATAATGCGAAACATCGGCAATATGAACTCCGATTTCGTAATTTCCATTTTCTAAAACCTGAAACGATAAAGCATCATCAAAATCTTTTGCATCTTTTGGATCAATCGTAAACGTTAAAACATCACGCATATCGCGACGTTTTTTAATTTCTTCTTCAGTTATCGAAGTATCTATTTTATTAGCATACGCTTCTACTTCGATAGGAAAATCATAAGGTAATCCGTATTCCGCTAAAATGGCGTGAATTTCAGTATTGTGTTCGCCTGGTTTTCCTAATACTTTAATTACGGAACCAAAAGGAGAATCGGCTTTTTTAGGCCAATCTTCTAGAGTTACTAAAACAACATCACCATGTTCAGCATCACCAATTTTATTTTTTGGAATGAAAATATCGGTATACATTTTAGCATTGGCAGTCGTTACAAAAGCAAAGTTTTTTTGGATATCGATAACGCCAACAAACTCTGTTTTTTTACGTTCTAAAATTTCTAAAACTTCTGCTTCTGGTTTACGAGAACTTCTTCTGTTGTAGATATACGCTTTTACTTTATCACCATCTAAAGCATGATTTAAATTGATAAACGGAATAAAAACATCGTCTTCTAATTCGTCACAAACAAAATAACCTGTTTTACGGGACGTCATATCGACAATTCCTTCGTAATATTCAGCTTTGGAAATAATTTGATATTTTCCAATTTCCGTTTCGTGAATTTTATCTTGTGCTTTAAGTATTTTTAAATCTCTAATTATTTCGTTTCGGCTTTTGGTATCGCTTAACTCTAAAACAGCAGCTATTTGCTTGTAATTAAAAGATTTAGAAGGTTCTCTTGAAAGTATTTTAAATATTTGTGCAGTAAAATCTTTTGGTTTTTTACCTAATTTTTTTGGTTTCTTACTCATTGTATCATTTTCAATTATTGGTTAAAGTTACAAAATACAAAATGTAAAACGAAAATGTATTTCAGTTTTAATATAAAAATAACTTATCGTAACTTTATAAAGTAAATCTATTCAGATGGAAAATTTTGTAACCGTTGCTATTTTTAACTACCAACACGAAACTTTAATTATTAAAAATTTATTAGAGCAAGAAGGAATTGCTTATTTTTTTGAAAACGAAACTATCGTTGGAATCGATCCTTTTGCCACAATTGCTTACGGCGGTATTAAATTAAAAGTACATCCAAACGATAAAGCAACGGTAAAAGAAATTCTAAAAAAACTAAATGAAGACGATCATTTAAAAATTGTTTAATTTTTTAAAATCTGAAAGTTTTCAACATATATTAAAAACAACAAAAAATATTTTTAATTAAATTTAAATTTATGATGGTTATTATAGCGTGTTAATATGTGGAATAAGTTTTTTTACAGAAGTAGTTTTTAAAAGTTATTGTTACTTATACAACGTAATTAACAATTTAAAAAATTAGTAAAGAACTGAAAATAAGAGTTTCTAAATTCTTTAATTTATAGTTATCAACAGTTGTTGAAATATGATTTTATATTTGTTTTGTAAATAACTTCAATTGTTGATTTCTGTTGAAAACTGATTTTTTTCTATTGATAACTTTTCTAAAAATTCATAAAACTAAATTAGGATTTTTAATTCCGATTTTAGATTACAAATTTTTTCTTTACAACCTAAAAAAACTTCTAAATTTCTATCCAAAGTTGTTAACAATTATTGTTAAATTAAGGTTAACTGATTATCAACGATTTACGTAAAGAAGTTAACAATGTGTAATTTTTAGTTCACTTTATTACATAATTCATTGGTTTTAAAGTATTTGGTTAAAAAAATATCAAAATAAGAATCATATTATTAATACTCCTTAATCTTTAGTATTTTTGCATATACAAAACACACAACAACTTATGAAAATTTCAATTGGAAACGACCACGCTGGTCCAGATTATAAAAAAGCTATTGTTGAATTCTTAGAACAAAAAGGACATATCGTTTACAACCACGGAACTGATACTTTCGATAGTGTAGATTATCCAGATTTTGGCCACCCAGTAGCCTATGATGTAGAAAGTAAAAAAGCCGATTTAGGAATTGTAATCTGCGGTTCTGGAAACGGAATTGCTATGACAGCTAACAAACATCAAGATATTCGTGCGGCTTTATGTTGGACAAAAGAAATTGCAGCTTTAGCACGTCAACATAATGATGCGAATATTATTAGTATTCCTGCTCGTTATACTTCCATTCAACAAGCTATTGAAATGGTAGATACGTTTTTAAATACGCCATTTGAAGGTGGAAGACACGGAAATCGTGTGAAAAAAATCGCTTGTAAATAATCCAAAACTTAAAATCAATTCAAATGGAAGTTCAAAAATTAGATTTGAATTGTATTAAAAATACTTATAAAAAACGACCATGTGATTCTCACAAAGGAACACATGGTCATGCTTTGTTAATTGCAGGAAGTACAGACAAAATGGGCGCAGCTATTATTGCTTCCAAAGCTTGTTTACGCTCAGGTGTTGGGTTATTAACAGTAGCTTTTTCTCCTGAAAACAAAAATGTTCTTTTCAATTCGATTCCAGAAGCGATGTATGCTAATTCTTGTGTGATGAACGATTTATCTCCTTATCAAGCTATTGGAATTGGTCCCGGAATTGGAGTGGATGAAATCAGTCTGCAATACATTTACGAATTGTATGAAAACAAACTTCCTGTTGTTTTTGATGCCGATGCCTTGAATTTAATAGCGAAATACAAAATTGATTGGAAAAACTTTAATTTTCCATTTGTTTTGACACCACATCCAAAAGAATTTGATCGTTTATTTGGCGAACATGATTCTGAATCTGAAAGAAGAATTACAGCAATTCAAAAAGCTAAGGAATTAAATTGCGTCATTGTTTTAAAAGGGCACAAAACGTTTATTACTGACGGAATTCACACTTTTGAAAACACTACCGGAAATTCAGGGTTAGCAAAAGGGGGTTCAGGTGATGCATTAACTGGAATGATTACTTCATTTTTAGCGCAAGGTTATACTACTTTAGAAGCTTCAAAATTAGGTGTTTATCTTCACGGATTGTCTGCCGATATTACACTTCAAACACAAAGTGAAGAAAGTATGTTAATAACGGATGTTATTGAAAATATAGGTTTAGCTTTTAAACATTTGAATTCCTAAATACAATAAAACAATCTGAAGTATCGCAATAGCATAAAAAGCTAATATAAAAGAAAACTTATTGGTTTTGTGTTTGAAAAGGTACATGCTTAAAATTCCTCCAACAGTTCCACCAACCCCAGCTAATAAAAGCAAATTGAATTCAGAAATGCGTCTTCTATTGTTTTTAGCCTGCCATTTATCGTAGCCAAAAGTTAAAAAACAAAGGCTGTTAATCACAATTAAATAAATAAATAGTACTTCCAAAAGCTAATAATTTTGTCCAAAGATAGTATTTTAGCAGTTCAATTTTATTTACAATGACCAATATCCAATTCATTCAAAACCAAACTAACATTGCTCCAAAAAGCATTGAAGCTACTATAAAATTACTTTCAGAAGATTGTACGATTCCATTTATTTCTCGATACAGAAAAGATCAAACTGGAAATTTAGATGAGGTACAAATCGAGGCGATTTCGAAATTAAACAAGCAATTTGATGAAATCATCAAGCGAAAAGAAAGCATTTTAAAATCGATTGAAGAGCAAAATGCACTTTCACCAGAATTGAAATCAAAAATTGAAAACAGTTTCGATTTACAAGAATTGGAAGATTTCTATTTGCCTTATAAAAAGAAGAAAAAAACCAAAGCTGATGTCGCTCGTGAAAACGGATTAGAACCTTTGGCAAAAATCATCATGAGTCAAAAAAATGAGGATATTGAGTTTTTAGCTTCCAAATATTTGAATGAGAATGTAAAAAATGAAGACGAAGCGTTACAAGGTGCTCGCGATATTATTGCGGAATGGATTAACGAAAATATCTTTATTCGTAAAAATTTACGTCGTTTGTTTCAACGAAAAGCTGAAATTTCAACAAAGGTTGTTAAAACAAAAAAAGACGACGAAGCTGCTCAAAAATTTTCTCAATATTTCGATTGGTCAGAACCAATTTCCAAAGCACCATCGCACCGTTTATTAGCCATGTTACGTGCTGAAGCTGAAGGTTTTGTGAAACTAAATGTTGCCATCGAAAAAGAAGAAGCAATAGATTTTATCGAAGAAAACATCATCAAAAATAAAAATTCGGATGCAACCGAACATTTAGAATTAGCGATAAAAGACAGTTACAAACGTTTGTTGGAACCAGCAATTTCAAACGAAACCTTGCAAGAAGCAAAAGCAAAAGCTGATATAAAAGCGATTGACGTGTTTTCCGAAAATTTACGTCAGTTATTGTTAGCACCACCATTAGGTGAAAAACGAATTTTAGCCATCGACCCAGGGTACAGAACCGGTTGTAAAGTTGTGTGTTTGGATGAAAAAGGAGATTTATTAAACAACGAAACCATTTATCCACACGCACCACAAAACGACACCGCTATGGCAATGAAAAAAATCCGTTCGATGGTCAATGCGTACAATATTGAAGCCATTTCTATTGGAAACGGAACGGCTTCTCGTGAAACGGAATTTTTTATTAAAAAAATCGCTTTTGATAAACCTGTTCAAGTATTTGTAGTTTCAGAAGCGGGAGCATCGGTGTATTCTGCGAGTAAAATTGCGAGAGAAGAATTTCCAAATTACGATGTAACCGTTCGTGGTTCGGTTTCGATAGGAAGACGTCTTTCAGATCCATTGGCAGAATTGGTAAAAATTGATCCAAAATCCATTGGTGTTGGGCAATATCAGCACGATGTGGACCAAACCAAATTACAATCTGCTTTGGATAGTACGGTAATGAGTTGCGTGAATTCTGTTGGGATTAATATCAATACCGCTAGTAAATCATTGTTGAGTTATGTATCTGGAATTGGTGAAAAAATGGCGGAAAATATCGTAGCTTATCGTTCGGAAAACGGACCTTTTGAAGATAGAAAGCAGCTGAAAAAAGTACCACGTTTAGGCGAAAAAGCGTACCAACAAGCAGCTGCATTTATTAGAATTCGAGATGGAAAAAATCCGTTGGATAATTCGGCAGTGCATCCAGAAGCGTATCCAATTGTAGAAAAAATGGCTAAAGATTTAGGCATTAAAACCAATGAATTAATCGCCAACAAAGAAAAAATCGCTCAAATAAAACCAGAAAATTACATTACTGCAGAAATTGGAATTTTATCCTTAAAAGACATTTTAAAAGAGCTAGAAAAACCAGGTTTAGACCCAAGAAAAGCGGCAAAAATTTTCGAATTCGACCCTAATGTTCGCTCTATTTCAGATTTAAAAACAGGCATGATTTTACCAGGAATTGTAAATAATATTACTGCTTTTGGATGTTTCGTAGATTTAGGAATCAAAGAAAGTGGCTTAGTTCACATTTCACAACTAAAAGAAGGCTATGTTTCCGATGTAAACGAAGAGGTAAAAATGCATCAACATGTGCAAGTAAAAGTCGTTGAGGTTGACGAAGCTAGAAAACGAATTCAGTTGACGATGATTTTGTAAATATGTAAAATATAAAATCCCAAATTCCAACTAAATTTGAAGGAATTTGGGATTTTAAAATAAAAAAAATTATTTTTCTAATTCTTCTTTAACTCTTTTTTTGTATCCTGATTTTTTACCAAAATAGTAACCTAAAAAAAACAAGATAATTGGAAAAGTTAACGTTAATAATAAAAATATAATTTGAAACGGACCAACAACACCTAATTGTATCATTTTGATTATTCTTTCGTTTCTTCTTCTTTTTTAGAATTAGCAGGTTGATCTTCTTTTGCTGCGTTTTTGAATTCTTTAATACCAGTTCCAATTCCTTTCATTAATTCTGGAATTTTTTTACCACCAAAAAGTAATAAAACGATTACTGCGATTAAGATGATTTGTGGAACTCCAACAACTCCTAAAAATATAGCTAGTGCATTCATTTTTTCTAAATTTTAAAGCACAAAGATATAAAGAAATTAACAAATGATTATTTTTTAACGATTAATTATACAATTCGAAATTAGAAACCCGTTGTATTTAGTATATTTGTGTAATTAATATGTTTTAAAAATGGCTAATAAAAGGC
>JACCDV010533972.1_pt1 | contig 13037 bp, 10 predicted proteins | sample 7446131 | NCBI WGS metagenome assembly JACCDV01 (sample SAMN15323448, study PRJNA562643) | freshwater metagenome | isolation source: river surface water | place: USA:Blue River Watershed | collected 2017-08-17 | reverse complement strand
GCTTCACCCCTTATAAAATTTCGTATCCTTACGAATAAGGCCGCAGCTCTTGCGGCACTCGGCGAAGAGGAGAAAGCAGGACTCCTTTTCATAGAAGCCTTTCAATACAACACGGATGACGAGAAGGCGCTTTGTAACAACGCGCTCGGACATTTATTCGTCGGGCAAAAGGAAAAGGCGCAGGAACTCGTAGCCGAGGTACTGAAGAAGAATCCAATGAGCCAGAGGGGTTACGAACTTCTCGCTTACACTTCCCCGACTTCGCAACCACGTGAGTCGATTATAGATAGGATACCCGAGATCTTACGCAAAAACGAAGCGATCGCATATGCGATAGGGCATGCCGCACGTGAGCGCGAAATGGTTGCTGAAATGATGGAGTGGCTCAATACAGCCTTAAAAAATACTGACGCGAGTAAACCTGCTCCTGATCTTAAAGCAACAATAGCGACTGCCATACTGCAGCACTTTGAAAAGCGCTTCGACATCCAGACGGGAATGCAAATGACAGCTGCCGATCGCGAGCAGTTGGAGAGAGCGGTGTCCTTACTCAACGATGCTATCGCCGCTCTGGAAAATTCTGAGTCGTTGAAGTATCGCGTGTCATGGGTAGCAAATCGAGCAGTCGCGCACAAACTTCTTGGTGATCGTGAGAAGGCAATTGCAGACGCAGAGTATGCTATTCGCCTTGACCCAATTCATCCTGGTTACGTACGCCAGAAAGCATTTTTGTTGCATGAAATGGGCAAAAGCGATGATGCCATTTTGTTATTCAGAGAACTTCTTCCAAAGAAAGAGGTGCCTGAGGCGGCTCTACTCCTTGCGGGTATTTATCACGAACGTGAAGAAGATACGGAAACAATTGCCATTCTCACAGAATCGCTAAAAAACACAGATAAACCTGCAGACCTGCTTTCGGAAGAAAAGCGACTCCTCGTTCACGCGTACATGCGCACAGAACAACTGGCGCCTGCGCAGGAGGTGGCAAATTCGCTTCGATCAGATAACCCTGGGAGCGTGACGGATCTTGTGATTGCCGCACGAGTTGAAAAAAGGAACAGCAACCTTTCAGCTCACGCACAACTTCTCGATGAAGCTCGCTCGTATATCTCCGAAACAACACCACTCCGTGACGTTATGGATCTCGCAGACGAACTTTACGCTTCCAAGCGTTTTTCCGATGCCTGGCCGCTCTATGAGCGTCTCGTTGATCCGCGTAGTGGGTCGCCACTGACCAACAAGCTCATATACTCGTATTACGAGGGCGAACAGTACGAAAAAGCGCTTGAGGCAGCACGTCTTGTGCCAGAAAAGCACAAGAGCCGCTTTGTGTACGATATAGAAGTCTCGATTCTCGAATCGATGGGCGATCTCAGAAGCGCCGTAGCTACCTCAGAGAAATATCTTTCTACTCACCCAGAAGATCTCGCCTTTAAGGTTAAATGGGCAACGTATCTGCTCCGCCTCGGACGTGTAGAAGATTTGGATGCGTTCCTTAAGGAACCTATGCAGCTTTCGCAGTTTCCAGACGACTTGCGCTTCAACGCAAGCAGGCAACTTGCGTGGCTTTATTCACAGCGAGATCAATCGTTAAAATCATTGGATATTGCGTATCAGTTGCGAAAAAGTCACCCGCGAAACGGTGACGCACATACAACCTACATGAGCATTTTCTTTGACCGTGAGAAGTCGCTTGATGAGAAGCTCTTTGCTTCCGAAGTTGCGATAGATACCGCTGTGGCGGTCGAGGAAGCAGGTAGTGCGAAGCGCTGGTATGTTATCGAGGATGATCCCGGCTCTGACCCAAATGCCCTTGCACCAAACGATGCGCTCGCGAAGAGACTGCTCGGGAAGAAAGTAAATGATGAGATCGTTCGCGATGAGGGAAAACCTTCTGAAACGCGCTTGAAAGTTGTCGAGATAAAAAACAAATATGTTTTCGCCCTTCATGACACGATGGAAAAGCTACCGCATCTTTTCTCCGACGAAGATCATCCGCCGCTCACTCGCTTTACAGTGAAGACGAATCCTGAGGACGAACAAGAGACTCGTGATCAACTGCTCAAAATTATGGACATGTCCGCGGCTCGGGACGAACATGTTTTACGCGTCCAGAATCTCTATGAAGAAGGAAAACTCCCGATAGGTTCGTTTGCCAATCTTATCAACCGCGACCCAATCACGGTTTGGGGAGGTTTGGTGAATAATCCGAGAATTGGCATTCGGTGCTGTGCAGGCAACCTGGAAGAGCGAAAGCAAGCGATAGAAGCGGCACGAGTAGCGAATGCAGTGGCTGCGGACATCACCGCGCTACTTACTCTCGGCAGCACTGAGCACTTGTCTTTTCTTGAAAAAAGCTACGAGAAGATATTCGTCTCTCAGTCCACTGTTGATCTTCTCTCGCAGCAAATTTCTGAGAAAAGCGGCATGAGCGCCAAAGGATTTATGACTGTTTGGAAAGAAAACGGACAGTATTTCAGACAAGAAGTGAGTGCAGAAGATATACAGAAGCAAATCAATTTTCTGCATATGATTAAGGATTGGATTTCCGCTCATGCGCAGGTACCACCCGTGACCGAGGTATTGAAAATGCCCCGTGAGCAAAGAGAGCGTCTTTACGAAAATATCGGCGAAGCCTTTATTGACACCATGCTCATTGCGAAAGCTAATGATTGTCCGATCTATACCGACGATCACGGCACTCGTTCGATTGCCCAAAACGATTTCTCCGTGAAAGGCTTTTGGACTCAAGTATTAGCCATCGTAGGATCGGAAAAGGGGCTTCTTACCTCAGACGAACTTGAAGCCATGAATACATCGCTGTGCGGCTTGCGCTACCGACATACGACGATCAGCGGTCAAACACTCCTGCATGCTGCGAGAAAGACTCAATGGTCCAATGATGGCTCCTTTGTGACAGTACTCGCGGGCATCACAGGTCCGACGATTGAACTTGTCTCCTCGACAATTGTCGCCGTAGATTTCTTCTACCACCTCTGGAGAGAGCCACTGATTTCCGACCTACAGAGAGAGGGCTTGTTCTTTGCAGTGCTCGATGCAATTGCTCAAGGGAGAAACCGAATTGAGGTGGTGCAATACGCGTCCGCACTAATACAGCGACGTTTTCAATTAGCACCAATGGCAGGCAGGCATTTACTGCGACTCCTGGCTGCGTGGCGTTCGATAAGACTATAAGCCCAACTCAGTGCGCACGGCTGTTTTTACCTTTTCTTTGATCGAATCTTGCACTGTCTGGCTCGTTAGATCGGCACTCTGACTCTTAAACTCTTCGCCGACGAGACGTGTCTTTTCCGTAATAAGCTGGGTGAACTGGGTAAAGGAGTATCCTTTCTGGCAGAGAGCAGCTGGTGAGGTGAAGAAGCCGACCGAGAGAGACTTTTCCCAGTCTGTTGGGTACGTCTGCACGCATTGCGCAAATGCTTGCTGTTTGGGCACGGTGTAAAGGTAGTGATACGAGACAGACCCTGCTGCTAGTAAAATTGCGCCCGCCACACTCACCGTGAGAATTTTAGACATAGATTCATCAAGAAACTGATAAATCTGGAGTGCGGCAGAAAACACAAAGCCCGCCACCAGGAGAGGCTTGCGCCCCCTACAGAAGTTTCCCTCTGCAACGTAGGACACGCCCTGAATGACGGGTTTTCTATGTCCTACGATTTCGTGCCATGCGCAGTGGGATTCACTGCGTTTAGGCACTAGCCTTGCGGCTCCATATTTAGTTGTTCTCAAACTCTAGCAGGAAACGGTAACGCTTGGAAGCGTGATACTGGCGTAATACCGATACAATATGGGACCCAAAACACCTGCACTTGTTCACTAGCGTGGCGGAGTTTGGCCATATTTCGTCCCTAAAGTGCAAAAAAGATTCGAAAAGTGGATACTTTCATCGAGCGACGCGATAGAAGCGATTTTCTTCTGTAGCATCATTATGTAACACAACCCAAAGTGCAGAAAACGTTGTATATTGCACTATCCACAGTTGCTTTTGTCAACAAAGTATGCTATACTTGATGTACTGTTCGTTCAAATACGCTGCCGAATGTGATGGGGAGGTGACTCAAACAAACTACCCCGCACTGGCTAGTTAGGTACGCTGCCGTTTCGACGTCACTAGACTCGGAAGCTATCCCCCTCAGTAAGCCTCGTTTCCAACGAGAGCGATACCTCGAAATAGATGAACCTTTTCGTGAGCAAGCACCCAATGTCATACGTTTCTTTTCTCTTGGACATTTGGGTTTTTGCGGCACCAAACTAATTAAATATAAGCCACACCTATCATTAGCCCCCTTCCAAGAGAGGGGGCTTTTGACATGTGAACGTTCAGCGAAGTTTATGACCTCGCTTGAGCAAGAAAATACGCAAATCGCTACTCCTGACACCATCCAGGCGCTTTCTGCTGTGTTCGACCTCCTGGCGAAGTTCGACTTCGAAGACCAGAAAACTCTGGTCGTCCCTGATGCATGTCAGGAAGTTCTCTCATAGCTTATTTCTCATTGTCGTATTGTTGCCGCTGACCGTAAGGTAGGAAACGAAGCAGAAATGCGGATACCTGAGACGGAAGTACGGAACGCATGTTTGTAAAAGCGCCCAGAAATGGGGCAGATGAGTAGGTAGCACGACATACTGTGCATAATTAATGGGTAAAGCGACCCCCTACGACCGAGCGATGGTCTCACGACCAGGATTACGACAAGAAGGCTGCCGACGCTCCCCGCCTGTTGATTTAAGTTCAGACTCTATCTCGTCTTCCCATGACGGGATTCGCTTCCTTGAAGGGAAAACGAACGAGAAGGAGAGGAATTAAGAGTTAATATATAGTAATGGACTCTATGGCTGTAATCCTAGCTAGAGTTTCTTCAAAAGAACAAGAAGAAACTGGTTATTCACTAGATGCTCAAGAAAGATTCTTGAGAGAGTATGCGGGCGCGAAACAATTTTCGACGAAGAAAGTCTTTCGAATTGCAGAGACTGCAAGCAAAGCGCATGTGCGGAAAGTCTTCGGAGAAATCTTCGAATACACCGACAAGAACGATGTAAAGATTCTCTTGTGCGAGAAGATTGACCGATTCACGAGGAATCTAAAAGACGCTGCAATCGTAGATGATTGGGTGAGGGCTGTGCCAGGACGCGAGGTTCACTTTGTTAAAGAGAACTTTATCCTGAACGCGCACACTCCAGCGCACGAGAACCTTGTTTGGAACATGAAAGTATCAATCGCACGCTTCTATGCCGATAACCTTTCTGAAGAGGTGCGCAAGGGGCAGAAGGAAAAGATTAGACAAGGCTGGCTTCCTACAAAGCCACCACTGGGCTACAAGACGATTGGCGATAAGGGACACAAGATTCACGTTCCTGACGAGAGCGTCGCGCCATTCCTGACGAAGATGTTTGAGTACTACGCTTCAGGAAATTATTCGCTTTCTGCTTTGGTGGAAAAGATGTGGTCTGAAGGTTTGCGCACTCGTCAGGGTAAGAAGCTTCCAAAGAGCCGTCTGGACGATATGCTCAATGACCCGTTCTACTACGGGGCGATGCGCTGGAAGGGCGAACAATACGAAGCAAAGCATGTCCCTCTGGTCAGCAAAGAACTCTTCGACCACGTTCAGGAACTGAAACGAAGAGGTAATGCGCCGCACTTTAAACGTCACCAGTTTGCATTTAGCAAGAAGATGAGATGCGGAGAATGTAGCGGTTCTGTCACAGCAGAGATACAGAAAGGAATCGTGTATTACCACTGCAATCATTACCGTGGTTGTACTCAGAAGCCGTACACTGCTGAGAAAGATGTTGAGGCACAGCTAATGCAAGTTTTCGATTTCTTTGGCCAGATAACACCTGCTGAAGCTGAAGAGATTAAGAGCCGAATCAAAGCTGACCATGCGCAAGAGATTGCCTATAAAGAAACCACGCTCAAGACGCTGAACGAACGATATGTAAAACTCCAGAGTCGGTTGGATGTGCTATATAACGACCGCTTGGATAATGTGATTAACGCCGACACTTGGCAGAAGAAACAGAGAGAGATTGCCGCTGAGCAGGCAGACATTCAGACGCAGATTGCGACACTGAAGAGCGACGAAGCAAAGTACTTCGAAATCTGGCTCAACATCCTCGACCTGGCTAGACGTGCACGAGAGATTTATACGAGCCCTAAGCGCACTCCTGACCAGAAGAGACAGCTGCTATCGCTGATTTTTTCGAACCTCACCTTGAAAGACAAAAATGTCAGCTATACGCTCGTTGAACCAGTAGCAGTGCTTTCGAAAAGACTGCACGAGAGACTGGCTGCTCAGAAAAGTTTCGAACTCCGAAATACCCGCGTGAAGCAAGGACAAAAGGGGTCTACACGACCCAAAAACAGTTCTTTGCTCCGCGGGTAGGATTCGAACCTACAACCAACTCGTTACACATTATCCCAAAATTTCTTAAGGGGGTGGACTATATCATCATCCTTACTCGTTTCGAGTGATGGGATGCGAGGTGCTTCGACCGTTACCGGCCTACTCCTTTCGGATAGTCTCTGAACCTTCCCATTGCTGGGCTCGGCTGCTGATTACCCACGATTACTCGTTTGGGCTTCCAGCAATTCTCCTCGTTTACATTCCTGAATTCCTTCAGGAAGCTGCGTAATGCCGGCTTCAACTTCTCGATGACATGTCGCGCAAAGCAATGCACATTTATCAAGTTCCATTTGGATCTTCGCTCACGATTGGGCGTAACCTTTTTGACCGAGAGAAAATTCCTTTTCTTTCGGATCAATATGGTGAAGATCTAGAGCACCTTGGTATTTTGAGTATCCGCAAATTTGGCATTTGCCTCCTTTGTACTCAATTGCCATGCTTTTGAGCTTACGTCGTCGATTCGATACGGCTTGTATCAAATAGTCTCTGCGATCGGCATACGTCCTTTTGCCTTTCATAGCGTCATTATAACGCCATCAAGTGGGGGACGTGCCACAGCGAGCTGCGCTACCGTTGCGCCACCGCGGAATATACCGTAAAACCTTACGGCTGGCGCTATTCTAGCGCATAAACCCTGGATTGCAATTGAATATGCGGTTCTCCCCAGGGCTTACCTCGGGGTAGTGGTATACTTTTTTCATGTCAGAAAAAGGAAATTATAGATCAGAAATGCCGCGAGGTCCGGAAAAGACTGAAGGATACAAGCAACTAGAAAAGCATTACATGCGCAGTAATTTAAAGCCACTAATTGAGCGCGCGCGAGAAAACGGTATAGGAGGTGCTGGTGTATCTGATGGTCACGTGGTGGACGACATTACACGTCGAATACGCGAGGCCGTTAATACTGCAACCAATTCAAAAATTGGAAATACTATTCAACACACTGATATTGCTCGATATATACGAGAAAAATTTTAGGGTGCGGCAGAAGTTGCCGCACCCTATGTGTCTACGCGCCCGGATGGTTCCAATCGAAGAACACCCGCTGCGTTGCCTCCGTGATGTCGCCGCGCAGCTGTCCGATGTCCTTGCCCGGATAGATCGTGTGAATGATCACGTCCGAATAATCAGGAAGGATTCGGTGCTCATACGCAATCGTGATGAGTTCCGTCTTCGGAGCCCGAACGTGTTTATGCTCAGGCTTGATCCTCCAGGCGGTCGAGCGATCGTTCACTTCGAATCGCTCCAAGAGGTGATCGGGATAGTTCTCGAGGTCATCCGTGCTGTCCCAGCCGACGAAATCGGCACACGAAATGGTAATCCGACGCTGCGAGGCATTATTCGCAATTTCCCTCTGGATTCGATCGAGAAACGCTTCTTCCACGGCTTCAGAAGTGAACAGGTGGAAGGCATTGCGCCAGAACAGGAAATTGCCCGCACAGCGCACCATACTCCGCCTGAAGCAGCTGTGCTTCAAGCGATCCATGGTCTTCGAATACATGCGAATCGTGCAGGGAACACCCTCAACACTCAGCTCGATTTTCATTGTGTCCTCGCTCAGTTCAGACTACGGCTACATTGCAATTAATACGACTCTTTGTCAAACACAAAGCCGCCCAACTTGGGCGACTTTGGATAGTAACTGGAAGAGAAATTACTTCGTCTTCTTGAAGACGGAGAGCGTTGGTAAAGCGACGTTCCAGGAAAGACCCTGAGACTCACAGTTTACCTTGTTCGCAATCCACTGTGTCGTGAGGTAGAAGTTGCCCGTTGCAACTGTTGGCCAGACCTCAAGCGCATCTTTCTTGTGCTTGATTTGGAAGGCCTTTACCGCCTTGATTGTAGCTGCGTCGTACTTTCCGTTGACCGTGAGGCCAACTTCCATATGTTCGTTGAGGAACATCTGGAGATCAACGATCGTCTGAGTGTCGGCGTTCTTGAGGTCGCTCTGCATCACGAACTTCGTAAAGCGTGCGTCACAAGCCTTTACCGTCTCAGTACCGAGGACGCTACCTGTCGAGGTTGCGGTCGACGTGCCTGTTGAACCGCCGGTCGTTGGTTCGTTGTATTCATTGCCGTCGAATGAATTAACGCAGCCTGGGTCGGTCGTGTCGGTCAGGCCATCGTTGTCGTCATCGACACCATTCATACATGCAGCGAATGGGTTACCACCGCCGCCTCCACCGCCGCCTGATGTAGGGGTTTCGGTTGGAGTGGTGTCAGCTACGCACTGCTCGCCTTCGAGATGTTGACCTTCGTTGCATGTCTGCTCCGCTGGGCATTCTTCAACGCTTGTTTGTGTGCCTTCCATAGATGGGCAGGCATCAACCACAACCGGTGTGCACTGCTCTACATTCGTCTGTACACCTTCGTCGTTTGGACAAACGTCTGTAGGGATTGGTGTGCAGATTGGGAATACTCCTGTTGTACCTTCTGGGCACGAAATAACTAAGGGAACACAGGTAGGGTATACGCCTGCAGTTCCTTCTGGACATACTTCGGGCTCTGGAATTGTGCAGTCTGGATACGTTCCAACTTGGCCTTCTGGACATGCTGGCGGAGCATCACAGGTCTGATTCTGTGTGTTCCATGAATTTGGAGAGACGACTGAATCGTTAAGACATGGTCCTGCAGGCTGATGACCAGTAACGAGAAGACAAGCGTCCGAGGTGCACTGGTTGTTCTCCCAAAGACCTCCGCCTTGTGTACACGTGTCGTTTGCACATGGGCCGTTAACTTGGAGACCTTCTACAGACGCGCAAACGTCGATCGGCATGTCACAGCTCGAGCCATTCCATGTACCGCCTTCGTTTACACAGGTGTCATTTGCACAAGGACCTTCTTCTTGGAATCCAGATACTTGAGAGCAAGCATCAGGAATACAGGTGCTGCCGTTCCAGAATCCTCCGCCCTGAGCACAGGTTTCATCTGCACATGGTGTAGAAGATTGGTGGCCAGATACGTTTGCGCATGCGTCCGGTGTGCATTGATTACCTTCCCAGACACCTCCTGACTGTGTGCATGTTTGATCTGCACACGGAGTTGATTCTTGGTGACCAGATACGTTTGCACATGCATCTGGAATACAGGTGTTATCGCTCCAGAGACCTCCGTTTGCGATACAGGTCGTATCTGCACACGGACCCGCTGCTTGCGTTCCGGTTACGTTTGGACATACATCGATAACAGGCATATCACATGATGTTCCATTCCAAGTACCACCTGCGATAACACAGATTGTGTCGGCACATGGTGTTATGGTCTGGTTGCCTGCGACATTTGCGCAGACATCTTGTTCAACGATTGAAATGCCATCTACGCGAAAGTATTCATCGTTATTACTTGCATTGTTACGGAATCGGATTCGAAACGAGCCGTTATCGAGGTTTGAAGGAAGATCAAACAGAGACTGTGTTGACCATGAATTATCGATGGAGAGGTCGTGGGTCTGTACTGTAATCCATCCGGAAGTGTCTTCACACGAACCGCTACCGTCTTTCACTTCAACAATTCCGTCATCACTTGATTCGGCATCGTTATCACCGCGCCAGAAATATGACATCTGAAGATCAAAAAAACCTGTAGCGTTTATCGTGCGACAAATCCAGCCATCATTACTACCTGCGCGACCGATCTTTGCAAATCGTCCACCATTTGGGCTTGCAGTATCTTCACCGCTGACTGCTGCTTCCTGAGCAACCTGACGCGTAGAATTGTCATCGCTTCCGTCTTCGTCCCAGTTTGGAATATCGTTTGCAGTTGAACCAGTACCGAAAGATTCAAGCGGCAATACGGTCGCTGCGAAAGTACTTTCAGGTACAAGAAGAATCGTAGTAATCGGGGTGATTAAAACCGCGGAAATCACAAACAAGCTCGAGATTTTGTGAGCGACTGTACCCTGTAGTTTCTGATTAAACATAGTATCAAAAAAAGCGAATTAATAGTTAGCTAATAGGACTGTTAAAGAGGGCTACCCCTAAAAGCAAAAAATTCTTGACATCAGCCAAGAATCGTTACCGCGCGAATGTATAGCACGAATTGCGAATACTCGCAAGAGACAGTCGCTGTATTTAAATACTTACGCCTGCTGAAATGTAATCGTTTCTACAGTCGGGAGAGGATTCTTCTTCATGGCATACACGTTAATCATGCTGAAAAGCGGTGCAGCTAAATATCCTAAGCTCATATAGAAAATACCAATCAGATACATGAGAGTAAGACCAGGATACGGAAATACCCCGTACGCACAGACAATAAAAATAAGTAAAAGCACGCCGAGTAAAAGTTCCTCCCTCGAATTGTGGAGAGCGGACAAATACGACGTATCAGATTTAAATTTGCTTGTACGTGTCCATTTTGCATTTCCGGTTACTGAAGTACGGAGTGCCGCATAAAAAATGACGTGACTGAGTGCCTTGCTTGCAATAAGGAGGGACAGATATTCACGAATTCCTCCGTTGAGTGTTGTGCGAAACATGAGCCAACCCAGTGTTGGATTTGCAAGGAGTAATATTGTCGCGGCAAGCCATAATTCAAACGGTACGGTGATTATTTCTCGGTGCATAATCATTGATACAACGGTCGCAATGCTAAGAAAGCTAAATGGAATCGTAAAGCCAAGAATTATATTGTGGAATCCGTGATTGATATGAAAGAGTCGCTGTCGAAAGGTAAATCGAGAAATCACTCCATCAAGTCCGAGAAACGAGCGAATGTGATCGCGAAATTCTTGCACTGGCCCAGCGGTCCAGCGATATCGTTGTTTTTTGTAGCCTGCAAATGAATCAGGAATAAGTCCGTAGCCATACGGAATGTCGACGTACACCGACGAATAGCCAGCTTTATGTATGCGAATTGCAAGCTCTGAATCTTCAGTCACACAGGTTTCAGACCATCCACCCGCATGCTCAAGTGCTTTCTTTCGGATGACGCACATTGTTCCCACGGTAATTCCAGTATCTAATTCATTAAGACCAACCATCGCTGAATGGAAGAACAACTTGTACTCCCAATAGCACATGCTTAGAAACAAATTTCCTTGCCATCCACGATAATCATGCGGCGTTTGTACAAAGCCGATCTTAGGTGTATCAAAGTGGCCAATAAGTGCCCTCAAAAATTCGGGTTTGGCATGATAATCCGCGTCAACAACAGCGATAAGAGTAGCCAAGGGACTCGTAATCGTCAGCGCAAAATTGAGCGCGCCTCCTTTTGCACCAGGAAGTCCATCTACATGTACAAATCGGAATCGTTTCCCGAGTGCACGGCAGTGCGCCTGCACGGGTGTCCACAAGGCAGAATCCTCAGTGTTGTTATCAAGGAGGATGACTTCGTAATTTAAATAGTCGAGTTCACTTAATTTATTGAGCGTCTCAATTACCATTTCTGGCGGTTCGCTGTACGTAGGCACGTGTATTGAAACGAACGGTTCATGCGGGGCTAAGTCGTTCGTACGGCGCGGGTACGGATTTCGCGGGCGCGTCCATCGTTCGCGACAGATGATTTCGTACTGTTCAAACATCTGCAAAATTCCCGAGGGTAGCATGACCACTAGAAGGGGGGCAGTGGCAACAAGAAGCAATCGCGTCATGAGACTGACCGGTAGCGTGAGTAGAAACCACGCGCCCCACACAAGTCCGACGAGAATCGTCAAAAGATTCGCCATGTAGAAATTCAATCCGGCATACGAGTGATTTGGGAAGAATTGCTTAGCGGCAATAAGGATTGCACTAGTGAATATGAAATTATAGGAAAAAAGTATTGGCTGATAGGAGTAGTATAGTGAAAGCGGAAGAGTTGCTGTGTTTATTGCAAGGACGATGTATAAATCCACGTTTTTCCCTGCGCCTTTAAAAAATACATGCTTCATTGCAAGCGAAAAAATCGCGGCTGCCAGGTATATACCGTAAAAGACGAGAAGGAATGATGAATATTGATGGTGCCCTTCCAAGAGACTGATGAGTGTAGACATACAAGAAGTCGCTCTGATTAACACGAAAAACCACTCCTGTCGATTTATTTATGACTCTTAATTTTCGCTTCATGATTGCGGTATACTATCCGTACGATCTATGCGAATTAAAGTGCGCGTGACGCCGAATGCAAAAAAAGAGCACTTCGATCAAAAGGGAGATCATGAATTTACTGCCGCGGTTAAGGAGCGCCCGGAGAGGAGCGAGGCGAATCACCGGGTCCAAACTCTTGTTGCGCGCCATTTTAATGTCCCCCTTACCTCGGTACGTTTTCTCACAGGGATGCGTGCAAAAACCAAGATGTTTGAAGTGGTAGAATGACCGTATATGGAAACACGAATTAAGACGACTGATTACACGATTACCCCTGAAGTGTCAGCGTATCTTGATGACAAACTAGCTGCGATTGAAAAATTAATGACGGATGAATCCGCGCACTGCGATGTCGAAATTGGACGTGCGGTCGGACATTCGCAACAAGGAGATGTGTGGAAAGCAGAAATAACGCTCACCTTCACAGGAGAAAGACTTCGTGCAATTGCACACGAAGAATCTATCAATGCAGCAATAGACATTGTGAAAGACGAAATGATGCAGCAATTGAGAAAATTCAAAGGTAAAAATAATTCACTCTCGCGCAGAG
>JACCDV010482222.1_pt1 | contig 13037 bp, 8 predicted proteins | sample 7446131 | NCBI WGS metagenome assembly JACCDV01 (sample SAMN15323448, study PRJNA562643) | freshwater metagenome | isolation source: river surface water | place: USA:Blue River Watershed | collected 2017-08-17 | reverse complement strand
CTGGGAAAATTTTTAGCCAATTCTTGAAGAAACTAGAAATATGTGCGTAAGGCCTTCGGTCAATTACTCAAATGGAAAATGCTATCAGCCTATTTTACTATCCAATTGATTTGAAGATTAATAAAAAAAAAATAACAGTAAAAATAGGAAATTTATCACGATCATAAGCCTAAATGATGGTCAATAAATAATTCGATTGCATAAAATTCAAATGTTTAAAGGTTAATAGAGATCTGAATTAACCAATTATTTTGGTAATATGATGATATAAAAAAAAATTGCATAAGATGATGGTTTTAAATATGAAGTAAAACATTAAAGAAAAGACTTAAGTTTTTCCATAACAAGTTTATTGACTAAAAGATCAAAGAGTAAAAAATCATTACGTAACTAATTAGTTTTCTTTTAGGTGAATTTTAGCATTTATATGTATTGATGATAATAATCGATGGATAAAATCAGCTTGAGACAAGTCCAGCAGGCATAGTGCTGGTAATAGTTTGCAGGGGTTGGAAGCCAAGTTATTCAGCAGGAATACCGAATTGTACAAGTTTAGCTTAGTACACTCTAATGGCATCGTTGTAGGCTTTAGTAGCATGGTGGATGCTATACTTTAAGTTCTTAATTGTCGTATTTTTGGTTTCAATCGACTACTTAACTTTGTTTTTTATTTCTTAGACCAATTTAGGCTCGAGGGCTGAATTCTGCATGAGCTGATGCAATTGGGCCTATTTCTGTTAGAGTTGCTCAAGTTCAGTCTATAATTTGCGAGATAGGACTACATTGTATATCTAAGCATGTTTTTTTACCTATGAGGTCAACTTATCGAATTTATTCTTCAGGTCCTTTCTGTCAGAATCCACCTTGTCGTATTTTTAACTCAATTCAGCAAATTACTTCTCCATCTTTATCACCTTCTCACGGATAGTAATCAACTTGCATTTGTAGTTTTACCGACTCATTTTATGCTTTTAGAACTGTCTGAGTAATGACTTTAGTTTATCTCTTTCAAGCCCATCCTTTTTAAGTGGATCCTTAAGCTAGTTATTAGCATTTCTCAATTATAGGATTTTCTTTTTATTCTTCTCTGATTCCTCATTTATCCTCTTTATCTCAGCCTTATGCTATTTGATCAGTTTTAGGTTGTCACGAGTTATTTAATTGTAATAATTCTTCAATTCTGCAAATGCTTCTTAGTGATTTTTCATGAGTTCATTGATATGTAAGTTTTTGCGTTCCTAGAGTTAGTGAATTTCCACTCTTTATTTGAGTTATAGCTCTTCTTTCATCCTTGATAATTTCGACTCGTAGTCTTTCTCCATCTCAAAAAGTTGGTTATCGTGCCCCTCAACCATAAAAGCCTCCTTCCTCTTATGGTCCTGCTCAGTAATTTAAGTCTTTTCGATATGCTTCTTCTCTTAATCAACCAAATCTTTCTTGAGATCTTGCTTTTTCTTTTTCATATCCTTCATTCGGTCTTCATAGTACTTATTCTCCTTGACTTTCCCTTCCTACCCGTCCTTCTAAATATGCATATTAGCCTTTTCTTGTTCATACTACAGAAGTTTCAGCTTTTGCAAGAATACCTTCACCTATGTATTATGCCCTTGTTGCATGGTCTCACCTTATGTTTATTTGTTTAGGACCTCCGTCTTTAGCTCATCAATTTCCAGCTCCGTATTATGGTAGAACTGCTCGACCATATCACGATCCATCTGAATATAGTTTCTTTTGGACTTGACGTCATTAACTTTCTATTTGTATTGCTTGAGATTGGTCTAAAGTTAGGGGGCAATCATCTTCATGAATTCGTCATCAGGCTATTATTATTTCTTTGGTTTCTTTGGACCCATCTTACTTACAATCAAATTATTTATAAGTTATATTTTTAAACATAATCATTAGAACATCATCCCACATCTAGAACGATGAGAAATATAAAAATCATTATTTGAGTAAATGTTCTTTTCTTATTTTTTATTTCCTGTTTCTATTTTGTAAATCTCTTCTTCAAAAATCCATCTTATAACTCCTTCTTAAACACCATCAAATATCTCTTAAATTTCTGAGGATTTATAAAGCCCCTATGTTCAAGATACTATCGACGTTCTCATCATTCAACTGTTTAATGGCTAAATTAGTCAAATAGTATTGGCCTCTCCTAAATTTACTTTGAACATTAGGAGTAAGTTTCGGCAAAGCCCAATTCATGAATTTAATGGTTATCTTAAAGATTGGATCCTCAAAAGAAACCAGTCTTTTTAGTATTGAGGGGAATATTAAGCTTATCTTGATTAATAAAATGACATTTTAGTTTAACAATTTTTATACTTTCGAAACTCATCAAAATGACTTCTTTATTACTTTGATCTTTCCACAATTATGCGATTTTCAGCATCAGACCTCTGTAACCCTATGATATTCTTTGTAGAGATTTTATCTATCTATGAACCAATCTAAAGTCACCTTTACTAAGCAATTAATTGGACGTGTTAGCATGATAAGATTATACATTGTTTTGCTATTGGATTAATATTTGAATGTAGATCAAATGACATCAGGGTGGATATTGGTATACCTACCCAAGTTTATCAAGTATTGAAGCTAATTGTTTCGGTCAGGGAAAGAGAACCTTTGGCCAGAAATCAAATAGAATGGACTGAATTATGTTGTAATTACTATTGGACGCATGCAAGTGGGAACTCGACAACTCCTCCGAGGAAGTCAGTGAAATTCTGATATAAAATGAATGACTGGACTCCTGAGAAGACAGTGAATGGAAATTTCTCGAAGACCTGCTCGAACCATACCTTATTGCTTGTCCTGCGATCGATGTTAGCCATATTGATTTATTTATAATGACAACATGCAAATATTAATTGAGTTGTTGTTGAAATGTTGATGTGAGAGTAGGACAGATAATATTATTGCTTGTGGCTTGATATAAATTGGATAAGGATAATTAATTTTGATATGGAGAACGGGATCAGCAATAACTTACGATCTGTCATATCTCTCGTCGATAAGCTCAGGGACATCAACCTTGAGTCTTATATCCAACTCCCCAAGATAGTTGTTGTCGGCAGCCAGAGCTCAGGCAAGAGCAGCCTCATTGAGCAAATCGTCGGCATTGACTTTCTTCCTCGAGGAAGCGTATTTAACAATAAATACAGGGCGTTGTCACTCGAAGACCACTAGAAATCAGGATGATCTATGATCACACCCTCAAGGCCCCATTTGGCGTCTTTGACTAAATACCAGGGAAAAAGTTCACCAACTTCTTAGAAGTCAAAGCAGCCATCGAGGAACTCACTGATAAAGTCTGCGGCAAGAATAAGCAAATTATTGATAAGCCTATCATCTTGAATGTCAGTTCTCCCAGTTGTCCGAATTTAACCTTAATTGACTTGCCGGGACTAACTCGAATCGCAGTGGGAGGACAGTCGTAAGATATATACAAAGTCACCAGCCAAATGATTAGAAGATATATGGCAGATCCTTCCTCTGTAATCCTTTGCGTCATTCCTGCCAATCAAGATATCACTAATGACGAGGTTTTACATGCTGCTATGAAAGAGGATCCGAATGGCCAAAGGACTATAGGCTGCATAACAAAAATCGACTTGATGGACAGAGGAACAGATGCAAGAGATCTGCTCTTGAATAAAGGGGAAGTGCCTTTACGTTTGGGCTACGTGGGTATTAAGAATCGTTCACAAGCTGATATCGATGCAAAGAAAACTGTTGTTCAATCACTATAAGAGTAAAAAATGTTTTTCAGTAAGAGCTTAATCTACTCTTCATTACCTGCAAGCTGCCTTGGAACTCAAGCCTTAACAACTTCCTTAACAAAGGTTTTGTAGAGTAATATTGTTCAGTTCTTACCAAACCTTCATGCTGAAGTCACCAAGAGAAAAAATGCATTGGGCTAGATGTAATGAGTCGATAATTTAGAATAAGATCTTATGGAAAGCCTCTCCCAAAAAATGCATAGGAATCACAAGCCCTTTTGTGGTAAATATGCAATAAATTTTTGCTAGAGTACAGAAAAACAATCAAAGGTCAGATAACAAACCTGAAATGCAAATAGGCTTTAAGTAAAAGCTCAGTTCATATTGTTGAATGCTTAACCAGTGTTTTAGAGGATGAATTTAATGCTCCACTAGCCTAAGGATTGACAAGTGAAAGGATTAATTTTTCAATTAAGAAATATGAAGGAAATAACATGCCTGGATTTCCTTCTATAAACTCCTTTTACTATCTGATTGATCCTCTTCTAAAAAAGCTAAAGTTTCCATTAATCCATTGTCTTTCTTAAGTTGCTCGCTTATTGACACATATTTGCTAATAGATAATAAAAGAACTTGCGAGATAATTCCCAGCATTTTGTGACTTCATTTTGGACCGATTAGGAAAACTCATATAAGTATCAAGGAAGAAGAGTGAAATCTTTATCTAAAACATTTTATAGGCATAAATAGGTTATATTTACACAAACAATACTGACTTTCATGATATGCTTCAATAGAAGACAGAAATCTATGCTCTTGACGAGTTGACAAAGAAGAACCCAATGATTATGTAATTGAAGAAAAGAGTGAACATTTATTATAAAATAACAGTTAAGAACTTACGTGAAGTTATTCCTAAAAATATACGTTCGATCTTACTTTAACACCTATTCAGAGAAATATAATTTGAGATCTTCCAATCTTGCCTTGGTGAGAAATAGCAAGTATAATCTTGGCTCAAACTTAACACAGGGTAAATTTAGTAACGTCGTAAAAAAGAAAAGTAATATGATGTAATTCGCAAAGCAGAACAGTTCCTTCTTACCCATCCTGCATTCTCCAAGTATAGGGTTTCATAAATAAAAAAGCTAAATACATAGCCACCCAAGAAAAAGGAAGAGAAAAAGAAAGAAGTGAAAGACTAAAGTCCTATCCGCAAATAAAATAAAATTGATTTACCCAAAGACTCTGAGCAAAAACCTAAGAATGAGCAAAAAGATGTGAAAGCTAATAATGTTCCTTTTGTTGATCCTAAGAAAGATGTGCCTAAACCACAGGATTAAACTAAAAATGGCCCGAAGCCAACATAAGTTAAGACTGATGTAAAGCCTTAACAAAAGAAGACATTCTTACAAAACCTATTTGGAGTTGGATCCAAAGAATAAGCCCCCTAACCAAAGAAATAAGTCGATAATTCTGCTAAGCTAGACTTGAAGGATCAGTACAATAAAAAAGCTGGATAAACTTCTGATAAAATGGTCGATTAGCTATACAAAAACTAAACCTTTAAGAAAGAGTCAACAAAAGCTGTCGAACAAGGCGCATCCCTTGCAGCTCAGAAACAACTTGGACTTTCCTAAAAAAACGCAGCCGTTTTTGGCACTGGAGCAGGATGGCTATTCAAGCAAGACGCAACTCAGAACTATTTGAAATAGCAAACAAAAGCTAACGTAAAGGACCAAATTCAAATAAAGAAAGACAAATGATTTGTTACTTATCATAAGAATAGCATAAAAAATTCAGTTATCATAGTAGCTTATTGTTGATTAAAGCAGTAATCGATTGATTGGAGTCTAAGGCACGCTTAGCTATAATTTTGTCTCCATAGTTCTAGCTGAATTTTATATTATACACTTCTATGCCATTTAAATAGGCTTCGTGTCCAGGGTCAGTTCTCTTCTCCAGCTTTTCTGAGTAATAAAGGAAGACATTTATTCCTTTGGTACAATTTTTTGATTAACAATTGCTTATCCCCCTTGCTATTTATGCGTATTTTTCCCTCCAAGGGCCACCTGCTTTATTTCCTTCAATGTTCTGATGGGCTTTCTGTATCTTTGGGAGGGAGTAATTATGGTTAAATATTGTTTTTTCTTACTAAGAGAGTGGTTGTTACTATAGTCATGTAGTTTCAACTGATTGTTGTGTTTATTGAGAAGGCTCAGAGTGGTTTTTTTACTCATTCAAATATTATAATATAATTTTGACAACTTAGAAAAGGAATTAGATCAAACTAATCAGTCATCTACTGCGTTGAAATTACTTTAGATTTGTTCATTATTGAGTGATGTAAATGGAATACAAACATATAAACGATTCACTATTTATTATTTTTCTTGAGTTTATTAAACACTTCAGTGAGATTCATCTATTCTAGAAGCGTTTAATCTTCAGAGATATAAATATCTTAATCTATTCCAGCTTCTTTTTCAACCTCCATTTCCTTCTTCCATTCACTCAGCTAGTTCTATTATTATATGCTCAGTTGTCCAGTCGGTTTCTTAATTTTAGCTTCTTTATCTGCTTAAATGCTCAATAAAGATTGCTATTTCTTCTTCCCTAATAAGATCTTATTGATAGACATCTTTGTACTTTTCTATTATTTGAGGGATTTTTTTATTTAAGCTACCTACTCACATATTTTCTTTATGTAGGTAAACTTTTCAGAGGTAAGATTTCTAGCTGCCAGGAAAGACTACAAGTTTTTCTTATCAAGAGCTTTTAATTGGCGTGCCTTTTCTCTATAGTATTACTTTTAGGGTTCTGGAAGAGTCTTGTAGATTTTGTATGCATGGATGGTGATTGGTTAAGTACTTTTCTATCTTAAGTAAAGGATGTGTGGATGGGTCCACAGTTTATCTGGTATTTTGCACTTGGCCTCAACCTATGCTTGGGCCTTCATCAATTCTTTAATTTTCTATTAGCATTTCTCCTAATATATTCTTTTGGTCGAATCATCTAACTCTTTATACATCCTGTACATAACTTTAAATCTTTGCTAGCCAGTCTCCGCCATGATTTTCTCGATCTTGTCCTTGTTGTCGTAGAAGTAGAAAAAGTGAGGATGCGTATGCTTGCCAATAATTTGAAGAGGTTTTATGTATTCTTTAATATATTGTTGAATCTGCTGCTTGTATTCCTATCTCTTCTTATTATATTAGCTAACATAAAGGCTCTTCAGTTACTCATTCTTATTGTCTTGTGATTGTTTAATGATTTCTTCATTTATCAGATATGGATAATCTTTCTTGATGCGATTGAAATAGCTCACTGAGGAATTCAAATGTTCAGATAGGTATTTGACTTGCAGATAGGGGGCCTGTGGGATTAGATATTTCTTGCGATAGAGGATGTAAGGCAAGGATCTATATGCTACTAAGACCGATTTATTCATTCTAATGACAAGCCTTAATTAAAATATTAATGTGTTTAACCAACGCCCTCCTATACAAATATACCCACTCAACTTATATAATGCGAAATTAGCAGATTGTAGTTGATCAAGTGTAGCGATATGTCTAGTACATTTAGAAGAATATCTTCTACTCTTCGCTCTACGATTACGATAGCTTCTACAGAATCTTTTGCTTGCATCGCCTTTACACCACTTCTCTCTCGCTACTCTATGCTGTCTTACCAGTAAAAAGTGATGGCTATTCGTTAGAAACAATCTCTTAGTCACTGATAAATGTCTTTTTGGCTATTATCGATTTCTTGATCTTCGGCTTTTCCTCAATTTGCTTTTGAGTAAACTTTTTAGTAAAGAAATAAGTCACTGCAGCTGCTGAAGCGACTAAAATTATTTCTTTGTGATTTGAGCAAAACTCTTGTGCTTTTTTGAAATATTCCTGCATATGATTAGTGGCCGATATCTTATGAAGCTGTGCGACCGATTGATTTCTGACGGAAGCAGCAGCTTTTGAGATGATTTGAAGGGAGGAGGTGAGCAGTTTGGGCACATGAGCCTGATTATCGTTGTCCATTAAATATAAGTATAAGTTCTTTTAGATAATAAAGAGCTAATAAAGGGTAAAGATCATGTCTTTTGTTTGTGATTGAGTAAGTTGAGAGCCATCAGCACGTAGTTCTTCTCGTTGTAATGATGATATATTTATGAGCAAATTGCCTTCCTCTATTATTAGCCTACGCATTTATCTATCATGAATCTTAATACTAGCGATATTTGCCTCTATTATTATTCACTCTTTCTTATCTTTAATGCGTATGATTTTATAGCCGATTCAATACTTATAAAATAACTCCTATCTTGGAATATATGCAGTACGAAATTATCTATGCGTTTGCTTATGTGATTTGTTAACGGATCTTATATGTGAATAGGCTGCCCAGAGCAATTATCTATTTGGTAGTTACCTAAAAATGATCCTTAGCAAAATGTAGATTCATATAACCCTATTACATTTGGATCTTGTATTTCATTTGGGAGTGCAAGATTTTTGAGGTAGTTTTAAAGGTCTATTGGTTTGGCCATATAATTGAGTTCAAACTTTAAAGAGCAGTCTTCAAAGGATATCTCTTATTGCAGGCACCCAAGGCAAACAATATTTTCTTTGAAAGATGCAAATAGATTAAGGATCTATTTCCCGCAGATTCCGCAGAGGCGATATTTAGAAGGGAGTGATTTTTGTCTGATGGTGGATTGATTTTGATAGCGAATACATAATTTGCTAAAAGAATTATATTATTTGTTGACAGCACTTCTAACAAAATTAACCAACTTCGATATAATGTGGCTATCTAGATTTAAGTGCTAGTGAGAAAGGTATTGTAGAATGATCTTCCTGTGAGGATAGTTCAGCATGCTAGAACTATGCATCAATACGTTCCTCTCCTTAGATCTTACTATGTTTAAATATTTGGCCAAACTAGTATATTATTTCAATAGCATTGACCATTTTAACAAAACAGCAATTCCTTTCAATTTCTTCACCCTCCAAAAATGTTAGTGCCCAGCCCCAATTATAACGAATTCTCCTTTCTTTTGAATTCCTCTAAACATATTTACCTTGCTATTGTAAAAATATTATAATTACTGATTTGACCAAAATTTTATCTTTCTATCTACTTTGCTATATTATTAGGAAGGAATGCTCATCCACTCGATCTAAGACTAATTACAAAGATAATATATTTCTGATAGTTAACTTGAAGGACAATGTTCCCAATAGCCCTCAGTTCCAAAGCGATAAAAAATGGTTTTGTTTTCTTATTCTTTGGCATAGGAAAATACATCATGCTTACTAAAAGGAGCTATTTCTGGAGGAATTTTCTCAAAAAAAAGGCGAAGTTTCAAATAATGTTTTTGACTGATTGGGAAGGTTAAGCAAAATGATTTACATTTTGGACGCTATTTATTAACTGGGATAGACAATATCGTTTATATTTAAAGCCTCTATATGATATTGAGAAGAGAGTTATTTGTTAGTGGCCTTTACTTTATTATCTTGTTGAATTTAATAAGCTTTGAACAGTTGAACAATTCTATTTTTATCTCGTTCCCTTACTTATGACTAAGTACACTTTGGTCTATAAGAGGAGAAGAAAGAATACAGTGATTGATATCAACAGCATCTGTGAGAGGAATGCTATAATAAAAACTGTACTTGTTCAAAGTTGGAATATTATTAATGATTCTCAGAGGTTTCGATAGTATTTCCTATAAAAACAGCTTCTAATCGAGGTAAATACTGTGAAGATGAGTAAAGTTCAGTCCAAAGCATAAACTTTCAGCATTGGTTAAGTACATTTATTATATTTTGACATGGGTATACTTGATGATGGTGATTAGGTAAGGAATGAATATGCTGCAAACTATTTGTAGAAATGCGATATTTTCCTGCTTTTTAAGTCTTTTGCCATACTAAGCAAGGCTTTTTTCAACAATGGCTGGTAAATTATCTAAGTCAAGCTTTGAATCATGCCAATCCTATTACAGCAGCAAATATAACTGCGACAGTTGCTTTCGATATTTTACTAAGCAAGTTTTCGCTTTGCCATTTGATCTTGAGTCAGATTTGAGTAAATATTGCTCTAACAATTTGTCAAGGATATCGAGTTTTGCCTTTTCAAACTTATTTTAAGAAAAGAGGGAAGACAGCTACTTAAATATGAAGTCAAGCTTTTTCTCCTCCTATTTCCTCAGATCGATTATTGTTTTAATGTAAGCCTATGATTGACTAGACATGCGCGCACTGCTATAATAAACGACAAATTATAGCCCTCTATACAATATATAAGCAAATTAGAAATTTAAATATTTGTTCATCAACTTTAAAAGTTAATTTAGTAATGTTAGATCATTGATTAGTTCCATCATTACTTGAACAATATAATAATTTTGATGAACCCCCAGTTCCAAGTGAATCGATCACCTGTTCAGTCATCCGGCAACCCCTTCTACAACCCTCAAAAGGAGTCCCCTAACCCAAACAACCCAACTTTGTACCAAGGGCAGCAGCAAGTGGTCAGTCCATTCATGCCCAATTCTTCTTCAAAGAGCTACATTGCGAGATCTAACATTCTCTAGGCCAATAAAGCAGGCAACAACACTTCAGCCTATCTAAAAAATCCAAATTAATCCAACATCCCCACCAGGTTCATTCCTGGAACCACAACTTCCCCAGTCGCCAACTATTCAAATAACAATCAAAATGGATTCCCTCCTCAGTTTCCCACTAAGCCCGCCGAAATGATCAAGAGTACTATTCAATAGAACCCTCGGATGGGTGATTCTAACTTCGGATATCCAATGACATCTCCTTAAAAGCCTGCTTTCTTATCTCATACTCCCAACCGAAGGGCGCCTCGAATGAGCTAGCCGCATCAATTTGACAACAATAATAACTTTGCACCTAAAAATACTGAGGTAAAGCCCTCATAAATGATAAACGAAAGTCCTCTGCAGAAACGTTTTCGAGATCCTAAGTAGTTTTAAACTCAATTTTTTAAGAGCAAGCAAGCAAGCTCGGTTTCAACGAATGAATAAAAGTAAACCAAATAAGGCAAGGAGTTAAAATAGAGTATAGGCTCTCCGAAGTTCGAAGGAAATATATCCAAAAGCTAAATATGGAGCAAGAGCTCACTTGGCAAGAAAAGAATTATCACTGTTAATGATTTCCTCAAGATCAAAGAGCTCGGATCAGGCAAATACGGACAAGTTTCATTAGTGAGAGATGTACTCGTAATGTAACATAGAAAAACTCAGGATTCACGTGTGCCTTAAAGAAGATATAAAAGAAATTGTTAAAGGAAGAAGATATTGTGTAGCAGTTCATTAGATAATTAAAAATTCAAATGTTTTTGAATCACCCTAATATCATCAAAATGTATGGCTACTTTGATGATGAAAACTATATCTACATTATTCTTTAGGTGGGAACTGGAGGGCAGCTTTTCCATCAGCTCAAGCGGTCATAGCCAATGGCTTAGAATAAAGTTGCACCCATAATAAAGCAAGTGTGTGAAGCAGTCAATTAAATTCATTCCTTGAGAATCATTCACAGAGATATAAAACCTGAAAATATTGTTATCCACGATGTAAAAACTATTTCATTTAGAATGTCATAAAACTATGCGACTTCGGATGGTCTGTTTATCAAGACAATCGCCTTCGTTCAACATTCTGCGGGACTCCTCTCTATGTGTGTCCTGAGATTCTGAAGGGGAAGTAGTATGACTAAAAAATTGATATATGGTCATTAGGAATTATGATGTACTAAATGTTGGTTGGATAAAACCCATTCAAAATAACGAAAGAAGAAGAATTAATAAAAATAGTAAAGGATGAAATCGCCATTCCTTCCTATGTGTTTGTGAGTCGGTAGGCCAGAGATTTCTTAGACAAATGCTTGAAGAAAAATCCTTCAGATAGAGTAAACATAAAGTAGTTGCTTAATCACTAATTTTTGATAAAGAATCAATAGAAAGGAGATAAGAAGATGGCATTTTGAGTGATGATTTTATGGATATACTTATATTATGCAATCACTGGATCAGCTCATGAAGATAGGCTAATATTTGTGGATTTTACAAGGCAGCTGCAATTCTCTACTTGTCATTAATTTGCTTTTAGACTTATTCTTGCTTTGAGTGGCTTCCAGCAAAACATTGCACTCTTATTTTATATTCATGAAAGCCTACAAGCTACATTCTTAATCGTAAATGAATAGCTAATGCGATTTGTTGGATCAGGTGGCAATGAGGATTGGTTGGCTGCAACTGTATTGTTATGAGCCTCACTTTACCATTATTATCATTTTTGGAAAGTGATTTGTTCGGCAATATGACTGTTTGTATGGCTACGCTTCCTTCACAGATCACTCTTAAGTCTTAAAGTGTGAATTATCTTTTCTAAGGGTCTTTGATGGAGCCTACAAGCCATAAGACCTACTCCTCTAATTATAAATCATTCATTATTTTATCTAACCTATCAGCCCATTATCACTCTAATAATTAGACTGAATTAAATCTTTTTATCGACTTTCAAAAATAGAATACGATAATATTTTCTAATTGGAAATGAACTTTACTCAATCCCATACAACCGATTTCTTAGAGCAGTTTAAACACTCCCCTATCTTTGAGCATAAGATAGAGTAGGATCTAAAAAGATAGCAATTGTTTGAGTCGTTGGATTTTAATCAAATCCCAAATCCAACCAAGCCAAGGGTTTCTTAAAAATTACTGGAGAATCGTATAAGAAGGATATAAATCAATATGTAAAAAAAGCAATAAGTTTAAAATATGCTTTAGAAAAGAAGAATAAAGGAAAAAGAAATTGCAACCAACATTCGTAATAGGCTTGAAGTGGCCAATAAAAGGAAAGAGGAGTGCATTCGGTAAAGTTATTCTCAACAGGAGAACCGCAAGAAAAATGAATAAATAGAGATTTATGAGAGGCAAAGAAAGCTTCAGGCTAATTTGTAAAGAATTTAGAGAGGGCGCTAAAAAGCGGAAGGTAAAAGAAATGATTACATGTTTAGGATTCAAAGAAAGACAGAATAAAGCTTAAGAAGGGCTAATTATAAGAAAAGGTGTATTTAATCTATTGAGCAGGCTCAGAACGATTAAATTCATCTGGAGGAATGGAATTCATATAAGAAAAGGCTTATCACCAAGTACTCAGGAAAGCTTTCATCTTCTCCCGACCATCTCTACCAAGACTTCAAACAGAAACACAATTTACTCAAACAATTATCAGCTGAATTCATCAGAAAATAAAAGCATAAT
>JACCDV010945737.1_pt1 | contig 13039 bp, 14 predicted proteins | sample 7446131 | NCBI WGS metagenome assembly JACCDV01 (sample SAMN15323448, study PRJNA562643) | freshwater metagenome | isolation source: river surface water | place: USA:Blue River Watershed | collected 2017-08-17 | reverse complement strand
GGCGCTGATGACCTCGCTGTCGCTGCTGCCATCGGCCGTGCTGATGATGACCTCCTTTGTGCGCATCATCATCGTCCTGTCCATCCTGCGGCAGGCCCTGGGCACCGGCCAGACCCCGCCCAACATGGTGCTGGTCGGCCTGGCGCTGTTCCTGACGTTCTTCGTGATGTCGCCCGTGTTGCAGGACATCCACACCAATGCGGTGGTGCCCTTCATGAACGACCGCATGGCTTTCGACAAGGCGCTGGCCGCCGCCGAAGTGCCCCTGCGCAAATTCATGATGTTGCAGACCCGTGAGGACGACCTGGCGATGTTCATGCAGATGGCCAAACTGCCGGAATCGGTCACGCCCGCCAACGCCCCCTTCACCACCCTGGTGCCGGCCTTCATCACCTCCGAACTCAAGAGCGCCTTCACCATCGGCTTCCTGATCTACATCCCCTTCCTGGTCATCGATCTGGTGGTCTCCAGCGTCCTGATGGCGATGGGCATGATGATGCTCTCGCCCATGATGATCTCCATGCCCTTCAAGCTCATGCTGTTCGTGCTGGTGGACGGTTGGGGCCTGCTGCTGGGCTCCCTGGCCAACAGCTTTGTCACTTCCTGAGGATCCTCCATGGACACCGCCACCGTCATCGACCTGGGTCGACAAGCCCTGTGGATCACCATGGTGATCTCTGCGCCCCTGCTGCTGGTGGCGCTGGCCATCGGTCTGTTCATCGGCATCATCCAGGCCGCCACCTCGATCAACGAAATGACGCTCAGCTTCATCCCCAAGATCGCTGCCCTGGGCATCACCCTGGCCATCGTCGGCGGCTGGCAGATCAACACCCTGGTGGACTACACGCGCGAAATCTTCATGCGCATCCCCGGGCTGTTCCACTGAAGCATCCGCAGCAGGCGCACCGTGAACATCGAACTGGCCACCTGGATGGACCACTTCTATCGGCTCATGTGGCCGATGCTGCGGATCTCCGCCCTGCTGGTGGCCGCCCCGGTGTTTTCTCTGCGGGCCCTCAACACCCGTGTGCGGGTGGCCTTTGCCCTGGCGCTGACCTTCATGGTCTACCCCATGCAGGAATGGCCCCTCATCGACCCCCTGAGCGGCGCCGGACTGCTGGAAGTGGCCAACCAGATCACCCTGGGCGTGCTGATGGGCCTGATGCTGCAGGTGGTCACCGCCGCCGTGCTGGTGGCCGGGCAGACCATTTCCAACACCATCGGCCTGTCGATGGCCAACCTGATCGACCCCAACATGGGCAACGTGCCGGTGATCGGGCAGTTCCTGATCGTCCTCTCGACCCTCATCTTCGTCGGCCTGGGCGGCCATGGCCTGCTGCTGGGTCTGCTGCTCGACAGCTTCCAGACCATGCCGATCGGCAAGCCCCTGCTCAGCCAGCAGGCCTGGGGCGGCCTGCTGACCTGGTCATCGATGATCTTTCTGGGCGCGCTCCTGATCGCCCTGCCCATCATGGTGACCCTGCTGTTCATCAACATCGGGCTGGGGGTGGCCTCGCGCGCGGCGCCTGCCCTCAACATTTTTTCGGTCGGTTTTCCTGCCATGCTGATCGTCGGCCTGGGCGTGCTCTACGTCTGCCTGCCCAGCATCGGTGCGCGCATCCAGTGGCTGTGGTCACAGGCCTTTGTGCAGGTGCGGCAACTGCTGTCGCAGATCTGATGGAGCACAGCGATGAGCGAGAGCGACAGCAGCGAAAAGACCGAAGACCCCACGGGCAGAAAACTCCAGAAAGCCCGTGACGAAGGCCAGGTCGCCCGCTCCATCGAGATGCCGGCAGCGGCCGTCACGATCGCGGCCACCGCCGTCATCGTTGGCCTGGGCAGCTGGCTGGTGCACCGCCTGAGCCACATCTTTGCGCAGGGCATGAGCTTTGACCGCAAGGCGCTGGACACGCCCATGCTGATGCCATCGATCTTCGCCGCCCACCTGACCGAAGCCATGTTCCTGCTGCTGCCGGTGCTGGCCGTCACGGTGGTGGCCGCCATCGCCGCCAGCGGCGTGACCGGCGGTTACCTCTTCAGCTGGGCCAACCTGAAGCCGAAGGCGGAAAAACTCAGCCTGATCGCAGGCTTCAAGCGCATGTTCGGCGCGCACGCCGCGATGGAACTGTTCAAGGGCATCGCCAAGTTTTCATTGGTCTCCCTGGTGCTCTGGATCCAGCTGAGCAATCACCTCGACGAGCTGCTGCACCTGAGCACCATGAGCCTGGAACCCGCCTTGCACCTGACGGGCAAGCTAATGGGTGAATCGGCCCTGTGGCTGACCCTCACCCTCGCCTTGATCGCGCTGCTCGATGCGCCTTACCAGAAATACGCCTTCATCAAGCGCATGCGCATGACCAAGCAGGAGGTCAAGGACGAGCTCAAGGACATGGAAGGCCGCCCGGAAGTCAAGGCCCAGATCCGCCGCAAGCAAAGGGAAATGTCCAACGCCCGCATGATGCAGAAGGTCAAGGACGCGGACGTGGTGATCACCAACCCGGAACACTTTGCCGTGGCACTGTCCTACGACCCGACCTCCGACGGCGCGCCGATCCTGCTGGCCAAAGGCACCGACCAGATGGCCGCACGCATCCGCGAGGAAGCCCGGGCCCATGGCGTCGAAATTTTCGAAGCCGCACCGCTGGCGCGTGCGCTGTACTTCACCACCGAGCTGGACCAGCCGGTGCCCGAGTCGCTCTATTACGCGGTGGCCCAGGTGATCGCCTATGTCTTCAGCCTGGGACAGGTCCGCCCTGGCGTGGCCCCGATGCAGCGGCCCCGCCCCGAGGTCCCGCCGGGCATGATGTTTAATCCGGATGGCAAGCGCGTGGACGCTGGTCGATGAACGCACACCCCATGAACCCATCCCCTTCCGCCCCTCCCAAGGACCTGTTCTTCCGCCTGGCCGACCGGCTGCAGATCGACGCCTGCCTGGAAGCCATCGAACAGGAAGGCAAAAGCGTCATCCTGCACGGCATCAGTCCGGGGCTGCTGGACCACTACAGCCAGATCCTGGTGCAGCGGCTGCGCAAGCGCCTGCCCGACACGCCCACCGAAATCTTTTTCCCGACCCACACCGAGGCCCTGATCGCCCGTTTCAATGATCTGCTGGAAGACGTGTCTGTCGATGCGGCCACCCAGAACCCGGGGCCGCAAGCGCCGCAGAAGCTCTGGATCGTGCACGATGCGAGCGCGCTGCCCGAACACGAGCTCAAACTGCTGCTGCGCCTGCTCCAGCACCTGCCCGGCGCGCGCGTGAGCGCGGTGCTGGTGCTCAACGGCCCGGCCGACGGGCTTCGCAACCTGGACCCCCAGGGCCGTCGCCTGATGCGCTGGGAGATCGAACCGCCCACCCAGGCCCAGACCGACCAGATGGTCGAAGAGGCCCGCCAGGCCGGCCGCGAATTCGCGGCCCTGGAACTGATCGCCCGACTGCAAACCGCCCCACCACCGGCCCGCGAAACCGCCCGCCCCGCATTGGCACCGGCTGCCCTGGGGGCCATCGGGGCCGCCACACCGGGACCGGCTTCGGCCGATGCCGCGCCCGCAGCCACCCCGGTCCGGCGATCGGGGGGTCGAACCCTGACCTTCGTCATCGCCGGCCTGCTGCTGGTCCTGTCCGTCGGGGTGGCCAGCTGGCTGCACCCCGAGGTGCTGCAGGGCCTGATCGGCACGGCGGCGCGCAGCCCGGCGACCCCTGCGGCCACATCGGCCTCTGAGGCGGCGCCTTCCGCCAGCCATCCAGCCAGCAGTCCGGCCAGCGAAGCGGCGTCGGCCGCCTCCGAGGCCGGCGCGGCCACCGAAACGGCCAGCGCCCCGGCCACCCCGGCCAGTGAAGCCCTGCCCGCCGCCAGCGCGCCACCGGCTGCGGCTGCGGCCGCGGCGGCATCGCCTGCAGCCTCGGCGCCTGCCCAGGCTGCCAGCGCCCCCAAAGTCATCAGCGAACTGCCCGACGCCGCCCAGAACGGTCTGCAGTGGCTGCGCAAGCTCGAAGCCGACACCTGGGTGATCGAGCATGGCCGGCACCCCACCTCGCAGGCGGCCCGCAAGCAGATCGACGCGGACAAGCTGCTGACCAATGCCCGCATCGTGCCCGTGGTGCAGCCTGGTGCAGACACCGCCCAGTTCCTGGTCGTCACCGGCCCGTTCCGGTCGATGGACCGGGCGCGCAACTACATGGCCCGCCATGAGCTGGGCCGCAAGGCTGCGGTGCACGACGTCAACACCCTCAAAACCCTGACCCCTTCGGGCACGCCGAACCCACGCCGCCCATGAGCGGCCTTTTCGCACTGGATTGCCATGAACACGAACGACGAACAGCAAGCCCCTTCTGCCGCATCGCCACTGCCCACCGGCGAATCGCAGACCGGCGTGGTCCGCCGCCCCGCTGCCCCGGAAGCCGAAGGACCGGTGCTCGAACACAGCGTGGCCGTGCCGCAAGCCGCCCCCGCCGAGCCTGAAGCCCCTGCTCCTGCTCCTGCTCCTGCTCCTGCCTCTGCCCCAGCCCCTGTGGCGGAGGCGCCAGCTGCGCCAGCCGCCCCGGCGGCACCGGTCCGAGTGGCACCAGCCCTTCAGGAATCGCCCAAAGTGTCGATTCCTGAGCGTATGAACCACCTCAGCACGGAAAACCAGCGCCTGCGCGACGAATTGCAGGCCTTGGAGCAATCCCTCAAGAACACACCGGAGTGAGCGAGCCCATGGACAACCCCGACACCCCGGAAAGCCAGACCCCGGCGCCGGCAGCGCCCGGGGCATCTGCGCCTGCGGCGCAGGCGCCCGCCGGGACCGAGGCCGATGCCCAGGCCGCCGCCCAGGCCGCCGAAGAGGAGCTCAACATGATCAAGGCGGTCGTGCTGGACTCGGCCGAACTGGCGACCCGCTCGGCCAGCCTGGCGACCAACGCCGGTACCGCCATGCGCGAAGCCACCGAAGTCATGATGAAGACCCATGCCAAGCAACGCAAGCAAAGCATGATCCTGCTGATCGTGACCGGCGCGCTCATGCTGATCACAGCCTGCATCTTCATGGGCGTGTCTCTGACGCTGTTCTCGCGTCTGAAAACGCTCGACGCGATGCACCTGGCCGTCGGGAAAAGGGTCACCGAGCTCAACACCACCATGGAAACCGTGGCTTCCGTCAATGAGGCGCTGCAGAACCTGGCCGGACAGCAGGAGCAGGTGCACAAACAGCAACAGCAGCTCGAAGCCAAGCTCGACGAGGTGGTCAAGTCCACCCAGAGCATGCCCGCCGCGGCCGCCAAGCAACTCGAGGACAAGAGCCAGGCCATCGTCAAGCAGGTCCAGTCCATGGACGCCCGCATGCAATCGCAAGCGGCTTCACTGCAGCGCCTGAGCCAGCAGGTCAAGGGGCTGGAAGGTCAGATCGCCGATTCGGGCCAGAAAATCCGCTCCGAGGTCGAGAACATGAGCCGTCAGCAGCGCGAGCGCCAGCTGCAGGCCGAACAGGCCACGGCCAAGGCGGCCGCGCAGAAACAGAAAGAGCGTGAAACCCTGCTGCAATACCCCAGACCGCCCATCCCCGGCGCCTCTGCACCGGCGGCTGCGCGTCCCTGATTCAGCCCGCGGCCACCGCCAGGGCGCCGCGCAGGTCGTATTTGTTGATCTTCTCGATCAGGGTGGTGCGCTGCAGCTGCAGCAGTCGCGCCGTCTGGGTCACATTGCCCTGGGCGCGCTCGAGCGCCTTGAGGATCAGGTCCTTCTCGATGCCCGCCAGATGTTCCTTGAGCGAGAGCCCCTGGTCGGGCAGCACCGGCATGCCCTGGGCCAGCAGGATCACATCCTCCACATCGCAGACCTCGGTTGGCGCAGGGCCTGCCATGTCCAGGGGCACCATGTCCAGCGGCTCGAGCACCGCCTGGGGTTCCAGGCTGGCCGCAGGCACCACGCCCCTGGCCGACTGCAGCTCGGCCAGTCCCTTGGGCAGCAGGTTGGCGGGCACCATGTCCAGCGCGATTTCCTGCTCCGAAAACAGGGCCGTGAAACGGTCCACGAGGTTGCCCAGTTCGCGCACATTGCCGGGCCAGGCGTAGGCCTGCAGCACCGACACGAAGTCGGCACCGAAACGGATCGGCAAGCGCCCCGGGATGGCAAAGCGCCGGGCAAAATGCGCCAGCAGGTCAGGGATGTCGTCCTGACGTTCGCGCAGGGCCGGGGTGTGCAGGGGCAGGACGTTCAGGCGGTAATACAGGTCTTCGCGGAAACGTCCGGCGGCGATCTCCGCCTCCAGGTCCCGGTGCGTGGCCGCCACCACCCGGACATCCACCGGCACCGGTCGACCCGATCCGACAGGCTCGATGCTGCGCTCCTGCAGGACGCGCAGCAGCTTGACCTGCATGTCCAGCGGCATGTCGCCGATCTCGTCAAGGAACAGGGTGCCGCCGTGCGCCAGTTCAAAACGACCGATGCGGTCGGCGTGCGCGCCGGTGAAGGCGCCCTTGCGGTGCCCGAACAGTTCGCTTTCGAGCAGTTCCTTGGGGATGGCGCCGCAATTGACCGGCACAAAATTGGCCGTGCAGCGGGGGGACTGGTCGTGCAGACCCCGCGCCACCAGTTCCTTGCCCGTGCCGCTTTCACCGGTGATCAGCACGGTGGCCGCCGACGGCGCGACCTTGGCCACCATGTGGCGGATCGCCTGGGCTGCTGGGCTGTCGCCGAGGTAGGTTGGAGAGGCCGTGGAAAGACGCATGGAGACCGGGACCGGGACCGCCTGCAAGGCAGTCGGACGGCTTCATTGAGTTGTTTTTTTACACCAATTTAGCATTTTTGCAGATTTTTACACTTATCAAACGGCCGGTCAAACCCCGTGGCGGCTAAAGCTCGCCAGCCTGGTGCCGATACAGGTGTACATCCCAGGCGTCAGCTGACGCACAGATCAAGGAAGCCACATGAACATCACGACTTTGCTGGGCACCGGTTGCGTGCTGCTCGCCCTTGGAGGCTGTGTTTCCGTGCCGGAGCAGGTGAGCCAGGAACGTCCTGCCCCGGTCAACCCGTTGATCGAGCGCATCGAGAACATGACGGCCACGGGCTACGCCGTGATCGGGGTCCAGAACCACCGCAACCCGGCCCAGCAGCGGCTGATGGCCATCCGCGCCTCCAAGCTCGATGCCTACCGCTCGCTGACCGAGCAGATCTATGGCCTGCAGCTCGATGCCAATGCCACCGTCGCCGACATGGTGGTCACCAGCGACAGCTTCCGCTCCAAGGTCCAGGGCGTGGTCTTTGGCGCCACGCTGGTGAGCATCACCCCGGTGGGTGAAGACACCTACGAAACCACACTGTCCATCGACAAGAGCATCGTGCTCGAGCTGCGCCGCCAGTACCTGGCCATGCTCAACCAGCGCGTGCGTTGAACCGGCGGGAGCGCGCCCATGCTGTCACGCCCGTACCGATGGCTGGCCTGCCTGCTGGTGCTGCATGCCACCACCGGGCATTGCAGCGATGGCGTCAGCGCCGGTGAGCGGCTGGAACTGGCACGTCAGAAGCTGGCCGAGCAGGCCCTGCGCGCCAGCGCCCGGGTCGATGCCATCAGCTGGGTCGACAGCAGCGGCCGCCTGCATGAACACCAGTCCATGCGGCAGTCGCTGTACTTGCCTGCCCCCCTCGACAAGCCCTCGACCCCGGCCCGTGATCTGCTGGTTGAAGGCAGCCGCAGCGCCAGCGCCAGCGCCAGCGCATGTGGCGCGGATGTGCCCGCATCGGGCCTCTACCCCATCCTGTCCCTGAGCACCCGCTGGTCAGCCCGCTTGCCCGTGGGCGTGCGCGATCGCCTCACGCAGGCGGTGCGCCTGCAGTGGCTGGGCAGTGACGCTGTGGCCCGGCCCTGGCGCATGTTCCAGGCACCCGGCCCCTACGCCAGCACCTACGATCAGATGCTGCTGGCTCCGCCCTCGCCCGACAGCGACTGGCGTGTCGAATTGCGGCTGGACGTGCTCCCCGCCACCAGCCGGAGCACCGAACGTCTGCAATGGCGTCTGGCGCTCACCCACCAGCACAGGCTGGTCGCCGAGCAGCATGCCCTGATGGACCTGCCGGTGCAGCCCCAGGCCTGGGGCCTGGCCCTCTGGGACGAAGCCTCCTGGCAACGCATCGAGCAGCAGCTCCATGTCTGGTCGGAACTGCTCAACCGCCAGATGGCCTGCGTGCGGCCCCAGCCCCAGCTCGAAGCTGCCTTCTCGGGCGGATGGCAACTCAATATGGGCCGTCTGTCAGGCCTTCAGGTCGGTGACGAATGGGTGCTGGTCGATCCCGCCTGGCTGCCCGACCGGGCGCTCGAGCCCGGTGCGATCGGCCGGATGGTGGTTGCCCGGGTGGTCCGGGTGGACGAGACCCGCGCCGAACTGGTGACCCTGGCCGGCGACCATCGCCTGCCCAAACCTGGCTGGGTGGCGCACCCCCTGAACCTCAAAATGGCCGGAATACCCCCAGCCTCCGGGGTGCAGCAGGCACGTCGCTGAATGAAGAGGAAAATACCCCCATGAACAGCTCCCCAGCCCTGTCTGCTCCCCTGTCTGTGCTTGCGCTTGCGCTGGCCCTTCTGACGCCCCTGCAGGGGCTGCAGGCCCAGACGGCGGATGCGGCGCACGCCAGCGGCCAGAACGCCATGGGCTTTGCGCCCTACACCACCGTGGCGGGCGACACGCTGGAAAAAATCGCCGGCAAGCAGTACACGGGCAGCCCGCTGAACATGGGCCTGCTGCTGCGCCACCTGCATGAAGCCAATGCCGAGGTGCTGGGCAAGACCAGTGCCCACCAACGGATCAAGACCGGCACCGTGCTGCGCATCCCCGAGCACGCCCGTCTGGTGCAACTGTCACTGGCCCCTTTCCTGCCGGCGCAGCCTGACCCATCGGCCGCAGGCCACAGCCCCGAAGCACGGCGACGCTGGGTGCATTACCCATGATCGAAGGGGCTCAAGCCCTGCTCAATCTGCCGGGCCGCGCCAATCCGATCTTTCTGGAGGGAAAGCTCCTGCCGCTGCGAGCGGAAACCGCCCAGGCACTCAACCTCCGTGATGGCCAGATCGTCCAGGCCAACCTCCAGCTGCGGGGCGACCAACCCTGGCTGATCCTGCGCGGACAGGCCATGCCCCTGCCCCCAGGCAGTCCTCGCCTGCAGCAAGGCCCGGTGTGGCTGCAGGTGCGTCAATCCGCCGAGGGCTGGCAGTTGCTGCCCACCCCGGCCCCCCCCACTTCGGGCGATCCCACGCAGGCGCTGGTCTCGCGCCTGAACCAGCTGCTCTTTCGCCCACCAGCCCAAGCCGACACCCTCCACCTGCTGCAGTCGGGCGCCCTGCCCAAACTGCTCGACCAGATCGACGCCCCCGACCTGCAGCAACTGTGGCAAAGCTGGCAGCTGCAGATGGGCAAGCTGAGTCCGGCCGATCTGGCCAAGGCCGTGGCGGGCGCGCTGGGCAGCGAGGTCTGGCTGGCCCGGGGCCAGATGCCGCCCGGCACCGACCCGCGGCAACTGCTGCGCAAGCTGGTGCAATGGATCAAGGAGGGCAGGACCGACGACGAGGGCCGTGACGCCGTCGGCCTGGACGACGTGCTGCGTCCGATCGAGGCCAGCCTGGACCAGCTCGAAAGTCACCAGGTGCAGGCCGCGCAGGCACAGGCCCAGCAGGAGCTGCTGCTGTGTCTGACCCTGCCCTTTCAGGACGCAGACCCGGTGGAGATCGAATTCAGACGCCCGGCGCGTCAGGGCGATGACCCTCCGCCCCTGACGGTGAACCTGCACACCCGCAGCGAAGACCTGGGCGAAATCTGGCTGCAGACGCAGCTGACCGGACTGCGACAGGTGGACCTGCGGATGTGGGCCCTGCGCGAGGACGTGGCCCTCATGGCCCGTGAAAAGTCGCCCCAACTCTCGGCCATGCTCGGCGAAGCGGGCCTGGAGATGCATTCGCTGCAGATCACGCATGGCGCACGTCCGGCCCCGGCGCAGGACTGGGTGCCTTCGGGCCGGGGCATGGTGGTGGATCTGGCGGCATGAAGCACTACCGCAAGCAGGCCGTGGCACTGGCCTATGGCAACAACCCGACCCCGGTGGTCACGGCCAAGGGCGATGCCGCGCTGGCCGAACTGATCCTGGAGGAAGCGCGCAACCATGGCGTCCTGATCGCCCAGGACCCGCAGCTGCTGCAGCTGCTGGCCCGACTGGAAGTGGATCAGGAAATACCGCCCGAGCTCTACACCGCGGTCGCGGTGCTGCTGTCGTGGGTGTACTGGCTCAAGGGGATGCGTCCGGGGGACGAGAAAACCGCGCCGGACGCTCAGGCTTCCTGATAGCCTCGGCCGCGCGCGAAACGGGCCACCTGGCCGAGCCGGTCATAAACCTCCACCGTGCTGGTCTGGGTGGCCTGGGTCAGGCTCTGCAGGGCGTTGCGGATGGCTTCGAGCTTGCGCTCGATCAGGACGGCATTGCGGCGATGCAGGTCCCGGCATTCCAGAAGGTCTGCGCGGGCATCGGCCCATTGGGGATCTTCCTGAAAGGCGACCGGATCGGGGGCGAGCCGGGCCAGCTGTTCGAGCAACTCGTTCTTGCCCGGCTGAAGGCTCTCGAACTGTTCGAGGGACTGGTCCTTCAGGGCCTCGAATTCCAGTTCCAGCAAACGCCGCAGACGCTGCAGCAGATCCCCGAGAAGCGAAGGGGTCAGCTCAGTGCCAGGCGCGCTGGAATGGCTCATCAGAGGCTCACTCCTTGATCATCTGCTCGATGGCGACGAAGCTCTCGGCGATCTTGCGGGAGTTCAGCGGGTACTGGCCGTTCTGGATGGCCTGCTTGATCGCATCGACCTTGGCGCGGTCGAAGTCCGGCTGGGCCATGACACGCTGGGCCACGTTGGACAGGGCCACTTCGTCCGAAGTGGTACGCCCCACCGGCTCCTGGGAAGTGCGCGACGCCGAGTCCGAGCTTTGTCGCCCGACCTGACCAATGGCCGCACGCAAAGTCGGATCGGACTGTACCCGTCTGGCATAGCTGTTGATTGGATCGGTCATGTTGCGCTCTCTTTCTGCATGGGCTGGCAGATGATCTGCCATGCGACATCTTGAGTATCGACCCCAGCGCAGGAAACTTGAGGGATTTCCTGCATGATTTTTGGATTAAACAAAATTCATTCACTCCCGGATCAAATGCCTTTGAGGGTATTCAATCCGGTGACGATGCCGGTCAGCGTACGCCCCGAGTCGGGATTGCGCAAACGGACCTGGTCACCCATGTAGCCGTCCTGCAGGACCTCGACCCTCACCGAGATCTGGAAGCCCTGATTTTGCCCCACATTGAGCACCGCCATACGACCTTGTTGAACCAGCAAGGCACGGCGCACGTCCATGGCCTGCAGGGGTGTGCCCGCAGACACGTCCCGGGTGAGCGCCGACAGCACCACCCGCTCGATCTGGTCGAAGGGGGTCTGCAGCGAGGGGCTAGGCGGCACCTCCGCCAGCGCCAGCATCTCCGGCTGCAGGACGGTTCCCCGCGGCAAGGCCGTACGGAGCACCACCACACGGCGCATCGCGGGCGTTGCAACTGAAGCATCGGCACGAGCATTCTGGGCTGTAGGGGCATTGCGCAGCTGCAGGAAAAGATTCCAGCCACTGCCATCCGGGCAACTCACCCTGAGGGTTTCGCGGGAGGCAAACGGCCAGTCCATCCGCAAGCCGGCCGTGCAGCTGCGGACCTGCACCCGCTCATCGAGCGGGGCGATCTGGACGACCCCGGCCGTGGACCCGAGCTCGGTGGCCACCCACTGGCGCGCCTGCTCCAGCAGACTGGCGCGCGCGTCCTGCGCATGGGCCATACCCCCCAGAAGGAGCAGCCACAAGGCGAAGAAAAGTCGGCACAGCATTTGCATTGGATGGTTCGGTGTGGATTTTCTGACAGTGGTCAGTCTGTTCACCGTTTGTGCAAGAAGGATGCCACAAAACCGACCGGAGTAGCCCCTTGGAAAACTTTGCCCCCCTCACTGCAAGCGCATGGAGGCCCGAGACCTGGCAGGCGAGCGCCACTGCACCCGCCGACACCCCCTCGGGCCAGGATTTCCAGTCTCTGCTTGAACAGATTCACGGCAGGCCTGCTGCGGCGGGCACCCCTGCCAACGCCGCTGCAGCAGCCCCTGCAGCCAGAACTGCCCTGCCTGCGTCGGCCTACACGGTCCGCGGCGGCGACAGCCTCAACAGCATCGTGCAGCATCTGGCCCGCGAACAAGGGGTCCAGCTGAGCGCCGAACAGACCCACCGCTACGCCCTGGAACTCGCCCAGCACAATCGCCTCAACGACCCCAACCGCATCCAGCCGGGCCAAAGGCTGCAGACCGCCGGCCTCTTCGGCGCCCTGCCCCCCGGGACCCTGGCCAGCACGGAACCGAATCCAGCCAGAACCGCCGCACCGACGGCTCAAACCCAGAGCTGGCTGGCCCAGCGGCCCGTCCTGAGCCAGCGCACGCCCAGCACCTTCAGCGCACCGCAGCTCAACCGCGCCATCCCTCACGCCAGAGCCGCCTCCGGCCAAGGTCAGGCCCACCCGGTCCTGCAACAGACCCTCGAGCGGGCGGTGGCCCGCGGCTTCATTCCAGCAGACGAGAAATCCGCCGTCGAAAGCAAGATCCTGCAAATGGCCCAGAAATACCGCTTTGCGCCCGACGACTTTGCCCGCATGACCCTGATGGAAAGCGATGGCATGAACCCGAAAGCGAGCAACCAGCGCTGCCACGGCATCATCCAGTTTTGCGACGGGCCCAACCGCGGCGCGGCCAGCGTGGGCATGGCCCAGCAGCCCAAGGCCATCCTGGGCATGAGCGTCTACCAGCAGCTGCAACTGGTCGACACCTATTTCGACGATGTCAAGCTCGGCCGACAGGACGGTCCGACCACCCTCGACGACCTCTACCTGACCGTGCTGCAACCCGCTGCACGCCAGGAAAAACAGGCCCACGCCCCCCTCAACATCCTGGGTCCGCAGGCCCGCGCCCTGCACGTCGACGCCGACACACGGCAACCCATCACCCGCCAGTCGATCGT
>JACCDV011300054.1_pt1 | contig 13040 bp, 5 predicted proteins | sample 7446131 | NCBI WGS metagenome assembly JACCDV01 (sample SAMN15323448, study PRJNA562643) | freshwater metagenome | isolation source: river surface water | place: USA:Blue River Watershed | collected 2017-08-17 | reverse complement strand
TGGCCGCGCTCACGGCCCTGGCCCTGCTGGCGGCCTGGCAGCTCGGCCGGCCCGCCCCCTCTGCCCGCCAGGAGGCCTGACCATGTGCCAGCTGCTCGGCATGAACTGCAATACCCCGACCGATGTGACCTTCAGCTTCAGCGGATTTGCGCAGCGAGGGGGCCTGACCGACCACCATGGCGATGGCTGGGGCATCGCTTTTTTCGAGGGCCGGGGCGTGCGCCATTTTGTGGACCACCAAAGCGCCAGCACCTCGCCCATTGCCGAGTTGATTCGCCGCTACCCGATCAAAAGCCGCAACGTCATTGCGCACATCCGCAAGGCCACACAGGGCGTGGTGGCCCTGGAAAACTGCCACCCCTTTGTGCGCGAACTCTGGGGCCGTTACTGGGTGTTTGCCCACAACGGCAACCTGGTGGACTTTGCCCCGCGCCTGCATGGCAGCTTCAAACCGGTGGGGCAGACCGACAGCGAACACGCCTTTTGCTGGCTCATGCAGGAGCTGGCCAAGTCGCACGCCAGCGTGCCCAGCGTGCAAGAGCTGTCGCTGACCTTGCGCGAACTGGTGCCGCAAATCGCCCGGCACGGCACCTTCAACTTCTTGCTCTCCAACGGCCAGGCTTTGTGGGCGCATGCCAACACCGAACTGCACTATGTGCTGCGTCGTCACCCCTTCACCCAGGCCACCTTGAAGGACGAGGACCTGAGCGTGAACTTTGCAGACCATGCCGGCCTGAACGACCGCGTCGCGGTGGTGGTCACCGCGCCCTTGACCGCCGACGAAGCCTGGGTGGCGTGTGAGCCCGGGCGGCTGTACACCTTTGAGGACGGCGATTTGTTGTGCGCCTGAGTTTTTCACGAGGGTGTCACACACACCCCTAAAATCGGCGCATGCAGGCCCGGTTCCTCCTTCCCTTACTGATCCTCCTGGCCTGTGGGCAAGGCGGCGCCCATGCGGCGCGGCCTTTCATGACCGACGACGCACGCCTGGCCACCGAAGGTTCTTGCCAGCTGGAGAGCTGGACGCGCCGTTACACCGACCGGACCGAATATTGGGCCTTGCCTGCGTGCAACCCCACCGGCAACCTCGAAGTGACGGTGGGCGGCGGCCATTTCAACGCCGATGGTCAGTCGCACACTCGCGACAGCATCTTGCAGGCCAAAACCTTGTTTCGCCCGCTGCAGATCAACGACTGGGGTTGGGGGCTGGCTGTGGGGCGCACTTGGCACCCGTCTGCCCAGCCTGGGCCCAACAACCTGGGTAACACCTATGTGTATTTGCCGCTGTCCGTGTCCATGCGCGATGACCGCGTGGTTGTTCACACCAACCTCGGGTGGGTGCAAGACAGGCAAAGCCGTCTGAACTCCACCACTTGGGGCGCAGGGGTCGAGTACTGGGTCCACCCCCGGGTCATGGTGATCGCCGAATCGTTTGGCGATGATCGGCAAAAGCCTTGGGTGCAAACGGGGGTACGGTTTTCGTTGATTCCCGGCATTTTCCAGATCGATGTCACCCGCGGCACCCAGCCGGGCAGCAACAATCGAAACGTCTGGACCTCGTTCGGCCTGCGTTATACGCCCGACAAGTTGTTTTGATGCAAGTGCTCGGTCATGGTGCAAAGTACCGGGCCAATTGACCAATTTCTTCTTCACCCACAACACCTGAATGAGCCTTGAGTCGTATCCATGAGTTCAGGTAGGTATAACGTGCTTGAGCCTGATCTCGTCTGACCACCCTCAGTTGCTGAATCGCATTGAGTAAGTCTGCATTCACGCGCTGCCCGCCAGCAATGCTTTTGCGGATGGCCATCACCTGTTTTTCGGCAGAGTCCACAGCGGCTTCAAATGCGGCGATCTTGGTCACGCCCGACATGAGCAAATTGAAATGTTTGCGCAAATCCACCATGACCTCGTTGATTCGAGCCTCCAGCTGCGCCAAGGCCTTTTCGTGATTGGCACTGGCTTGCCGGGTGCCGGCGTCCACTGCACCTCCGCTGAAAATTGGCATTGTCACCTGCACGCCAGCACTTTCGTTACGCATGCGCTGGTTGATCGTCATGGTCGTTTCAGACAAAGTACGGCTCAAGCTGGCAACCAAATCCACACGTGGCATGTGCCCTGATCGAGCCCGTTCAATATCTTGTCTGGCCACTTCAAGTGCGTGCCTCAATGCCCGAATATCCGGGCTGCCTTCCAGAGCCATCACCTCCCACGAATCGATCGATGATGGACTCAGTGTTTCGGGCTTAAAGCTCCGAGGCAATGCAGGCATTGTAGAAATCGCGTTGCGCAAGTTGGAGCCGATAATTCCTTCCAGTTGCCTGCGCGCGGTGTCCTGTGCACCCAGTGCCTCAGCCAGTTGTGCCTGCGACACAAGAAAACGTGATCGGGTTTCGATCGCGTCAGTCCGGGTGCCTTCGCCTTTTCTCCATAGTGCCTCGTTGACCTTCATCAATTCTTCATAAGCCGCAGATTCGGCCTCCAGCAAGGCCACCTGTTCATTGCTTAAAAGTACGTTGGCATAGGCCTCCATCAAGCGTACCGCCATGGCGTTGGCCTGACTGTCAAACATCGCTAAGCTCTGATTGCTTTGCGCCAGGCCTTGTCTGTAGCGTGCCAACGCCTCGAAGTTCACGATCGGCTGCCGTAAGGACATCACGTTCGATGTGCTTCTGTAGTCCGGACTGTCGGTGATGGGGCGGCCAGCATTGTCTACAGATGTCCGCTGGAGCTGGTTGTTGTTGTTTGAATAAGTCCACTGCAACTGCGGTAACAGACCTGCGCGTCCGATTTCACGGGAGATCAACCCGGCAGACTTTTCCTTGATTGCTGCTTGAAATTGGGCATCATTTGTCAGTGCCTCAATATAGGCTTGCCTGAGGTCCAGAGCCGCTGAGGGGATTGACCACAGCCACAAGGTTGCCGCGAGCGTACCGCTCAGAACACTGCGCATGGTCATTCCTCTCGCAGAGCGCTGTGCGCGCGATTAAACAGCGGTTTGATCAGATAGTTGAGCATGGTTCGCTCGCCAGTTTTGACAAATACTTCTACCGGCATACCTGGGCGAATTTTTTCATCACGCAATTTGCGCAGACCTTCGAGGGTGGCAACCGCATACAATTTGAAATAAGGAGCGCCGGTTTTTTCGTCAACCAGTCGGTCAGCCGACACCTTGGTGACTGTCCCTGGAATGTGGGGTGTGCGGCTTTGGTTGAGTGCTGTGAACATCAGCTCCACCGGCAGATCAGAGCGTACCTTGTCGATCAGGTGCACCGGCAGTTGCGCTTCAATCTCAAGCGACGTATCTTGCGGCACCACATCCAGCAGGCGTGCGCCCGGTCCGATCACCGCACCCGGCGTGAAAATGGTCAAACCGACGGCTACGCCATCTACGGGGGACCTGACCTCTGTGTGCATCAGCAAAAACTCTGCAGCGGCCAATTTTTGGGCGGCGCTTTCAGTGTCGCGTTGTACATCGGTCAATTGGGTGCGCACCTCTCGCTGGTATTCCTGAATACGCTGCGTTTTTCGCAGCCGAACCTCAAGAATCTGCTTTTCCAGACGACCCATGTTGCCCGTGTCTTCCGCTAATACCGCCTTGAGTTGTGCATGTTGGCGCTCAAGCTCAAGCATCCGGTTGCGCGGTACATAGCCATCTGTTGCCAGCTCGCGCATGTTTGCCAGCTGCTCGTCCATGGACGTCAGCTGCGTACGTTTTTCTTGACGTGAAAGTGTCAGTGCCTTCAGCTGCGACTCAATGCCCTCCAGAGACTGATCCATGGCCGCCAGCTCACTTTCAATGGCCATGCGCCTACTGTTGAACAACTGTTGCTGAAGCGCAAGCAAGGCCGGTACGCGCAGATCGGTTTGAGCTAACGCAGATGTCAGCATTTCAGGAAACTTGATACGACCCGAAGCGGCATGTTCAGCCATCAGTCGTGCCTCAGTGGCGCGTCCTGTGATGACCTGAAACCTCAGCAGTTCAGCCTCGGCCTTGGCTTGGGTCACGTTCATGCGTGCAAGCACTTGCCCAGCCTTGACCAAATCACCTTCGCGCACCAGCATCTCGTCCACAATCCCGCCGCCAGGGTGTTGTACCGTCTTGCGTTGGCCTGACACGATCACATGGCCTGGTACCTGTACGCCTTGATCGAGTGGTGCAACCGACATCCACAGCAACGAACCCAGCACGCCCACCAATACAATGGTCCAGCCCAAACGGGTATGCCGTTTCTCGTCAAGCGGGCCGCCTGCCTCGGGTTTGACCGCCACATCCATCACCTCTGCCGTGGCTGGTTTTTTCAAATCCATGATCAATTCCCTCCTTGGGGCGCTGCCGCTTGAGCCTGCTGGGCTTTGGCCATCGCCTCAAGCACCTGCTGCGTAGGCCCGAAGGCTTGTAATTGGCCATCCCGAATAAAGGCCAGCTTGGTGCTCAGCTGCAGCACATTGGCCCTGTGTGAGATCAACACCACCGTCCGACGCGTTTCACGCAACTGCTTCAAGGTCTGCGCCAACGCCACCTCGCCCGCCTCATCCAAGTTTGAATTCGGCTCATCCAAAACGATCAAAACCGGCGCACCAAAAAGAGCGCGTGCCAGACCAATGCGCTGGCGCTGACCCGCCGACAAGCTTGCCCCATCGTCGGTCAGCTCCGTGTCGTACCCCTTTGGGAAACGCAAAATCATGTCGTGCACACCGGCTTGCTGAGCCGCAGCCACAATGGCAGGCGAATCTGTGGGCCCAAAACGGGCGATGTTTTCAGCCACAGTCCCTGCAAAAATCTCGATGTCTTGTGGCAAATACCCCAAATGCGGACCGAGCAAATCCTTGTTCCACTGGCTGAGGTCGGCGCCGTCCAATCGCACTTTGCCCAGCTGCGGCCCCCAAACCCCCACCAGCAGGCGCGCCAAGGTAGACTTGCCCGAGCCGCTAGGGCCGACTACGGCCAACACATCGCCAGGTTCCAGACGGAAAGACACGTTGTTGAGCACTGCCTGTCTTGTGCCTGGCGGACCTGCGGTTACCGATTCCACCGACAACATGCCCGTTGGCGCAGGAAGCGGCATACCGGTCTCTCTTGCGGGATTTTCGCCCAGCAGCTTATTCAGTCGCTCATGTGCACTGCGCACACCTGCCCACTGCCGCCATACATTGATCAGCAGCTCCACCGGCCCCAGTACTTTGCCCATCAAAATCGAGCCAGCGATCATCATGCCGGGTGACATTTCCCCCAAAATCACCAAGAAACCGCCCAATCCCAGCACCAAAGATTGCACAGACAGACGTACAAAACGTGTGACCGCACTCACGGTACCCAACTGCTCATTGGCAAGCGCATGTTGACTCAGGTATTTCTGGTGGAGCTCCATCCACCTTGTGCGCAGATTCGGCAGCATGCCCATGGCCTCGATCACTTCTGCATTGCGCAGTGTGTTGGTGGCCTGATTGCTCGACTGCACTTGCAGCTTGCTCGTTTCGCTTAACGGGGCGTTGGACAAACGTTCGTTGATGACCGCTAACGTCACTAACACCATCGCGCCACCCAAGGCAAAAAAGCCTATCCGCACGTCAAACATGAACAACACCACCAGGTAAACAGGGAACCACGGCACATCCATGAAGGCAAACAGACCGTTACCCGTGATGAATTGGCGCAGGGTGGACAAATCATTGAGCGCTTGCCCAGCAGGTGAACCGACTTTGCGAAGGTTTTGTTCAAAGGCAGCGGTATAGACCCGCGGGTTCAGGTCGAGATCCATGCGTGAGCCGATGCGAATGGCTACCAATGAGCGGATGTATTCCAGTGCGCTGATGAAGGCAAAGAAAAAGAGCGTCAACAAAGTCAACATCAAAAGCGTGGTGGTATTGCCGCTGGGCAATGCTCTGTCGTAAACCTGCAACATGTAGATTGATGGGGTCAACATCAACATGTTGATCACCATGCTGAACACCAGCACTGTACGTAGCACGCTTTTTTGTTTGACGAGAGCTTGGCCAATCTCGCCTTGCCAAATTTTGTCAAGGACGTTCATTTCCGTTCCTGTGTTCGTTGATCGAGTGAACTGTCAAGGCCGTATGGCAGTCAATGTTTTAAAAAATTAATTTTAAATAATTAATTTAATTCACTATTAAATATTGTTAGTTCAATTTATGTGTTTTATTTGTTATGTCAAGGTTCTTAAAAAACCATCTATGTTAATTTTGTTGCTAAATTCGCAAATATGATACCATGGTCAGATCTATAAAAATCGTCAAAAGCGCATCCAAACTGGTCCACAAATGCCAACAAATACACCGAAACGCGATAGACGTTGCAACAGTTCGTTGCGAGCAATCATCCTGCGTCCAGCGGACACCACACAAGCGGATTTCGGTCATCCCCAGTGGGTTGCTGCCAGACCTGCTTATTTCATGGTCTTGTGACCGACCGAGACCTGAGCCTGCAACATCAACGATTTACACGATTTCAAGAGAGAACTCATGACTGCCACTTCCACTCAAATCCTTTTCATCGATAGCCGCATTGCTAACATCGACACACTGCTGGCGCAGATAGACCCCGGTTATGAAGTTGTTTTACTTCACAGCGAAGAGGCTGGCCTGACCCAGATGGCAGCAGCGCTTGAGGGGCGTTCGGGTGTTGAGGCGTTGCATGTGCTTTCGCACGGTGGATCAGGATATTTGCTGTTGGGCGGTGGTGCGATCAACGCAGATCGATTAGGGTTCGACAACAACCTCAAGGCCCTGACCACCATCACCCAGGCACTGACCAGCACTGCCGACATCCTGCTCTACGGATGTGATGTGGCTTCGGGTGATGCAGGGCGTGCTTTCATTGACGCGCTGGCTGTGGCCACAGGTGCTGATGTGGCTGCATCCACCGACGTGACAGGGGCCGAGTTTTTGGGTGGTGATTGGGTACTCGAAGCCGCGTCAGGCGAGATCAACACGGCCAGTATTCAGATCGAAGCTTTCGACCATACGCTGGGCCAATCCGTGAGCTACAGCTTCAGTGGTGCCAGCGGAAGCTACTCCAGCGACGCGATCATGACGGCGACTGGTGTCACCTTTAAATCTGGCGGTACTTTGTCCGTTACAGGCTACGACGTCGACTATGACCAAGGTGAGCGCGATGCTCTGTACATCAGCTACGACGAAGGCCGCACTTGGACCCCGCTGACAAACACCTTTGGTGATAAGTATTTGCGTGGCTACAACAACCAGAATTACGTCACCACTTACACCATTCCTAACTTTGAGTCCATGGCGGGCACCACCCTCAAGCTCAAGGTTGACGGTGAAGTGAACGGCTGGCTGTTCAGAACGTCGGCGACCACCCTGTCGGTGTTCACCAACATCAAGCCAACGGCTTCAAGCAACTCTGTCTCGTTGGACGAAGACGGCCGCTACACGTTCAACTCGGGGTTGTTCAACTTCAGTGACGCAGATGCCAATGACAGCTTCGTCAAGGTCAAGATCACAGGCCTTCCCTCCAGTGGCACGCTGACCCTCAACGGTTCTAACGTATGGTCCGGACAGGAAATTACATCCGGTAGCCTGTCCGGCCTACGCTACACACCTCCTGCCAACTATTTCGGCACCACAAGCTTCGGCTTCCAGGTGTTTGACGGTTTCGAGTGGAGTGTCAACACCTACACCATGACCATGGTGGTCAACTCGGTCAACGACGCGCCCTCCCTGTCCAACAGTGTGGTGCTCATGCCCATGGTCGAAGACCAGGTCAACAACCCCGGTGTGACCCTGATCAGCCGATTGGGTACCTATTTCAGCGACATCGAAAGCGGTGCCATGGCTGGCGTCGTCGTGACCGGTACCACGGCAGACCCGACCACGGAAGGCGTCTGGCAGTACTACGCTGGTGGTGCATGGCGCGACATTGATGCCGCTACGGTGTCGGCCACCAATGCCCTGGCCTTGTCGGCCAGTACCTTGATCCGCTTCAACCCAGTATCCAATTACAGTGGTACTCCGCCTACTCTCAAGCTGCTGGCCACCGATGGCAACTTCAGCCTGGCCTCCTATTCCACAGGCGCGCCCGTCTCGGGCAATTTCGTCAACACCCCGACCGCCCCTGCAACTGCTGGCATCAGCGGTGTGGAACGCACCATCGGCATCATTGTGCTGCCGACCAACGATGCGCCCGAATTCAGCCCCAGCGGTACCATCACGGCCGGTGTGCAAGACACCTATGTGCGAGACACTGCAGGCACCTTGCAGCTGTCTGCGGGGACAGATTCATCCGTTTCCGGTCAGACGCTGACAGGAACCGTTTTGGCCATTGACCCTGAGTCGGCGGCCAACCAGCTCGTATATTCCATCCGCGGTGGTGTAGAAACCTCGGCCAACATATGGCAGCTGCAGGGTCTGTACGGCCTGCTGACCTTCAATGCCACCACCAAAACATGGACCTATACCCCCAACCGCCTGGAAGCCATTAACGCCCTGCCCGAGGGCGCCACGGTCAACGACCGCTTTGACCTGAAGGTGGTGGACCCGGATGGTGCCGGTGCTTTGCGCGCACTGGACATCACCATCACAGGCACCAACGACGTGCCGCTTTTGAATGCTGCGATTGCCGATCAGTCCTTCAACAGCGCAGGCAGCTGGAGCTTCCAGGTCCCGGCCAACTCCTTTGTCGACGCCGAAGGTCTGGGCCTGACCTATGACCAGCCCACCCTCGACAATGGCAACCCATTGCCGGGCTGGCTCAACTTTGACCCCGCAACCCGCACATTCAGCGGCAACCCCCCGGCTTCAGCCAACAACACCACATTGAGTGTGCGCGTGAATGCCCGTGACACGGGTGCTGACTCGCGTGTTCTGATCGACGTTGCCAACGACGCAGCCGCCAACGTCGCCCAGAACTTCAGCATCAAGATCGGTGCCATCACGGTGCCTTCGTTCGATGTTTCTTCTGCCATCAACGGTGCAGAGCTGGCCACCGCCGTCCAGTTTGCCATCCGTAATGCAGATGCCAGTCTGGGTACGGTCACGGTCACCTACGCCAATGGTGTGCTGACCATCGTTGACCCTGAAAAACGCGAAATCACGAACGCCAGCCTGACGAACGGCAGCGGACAAATCGACAGCGCCATCCAGTACGTCAACGCCACCATCTCGGACGTTTTCGTCCTGACGCTGGGTGACAACCAGGGGGTAAACGACCTCAATGATGCACCCACGGGCGGTGTGACGATCAGTGGCACGCTGACCCAGGGCAACACCCTGACCGCCAACGTCTCGACCCTGGCCGACGCCGACGGGCTTGGTGCATTGACATACACCTGGTACGCCAATGGCGTACAGGTGAAAACGGGCAGCGGTTCAGGCAGTGAGCAACTGGCGCTTACCCAGACTCATGTGGGCAAATCCATCTCTGTGAAGGTGAGCTACACCGATGGCGGCAGTGCCTCCGAAGCTGTTTTCAGCACCCAGACGGCCCGTGTGGCCAACGTCAATGACGCGCCGACTTCCTCGAACGACAGCGTGATCACGCTCGAAGACACGGCGATCAAACTCAAGGTGCTTGATTTTGGTGCGTTCGCAGACGTTGATGGCGACTTCATCGACAAGGTCAAGATCACTACCCCCCCCGCATCCGGTACTCTGACCCTCAACGGCAACCCTGTCACAGCGAACACCGAAGTGACCGCGGCTGACATCAATGCCGGCAAGCTGGTCTATACCCCGGCCGCCAACTTCAGTGGCAACGCCCTGGCGACTTTGAACTTCGAAGTTTCTGATGGTTCGGCTTACAGCTCAGGCAATTACACCCTGACCTTCAATGTGTCGGCTGTAAACGACCTGCCGACGAACCTCCCGGTTGTGAAGGTCGCTGCTGATGTAGTGGCGAGTGCTGTAGTTGCAGGTGGTGATACGTCCAGATTCACCGTAGCGTTGAAAAATGGATCAACTGACACAGTTGTTTACACCGCCAAAACCGCAGGTGCGGTGACAGATGTTGTTGCAGGTGACTTCACTGGTGAATACTCTGGTGGAGTGGTTGTCACTAAAACTGTGGACGGAGCAGCGACAGCCGAAGTGTTTAAAGTAACAACTTCAGATTTCGTCGCTGGTGATGCATCTGGTCTATTTTCATTAACATTTGCGGGTCATACAGTAAATATCCCAGACACCGTAGATTTATCTGCTAGTCAAGTTGCTGATCAATTTGTTAGTGGCACTTATACAGGTTGGCAGGTAACTAAACTATCTTCGAATGTTATTCAGTTCACCAGCACAATTCCAGGTGCCATAACTGACTCTGACTACACTTCGGTTTTTGCTACGTCCTACACATCAGCATCTCGGCTTACAGATGGTGTTGATGCTGGTCTGGAAACATTTGAAGCCAAGTTCACTGCTGATGTACCCGGCTCTGATATTGTTTTCGACGGAAAGACTGTTTACGTTGATACGCCTGTCGGCACTGTTTTGCAGGCTGATTTGTCTGCTGTCCAAGACATTGAGTCCATAGATACCAATAGCTTAAATTACACTTGGTTCAAAAATGGCGTTGCCATTCTGTCCAGTAACAGCCAGACGCTGACTTTGGCGGCTGGTGATCTTGGTGCTTCCTACAGCGTCAGTGTCTCCTACGTTGACGGCGCTGGGACTACAGAAATTGTTTACAGCACACCTGTAAATGCTTTCATCACCTCTGCATTAAACGCTGCGCCAGAGATTAGCAATGCTGACCTGGTCATGAGCAAAACCCAGGCCCAGGTCAAAGCCGGGGTCGCGCTGCTAGATGCTGCTAGCTGGACCGTGTCAGATGACGGCGTCTACGCTGGGGGCTCACTCAAGGTCAGCGTCTCTGGTGCTACGTCTACCGAGTCGATCTCGATTGCGACCGTGCCCAGCGGTGATGGCATCAGCATCACAGGATCCACGATCTCCTACACCAAAGATTCGTCAACTACACCTGTCACTACGGTTGTCGGTACCATCAGCACAGTGTTTGATGGCAGTGCAGGGAAGTCACTGGAAGTCACTTTCAGCGGTACTGACAACGAAGCGGTTACTGCGCTCGTCAACGCCATCAGGTACAACAACAGCAGTAGCGCTCCTGCGACCAGTCGAAATGTTATCTTCACCGTCACCGATGACGGCGGCAAGTCAGACACGGAAACCATCGCACTCACGGTCACCGACATCAATACTCCGCCTCAGTCTACCGATGTGATCAAGGCCATCGGGCGATCTGCGCCGATCACGCTCACGCTGGCGGATTTTGGTACTTTTACCGATCTGGAAGGCGGTCCGTTCAACTACGTCATCATCACTGCGCTGCCGACCAGCGGCACACTGACCTTGACCATTGGCGCTGTCGACGTGGACATGGCAACACTGACGTTTGCCAACGACATGCAGGCAACCTATCCAGGAACCAATGCGCTGCCGACGGGCGTCGAAGGTTACTGGATCCCGACCGCCGACATCGTGGCCGGCAAGCTCAAGTACACAGCTGCCGCGAATGAAACGAACACTTCCATCACTGGCCTGGAGTTCTACGTCGAGGAAAACCCGATTTCGACCAGTCCGAACACGGTGACCTTTCAGTTGTCCAACGCTGTGCCTGCGCTCACCGATGCGACGCTCGCAGCCACCGACTTGTCGGGGACCGAAGACACGCCTCAGACCATCAGCACGGCTGATCTGACGCAGGGCTACACCGATGCCGACGGCAACACGCTCTCGGTGGCCAACATCAGTGCAGACAATGGAACGATTGTTGATGACGGTGCAGGCGGATTCACTTACACCCCGGCCCTCAACAGCAATGGCCCAGTCACTTTGACCTACGACATTGTCGATGGCGTGGGTGGTGTGGTGACGGGTGTGACCCGCACCCTCAACATTGCGGCCGTCAATGACCCCGTGAGCGTGGACGCGCCGCTGGCCAACATGACCGCAGTGCCTGGCGCTGTGCTCAACATTGACATCGACAACCTCTCGCCGTTCTACGATCCGGACGCCGGCGACACGCTGACCTACAGCGCAACCGCCAACGGCCAGCCGCTGTCCTTCTATGGCTTGAGCATTGATCCCACTACGGGCGTCATCTCGGGCAACGCACCTGGCAGTGAGCCGTACCTCAACTTCGTTATTACAGGTACCGATGCGGCAGGTACTTCTGCATCCTCGTCGTTCACACTCGACCTCTCGGGCGGCAGCAGTTCGACAGCCAACCAGCAGTACGGCCTGACGGCCAACAACCCTGGTGCCGTGACTTACACCGGAACGCCGACTCAGGGTCAGACGCTGACGGCCCAGCTGCCCACCGACACCGACGGCATGACCGCGGTGCTGGCCACCAGCGTCAATGTGACGCAGCAGGGTGATGCGGGGGCATCGCTGCCCGAAATTGTTGATGTCAGCTTCGGTACCAAGCCTGCTGGCGTCAAGAGCATGGACTTCGCGGGTGTGACGGTGGATTTGTCCAACGCCACCACACCTCAGCAAATCGCGGCCGCCGTGACCGCTGCCTTGGTGGGTAATGCCACATGGAGCGCGGTCAACAACAACAACGGCAGCATCACCCTGACCAGCGTGGCGGATGCCAACCTGGCAGACCTGCAGGCTTCAGACTTCACTGGTGACGTGGGGGTTACGTATCAGTGGCAAAAGGCATCGGTCATTTCTGGGGCAGGTACCCAGGTAGTGACCTCTGCTGTGACCACTCTTCCCGGTGGAGCTCAGGGTGAAGAGGTGCTGGTCACCTTCAATGCCACCAAGCCGAATGGTGTGTTTGGCGTCGCTTTTGACGGTCTAGGCATCGATCTGACCAATGCGCAGACCAATATCGAGATGGCCGCTGCTGTGGTCAACGCCATCAACGCCAATCCGAACATCGCCAACTGGACTGCGATTGACAATGCTGATGGCACCATCAAGCTGATTGCAGACACCATCGGTCATCGCGACGATCTTTCAACTGTGGCGGTGAATCTGGGCACCACACCAGTCACACTGCCCAGTTTTGTGCCGCTGGGCGCCTGGACCGATGTGGTCGG
>JACCDV010547052.1_pt1 | contig 13047 bp, 6 predicted proteins | sample 7446131 | NCBI WGS metagenome assembly JACCDV01 (sample SAMN15323448, study PRJNA562643) | freshwater metagenome | isolation source: river surface water | place: USA:Blue River Watershed | collected 2017-08-17 | reverse complement strand
TCACCTACCTGACCGACGCGCACCGGGCGTGTGCCCAGCGCATCAGCCACTGGTTGACGGACTGCGGCTTTGACGAGGTCGAAATCGACGCGGTGGGCAACGTGGTGGGCCGCTACCATCCGGCCACAGCAGGCGGCAAATACCTGCTGACCGGCAGCCACTACGACACCGTGCGCAACGGCGGCCAGTACGACGGGCGTCTGGGCATCTTCGTGCCCATGGCCTGCGTGCAGCAGCTGCACCAGCAGGGCAAGCGTTTGCCCTTCGGCATCGAAGTGGTGGCCTTTGCCGAAGAGGAAGGCCAGCGCTACAAAGCCACTTTCCTCGGCTCGGGCGCGCTGATCGGCGACTTCAAGCCCGAGTGGCTGGATCAGAAAGATGCCGACGGCATCACCATGCGCGCCGCCATGCAGCACGCGGGTCTGTGTACCGACGACATCCCCAAAATCCAGCGCGACCCGGCCCACTATCTGGGCTTCATTGAAGTCCACATCGAACAAGGCCCGGTGCTCAATGAAGTGAACATCCCGCTGGGCGTGGTCACCTCCATCAACGGCAGCGTGCGCTACCTCTGCGAAATCATCGGCACGGCCAGCCACGCGGGCACCACGCCCATGGACCGCCGCCGCGACGCGGCCTGTGCGGTGGCCGAACTGGCGCTGTACATGGAGCAACGCGCTGCAAAAGATGGCGACAGCGTGGCGACCATCGGCCAGCTGCAAGTGCCCAACGGCTCCATCAACGTCGTGCCCGGCCGCTGCAGCTTCAGCCTGGACCTGCGTGCACCCACCGATGCCCAACGCGACGCGCTGGTGGCCGATGTGATGGCGCAGCTGCAAAGCATTTGCGAGCGCCGCGGTGTGCGCTACACCTGCGAGGAAACCATGCGTGCCGCCGCCGCCCCTAGCGCTCCTGAATGGCAAGCCCGCTGGGAACGTGCCGTGAGCGCCCTGGGCGTGCCGCTGTTCAAACTGCCCAGTGGCGCCGGCCACGATGCGATGAAGCTGCACGAAGTCATGCCGCAGGCCATGCTGTTTGTGCGCGGCGAAAACGCCGGCATCAGCCACAACCCGCTCGAATCGACCACCAGCGACGACATGCAGCTGTGCGTCGACGCTTTCACCCACGTCCTGAATCAACTGGAGCAAGAAACCCGATGAGCGCCACCGCCCAACAATACGCACAGCTCGACGCCTGGATCGACGCCCACTTTGACGAGCAGGTCAAGTTCCTGCAAGCGCTGGTGCAGGTGCCCACCGACACCCCCCCCGGCAACAACGCCCCGCACGCCGAGCGCACCGCCGAACTGCTCAAAGGCTTTGGCTACGAAGCAGAAAAACACGCCGTGCCGCAAGCCGATGTGAAAGCCTACGGCCTCGAATCCATCACCAACCTGATCGTGCGTCGAAAATACGGCCAAGGCAAAACCATTGCCCTGAACGCCCACGGCGACGTGGTGCCCCCGGGCGAAGGCTGGACCCATGACCCCTACGGCGGCGAGATCGAGAACGGCGCCATGTACGGCCGCGCCACGGCGGTGAGCAAAAGCGATTTTTCCACCTTCACCTTTGCCACCCGCGCGCTCGAATCGCTGGGCCTGCCCCTCAAAGGCGGCGTGGAGCTGCACTTCACCTACGACGAGGAGTTCGGCGGCGAGATGGGGCCCGGCTGGCTGCTGGCCAAGGGCTTGACCAAGCCTGACCTGATGATCGCCGCCGGCTTTTCGTATCAGGTGGTCACCGCGCACAACGGCTGCCTGCAGATGGAAGTGACGGTGCAGGGCGAAATGGCCCACGCCGCCGTGCCCGACACCGGCACCGATGCGCTGCAGGGTGCGGTGCACATCCTGAACGCGCTGCACGCACTCAACGCCGATTACAAAAAGGTCACCTCCACGGTCGAAGGCATCACCCACCCTTATTTGAACGTGGGTCAGATCAGTGGCGGCACCAACACCAACGTCATGCCCGGCAAGGTGGTCTTCAAGCTCGACCGTCGCATGATCCCCGAAGAGAACCCGGCCGAAGTCGAAGCGTCCATCCGCAAGACCATCGAAGAAGCCGCCAAGAGCTTCAACCCGCCGCGAGGCGGCAAGCTGCTCAAGGTCGATATCCGCCGCATGCTGCTGGCCAACGCCATGAAGCCGCTCGCGGGCAACGCGCCGCTGGTCGATGCGATCCAGAAACATGGCGGCGAAGTCTTTGGCGAGCCCATCCCCGCCGTGGGCACCCCGCTCTACACCGACGTGCGCCTGTACGTGGAGCGCGGCATCCCGGGCGTGATCTACGGCGCCGGCCCCCGCACCGTGCTGGAAAGCCACGCCAAGCGCGCCGACGAGCGTGTGCAACTGGAAGACGTGCGCCGGGCGACCAAGGTGGTGGCACGCACGCTGCTGGATTTGCTGAACTGAGCGGCTGTACAAGGGCGTTTTGGGCGGCGCACTAACACCCAGCGACAGCAGCCAGCCCGCAATGCAGACACAATAGGCAGGTCAGTTTCAGCGTGTCCACACCATGACACGCCACGGACGCCCCGATTGGACGGCTCAGACCCAGCCGTCCTCGCCTTTTGTCAGACAAGGATTCCCATGCGCCCCCGCCTTTGGCCTGCCGCTGCGCCCACACCCGCCACCCGCACCCTCTATCGACCTGTTGCCCTGACCGCACTCGCATTGTCCTGTGCCTTGTTGCTGGCGGCTTGTGGCAAAGAACCCCAAGGTCCCGGACAGATGCCTCCCCCCCCCGTGGGCGTGGTGACGGTGGCGCCGGTCTCGGTACCGATCGAGATCGAACTGTCGGGCCGGCTCGAGCCGATCCGCACCGCGCAGGTGCGTGCACGGGTGACCGGCGTGGTGCAAAAACGCCTCTTTGCCGAAGGCGCCACGGTGCAAGCCGGCCAGAGCCTTTACCGCATCGACCCGGCCCCCTACAAAGCCGCCCTGGACAGCGCACAGGCCGCACAGGCCAAGGCCGAGGCCAGCCTCTCGCAAGCGCAGTCCACCCTGGACCGCACACGTGTGCTGGCCGAACTCAAGGCCATCAGCCCTCTGGCCTGGGACAACACCCAAGCCACCCACCGCGCCGCGCAGGCCGATGTGGCCGCGGCCAAAGCCGCTGTGCAGCAGGCACGCCTGAACCTGGATCACGCCTCGGTGCTGGCCCCCATCAGTGGCCGCATCGGCCGCTCGCTGGTGACCGAGGGTGCCTTGGTCAGCCAGGCTGAAGCCACACACCTGGCGACCATCCAGCAGGTGGACACGCTGATGGTGAACTTCACCCAGTCGGCGGCGGAGGCCATGCGCATCCAGCGCGCGATCGCGGCCGGTGAACTCAAGGGCAGCCATTCGGCCCAGGTCAAAGTGCTGCTCGACGACGGCAGTGTCTACGCGCAGCCTGGCCGCCTGATGTTTGCCGACATCGCCGTGGACCCGGCCACCGGTCAGGTGACGCTCCGCGCCGAAGTGCCCAACCCCAAAGGCGAGCTGCTGCCTGGCCTGTTTGTGAAGGTGCGCCTGCAGGTGGCCCGCAGCGAGCAGGCCATGGTGCTGCCGCAGCAGGCGGTCACGCGCGGCACGTCCGAAGACACCGTCATGGTGGTGGACGCCGAGGGCCAGGTCAGCAAGCGCCCGGTTCAGCTGGGCGGCCAACTGGGTGACACCCGCAACACCAGCGGACCACAGTGGATCATCACCAGCGGCCTGAAAGCGGGTGAACAGGTGGTGGTCGATGGCTTCCAGAAGATCCGGCCCAAGGCTGCGGTCAAGCCGGTGCCCTGGCAGCCTGCGGCTGCACCTGCCCTTGCCGCATCCTCAGCGGCGTCTGCAGCCAAGTAAACCCGGGAGTCCCACATGAATTCCCGGTTCTTCATCGACCGGCCCATCTTTGCATGGGTCATTGCCCTCTTCATCGTGGTGCTGGGCGCCGCCGCCATCACCAAGCTGCCCGTGGCGCAGTACCCCACGGTGGCGCCGCCGGCCATCGTGATCAACGCGACTTACCCGGGCGCTTCGGCGCAGGTGATGGAAGACAGCGTGCTGTCCGTCATCGAGCAGGAACTCAACGGCGCGCCCGGCCTGATCTACATGGAATCGGCCGCGGACGCCAGCGGCACCGGCACGCTCACGGCCACCTTCGAGCCCGGCACCGATGTGGCGATCGCGCAGATCGAGGTGCAAAACCGCCTCTCGCGTGCCACGCCCCGCCTGCCCTCTGCCGTCACGCAGCAAGGCGTGCGGGTGGACAAGGCGCGCTCGAACTTTCTGATGTTCGTGATGCTGACGTCCAGCAATGCCAACTGGGACCCGGTGGCGCTGGGTGACTATGCGGTACGCAACATCCAGCCCGAACTGCTGCGTGTGCCCGGCGTGGGCCAGGTGCAACTGTTCGGCACCGAAAAAGCCATGCGCGTGTGGATCGATCCGCAAAAGCTGCAAGGCGTGGGCCTGTCGGCCAACGATGTGAACAACGCCATCCGCCTGCAGAACCTGCAGGTGTCGGCCGGCAGCATCGGTGGCCTGCCCAATGTGGCGGGTCAGACCCAGTACGCCACCGTCAAAGTCAACGGCCAGCTCTCCAGCGTGGCGCAGTTTGGTCAGATCCTGCTGCGCGCCAACGCCGATGGATCGAGCGTGCGCCTGAAAGACGTGGCCCGCATCGAAGTCGCGGGCCAGGCCTATGTCTCGTCTTCGCGCCTGAACGGCATGCCGGCCACGGGTCTGGGCATCCAGCTCTCGCCCACGGGCAACGCACTGGCTGCCGCCACGGGCGTGCGCGAGCGCATGGCGCAACTCAAGACCTACATGCCCGAAGGCGTGGGTTACGACGTGCCCTACGACAGCTCCAGGTTCGTGCGCATCTCGATCCAGGAAGTGGTCAAGACCCTGGTCGAGGCCATCGTGCTGGTGTTCATCGTGATGCTGGTCTTCCTGCAGAACATCCGTTACACCCTGATCCCCACCATCGTGGTGCCGGTGGCCCTGCTGGGCACTTTTGGCGTGATGCTGGCGATGGGCTTTTCCATCAACGTGCTCACGCTCTTTGGCATGGTGCTGGCCATTGGCATCCTGGTGGACGACGCGATCGTGGTGGTGGAAAACGTCGAGCGCATCATGGCCGACGAAGGTCTGCCGCCGCGCGAAGCGACCATCAAGGCCATGGGCCAGATCACCGGGGCCATCGTCGGCATCACGGTGGTGCTGATTTCGGTGTTCGTGCCCATGGCGTTTTTCAGCGGCTCGGTGGGCAACATCTACCGCCAGTTCTCGCTGGCCATGGTGGCGTCCATGGTGTTCTCGGCCGCCATGGCGCTGTCGCTCACGCCAGCGCTGTGCTCCACGCTGCTCAAGCCGGTGGCGCCCGGACACCACGACAAGAAAGGGTTCTTCGGCGTTTTCAACCGCCGCTTCAAGCAGGCCACCCATGGCTACGAGGCGGGCGTGGCCCGCATGCTGCCGCGTGCCGGCCGCTGGCTGCTGGTCTATGGCGCCATCGTGGCGGTGGCGGCCTTCATGTACCAGCGGCTACCCAACTCGTTTTTGCCCAGTGAAGACCAGGGCTACCTGATCGTGAACGTGCAGCTGCCGCCGGGCGCCTCGCGTGACCGCACCGAAGCGGCCATGCAAAAGGTGGAGGAATTCTTCCTCGCCCAGCCTGAAGTCGACAAGGTGGTGGGCGTGCTGGGCTTTTCCTTCTCGGGCTCGGGTCAGAACGCCGCGCTGGCCTTTGTGCCGCTCAAGCCCTGGGACGAGCGCACCGGCCCAGGGCAGAGTGCGCAGGCACTGGCCGGACGGGCTTTCGGCGCGCTGATGGGCGTGCGTGACGCCTTCATTTTCCCGCTGTCACCGCCGCCGATTCCCGAACTGGGCACGGCCACTGGCTTCAACTTCCGCCTGCAGGACCGAGGCGGCCTGGGCCACGACGCCTTGCTGGCCGCGCGCAACCAGCTGCTGGGCATGGCCGCCCAGAGCAAGATGCTGCAAGGCGTGCGTGCCGACGGGCTGGAAGACGCCCCCCAGCTGCAGCTGGACATCGACCGCGAACGCGCCGCCGCCATGGGCGTCGGGTTTGACGCGGTGGGCAATGTGCTGCAGACCGCGCTGGGCTCGGCCTACATCAACGACTTCCCGAGCGGCGGTCGCCTGCAGCGCGTGATCGTGCAGGCCGAAGCCCGCGCCCGCATGCAGCCCGATGATGTGCTGCGCCTGACGGTGCCGGGCAACAAGGGCCAGCTGGTGCCGCTGTCGGCCATCGGCAGCGTGCGCTGGGTGACTGGTCCGGTGCAGACCGTGCGCTACAACGGCTACCCGGCCATGAAGATCGGCGGCGATGCCGCGCCTGGCTACTCCACCGGCGACGCCATGGCCGAGATGGAGCGCCTGGCCAGCCAGCTGCCGCAAGGCATCGGCTACGAGTGGACCGGCCAATCGCGCGAGGAAAAGCTCTCAGGCGCCCAGGCCGGCATCCTGCTGCTGTTCTCGATGCTGGCCGTGTTCCTCTGTTTGTCGGCCCTGTACGAGAGCTGGAGCATTCCGGTGGCGGTGCTGCTGGTGGTGCCGCTGGGCGTGGTGGGCTCGCTGGCGGGCGTGTGGCTGCGCGGCATGCCCAACGACGTGTACTTCAAGGTCGGCCTGATCACCATCATCGGCCTGTCGGCCAAGAACGCGATCCTGATCATCGAGTTCGCCAAGGACCTGCAGGCCGAAGGCAAAGGCCTGATCGAGGCGACTCTGCAGGCCTGTCACCTGCGTTTCCGTCCGATCATCATGACCTCGTTCGCCTTCATCCTGGGTGTGCTGCCCCTGGCCATTGCCACCGGGGCCGGTTCGGCCAGCCAGCGGGCGATTGGCACGGGGGTGATGGGTGGCATGGTCACAGCCACGGTGCTGGCGGTGTTTCTGGTGCCGGTGTTCTTTGTGGTGATTCGCCGCCTGTTCCCGGCTACCGGGCATGAGGCGCCGCATGGCACCACGATCGGCTCGGCCGCCGTCGACGCAGCCGTGGCCAATCTGGAGTCCCCAGCCAAGGGGCACTGACACGACACCTCCTCCTGAACCGGGGCCGGCTACGCCGGCCCTTGCTGTTTCTGCCCCGTGAGGGTTTGCCCTCATCGGTTTGCATGGAATTTTGTATACAGTCCAGAACACAAAGTGGCAGCTGTTCTAGCCGCTTTGGGATCCTCCCAACCGTCTATTTCCAGGAGTCTCCTCCATGAGTTCAACTGTCCACCCTGTTGACGAGCGCCTGCCCACCGGCAAGCTCACCGCACTGGGCCTTCAGCACGTGCTGGTGATGTATGCAGGCGCGGTGGCCGTGCCCTTGATCATCGGCCGCGCCCTCAAGCTCAGCCCCGAGCAGGTCACGATGCTGATCCAGGCCGATCTGTTTTGCTGCGGCCTGGTCACCCTGATCCAGGCCTTTGGTGCCACCCAGTGGTTCGGCATCAAGCTGCCGGTCATGATGGGCGTGACCTTTGCCGCCGTGGCGCCCATGGTGGCCATGGCCAACGCCACGCCCGGCGTGGAGGGCGCCGGATTGATCTTTGGCGCCATCATCGGCGCGGGCCTCATCTCGATATTGCTGGCGCCAGTGGTCAGCCGCATGCTGCGCTTTTTCCCGCCCGTGGTCACCGGCACCATCATCGCCGTCATCGGCATCAGCCTGATGCGTGTGGGCATCAACTGGATCTTCGGTGTGCCCGTCGGCCCCACCGCCCCCCAGATCGTGAACCCCGAGCACGCGCAGTGGCTGGCCACGGTCAAGGCGCTGGCTGGCGCGGCGGTGCAACCTGCAGCCGGCGCCAGCGCAGCGGCCGCCACCGTGCCGCCCATGCCGGCCGGTCTGAGCCTGGTGGGCACCGTGCCCAACCCCAAGTACGCGCAATTGCCGCACATCGCCATCGCGGCCGTATCGCTGCTGTCGATCATGCTGATCGCCAAATACGCCCGCGGCTTCATCGCCAACATCTCGGTGCTGCTGGGCATCGTGGTGGCTGCCGTCATCGCCACAGCCATGGGCTACATGAACTTCGACAAGGTGGCCAAGGCCAACTGGTTCGACCTGGTGCTGCCCTTCGAGATCGCCAAACCGGTTTTCGATCCGATCCTGATCCTGACCATGACGCTGGTGATGATCGTGGTGATGATCGAGTCGACCGGCATGTTCCTGGCCCTGTCGGACCTGACGGGCAAGAAGATCGACCAGAAACAGCTCTCGGCTGGCCTGCGCGTGGACGGTCTGGGTACGCTGATCGGTGGCATCTTCAACACCTTCCCTTACACCAGCTTCTCGCAGAACGTGGGCCTGGTGGGCGTGACCGGTGTCAAGAGCCGCTTTGTTTGCGTGGCCGCCGGCGTGATCCTGTTGCTGCTGGGCCTGCTGCCCAAAATGGCGGCGCTGGTCGAGTCGTTGCCCACCTTCGTGCTGGGCGGCGCCGGCCTGGTGATGTTCGGCATGGTGGCGGCCACCGGCATCCGCATCCTGGGATCTGTCGACTACAAGAGCAACCGCAACAACCTCTTCATCGTGGCCGTGTCGATCGGCATCGGCATGATCCCGCTGATTGCTCCGCGCTACCTGCAGTGGTTCCCGCACGGGCTGCACCCGCTGATCGAGTCGGGCATCCTGCTCGCTTCGCTGAGCGCCGTGCTGCTCAACCTGTTCTTCAATGGTGCCAGCAGCGACAACCGCGACGCCATCGAAGCCGCCAAGCAGGCCGAAGCGCACTGAAGCTTTCGATGCCTGTGCAGGAGCGAGCCCCTGCTCGCGAAAGGTTCGGCAGCAGGGGCTGCCTCCTGCAGAAAAAGGCCAGGCCAGTGCCTGGCCTTTTGCTTTTTATGGTGGTAATCCACACCCGTTTGACGAATCAAATGGGTTACGCTGTTGCTTGTGTCCACCGTCACGTCCCCCTGAAAAGAGACAACCGAATGAGCCAGAAACTTTCCCCTGCAGAAGAAGCCCTGCGCGACGCAGCCCGTGACTACCACCGCCTGCCCACGCGCGGCAAGATTTCAGTCAATCCGACCAAGCCCATGTCCAACCAGCGCGACCTGTCGCTGGCTTATTCCCCCGGCGTGGCCTACCCCTGCCTGGACATTGCTGCCGACCCCAGCAAGGCCTACGACTACACCAGCCGCGGCAACCTGGTGGCCGTGATCACCAACGGCACCGCCGTGCTGGGTCTGGGCGACATCGGCCCACTGGCTGGCAAGCCGGTCATGGAAGGCAAGGGCGGCCTGTTCAAGAAGTTCGCCGGCATCGATGTGTTCGACATCGAGCTCGACGAACGCGACCCCGACAAGCTGGTGGACATCATTGCCGCCATGGAGCCCACGCTGGGCGGCATCAACCTCGAAGACATCAAGGCGCCCGAGTGCTTCTACATCGAGAAGAAGCTGCGTGAGCGCATGAACATTCCGGTCTTCCACGACGACCAGCACGGCACGGCCATCATCTCGGCCGCCGCCCTCGTCAACGGCCTGGAGCTGGTGGGCAAGGACATCACCCAAGTCAAGGTGGCTGTCTCTGGGGCCGGTGCTGCCGCCATTGCCTGTCTGGACGTGTTCGTCGGTCTGGGCGTGAACCCGAAAAACGTCTTCATGTGCGACTCCAAGGGCGTGGTCTACGAAGGCCGTCCTGGCGGTTACGACGAGTCCAAGGCCCGCTACGCCCAAAAGACCGAAGCCCGCACGCTGGCCGATGCCGTCAATGGCGCCGACGTGTTCCTGGGCTGCTCGGCCCCAGGCGTGCTGACTGGCGACATGGTCAAAACCATGGCGAACCAGCCCATCATCCTTGCGCTGGCCAACCCTGAACCCGAGATCCGCCCCGAGGTGGCCAAGGCCGCGCGTCCGGACTGCATCATCGCCACCGGCCGTTCGGACTACCCCAACCAGGTCAACAACGTCCTGTGCTTCCCCTACATCTTCCGGGGCGCGCTCGACTGCGGCGCCACCAAGATCACCGAGGCCATGAAGATTGCCTGCGTGCGCCAGATCGCCGATCTGGCCAAGGCCGACATCAGCGAAGAAGTGGCCAGCGCCTACGCCGGCCAGGAACTGACCTTCGGCGCCGACTACCTCATCCCCAAGCCATTTGACTCGCGCCTGATCCTGCGCATCGCGCCGGCCGTGGCACAGGCTGCAGCCGAGTCCGGCGTGGCCACGCGCGCCATCACCGACATGGATGCCTACCGCCAGCAGCTGCAAAGCTTCGTGACGCAGACTGGCATCCTGATGCGTCCCATCTTCAACGCCGCCAAGGCGGTGCCCAACAGCCTCAAGCGTGTGGCGTATGCCGATGGCGAAGACGAGCGCGCCCTGCGCGCTGCGCAAATGGCCATTGACGAAAAGATCGCCCACCCGATCCTGATTGGTCGTCCCGCCGTGATCGCCGCCCGCATCGAAAAAGCCGGCCTGCGCATGCGCCTGGGCGTGGACGTGGAGAACGTCAACCCCGAAGAAGACGCGCGTTTCCGTCAGTACTGGGAGCACTACCACCAGCTCATGAAGCGCAACGGCGTGAGCCCGGCCGTGGCCAAAGCCACCGTGCGCCGCTCCAACACCGTGATCGGCTCGCTGATGGTGGCCCTCAAGGACGCCGACGCCCTGATCTGCGGCCTGGCCGGCAGCTACATGACGCACCTCGAGCGCATCGACTCCATCCTGGGTCGCCGCGCCGACGCCTCCAACTACGCCGCCGTCAACGCCCTGATGACCCCGCGCGGTCCGCTCTTCATCACCGACACCTATGTGAACGAGGACCCCAGCGCTGAACAGCTGGCCGAAATCGCGGCCATGGCTGCCGCGGAAATCCAGCGCTTTGGCATCGTGCCCAAGGTGGCCTTCCTGTCGCACTCGACCTACGGCTCGTCCAAGCGCGCCAGCGCACGCAAGATGCGTCTGGCCCGCGACCTGTTCGTGGCGCAGCACCCCGACATCGAATGCGATGGCGAACTGCATGGGGACGCGGCGCTCGAGCCTGAAATCCGCAACGTGTACATGGAAGACAGCACCCTGACCGGCTCGGCCAACCTGCTGGTGTGTCCCAACCTGGACGCGGCCAACATCCTCTACAACGTGCTCAAGACCACCACCAGCGGAGGCGTGACCGTCGGCCCCATCCTGATGGGCACCGCCGGCTCCGCCCACATCCTGACCCCGGCGGCCACGGTACGCCGGGTGTTCAACATGACGGCCCTGGCCGCAGCCCAGAAGCGCTGACCCCGCCGTTCACGCACCTGGTGCACGACGCACCACATGGGGGCACTTTCTAGGGGATGGCCCTGACAAATCACGTCAGGGCCATCCCTGATAATGGGCATCGAACTTGCTAATCGAGTTCACCGTTTATCAAAGCCCAGGAGTCCCCATGAACAAGCGCTTTTTCCTCAAGGCCAGCACTGCACTGGCTGCCGCTGCCGCCTTCGGTTCTGTGCAGGCACAGACCACGCCGATCAAGTTCCAGCTCGACTGGCGTTTCGAGGGACCGTCCGCGCTCTTCCTGGTGCCAGCGGCCAAGGGTTATTTCAAGGACGCCAAGCTGGATGTGACCGTGGACGCCGGCAACGGCTCGGGCGGCGCAGTCACGCGCGTGGCCTCGGGCACCTACGACCTGGGCTTTGCCGATCTGGCCGCCCTGATGGAATTCCACGCCAACAACCCCGACGCCCCCAACAAGCCAGTGGCCATCATGATGGTCTACAACAACACCCCGGCTTCGGTGATGGCGCTCAAGAAAAGCGGCATCAAGAGCCCGGCCGACCTGACCGGCAAGAAGCTGGGCGCCCCGGTCTTTGACGCCGGTCGCCGCGCCTTCCCGATCTTTGCCAAGGCCAACGGCGTGGGCAACGTGGCCTGGACCGCCATGGACCCGCCGCTGCGCGAGACCATGCTGGTGCGCGGCGACGTGGACGCCATCACCGGTTTCACCTTCACTTCGCTGCTCAACATCGAGGCGCGCGGTGTCAAGGCCGAGGACGTGACCGTGCTGCAGTACCCCGACTACGGCGTCAAGCTCTACGGCAACGCCATCATCGCCACGCCCAAGATCCTCAAGGAAAACCCGGCCGCCGTGAAAGCTTTCCTGGCTGCCTTCACCAAGGGCGCCAAGGACGTGATTGCCGACCCGGCCAAAGCCATTGAGGCCGTCAAGGCCCGCGACGGCATCATCAACACCGAGCTCGAAACCCGTCGTCTCAAGCTGGCCATTGACACCGTGATCAACAGCCCCGATGCACGCACCGAAGGTTTCGGGCAGGTCAACCCCGGTCGTCTGTCGCTCATGGCCTCGCAAGTGTCTGACGCCTTCAACACCAAGACGCGCGTCAAGGTGGACGACATCTGGAACGGCTCCTACCTGCCGTCGTCCAAAGAGCTGGACATCCTGCCCAAGGGCAAGAAGTAATCTGCAAGATTCCCCCGGTGACCGCTGTGGTCACCGCCTATCCATGACCGGACCCGGCAGGGTCCGTGCCTGAACCTGCTCAGGACTTTTCCCATGTCCCAAGACGCTTTCGTCGATTTCCAGAATGTCTGGCTCGCCTACAACGAGGCGCTGCTGGCCGAAAACCACTTCGCGGTGGAAGACATCAACCTGCAAGTGCGCCAGGGCGAGTTCATCGCCATCGTCGGCCCCTCGGGTTGCGGCAAGTCCACCTTCATGAAACTCACCACCGGCCTGAAGATGCCCAGCAAAGGGCGGATCCTGGTCGACGGCCAGCCGGTCACCGGTCCCCTCAAGATCAGCGGCATGGCCTTTCAGGCCCCTTCGCTGCTGCCCTGGCGCAGCACGCTCGACAACGTTTTGCTGCCGCTGGAGATCGTCGAGCCCTACCGCTCCAGCTTCAAGCAGAAGAAAGACGAGTACGTGGCCCGTGCCCGCAAGCTGCTGCAGACCGTGGGTCTGGGCGGCTACGAAGACAAATACCCCTGGCAACTGTCGGGCGGCATGCAGCAGCGCGCCAGCATCTGCCGCGCACTCATCCACGAGCCCAAGATGCTGCTGCTCGACGAGCCCTTCGGCGCGCTCGACGCCTTCACCCGCGAGGAACTGT
>JACCDV010524037.1_pt1 | contig 13055 bp, 12 predicted proteins | sample 7446131 | NCBI WGS metagenome assembly JACCDV01 (sample SAMN15323448, study PRJNA562643) | freshwater metagenome | isolation source: river surface water | place: USA:Blue River Watershed | collected 2017-08-17 | reverse complement strand
CGTTCAAGCTCTTGAGACTTTCGATATCAGCGTTCCCAAGAACTGTCTAGACGTTGGCGCCTCGACCGGAGGTTTCACCCAGGTTCTACTATCAAGAGGAGCACAGAAGGTTATTGCCCTGGATGTTGGGACAGATCAGCTAGCGCCAGAGATCAAACAAGACCCCAGGGTGATTGAGTTATCAGAGACGAACATTCGCGACGTCAATCCTTCCGAGCTACCCATAAATCCGGCAGACCTTGGCCTGGTTGTTGTGGATTTGAGCTTTATCTCTTTGCGCTTAGTCGCGGAGCAAATCAAAGCTTGTGCGCCAAATGCCGAGTTCGTGTTTCTAATCAAACCCCAATTTGAACTGCAGAAGAAGGATCTCAATAGGCAAGGCGTCGTGGTTGATAGTGCTTCAAGGCTAAGGGGATTGCAGAGCGCAATCGAAGGTCTCAGCTCTGCCGGCATGCGGTTGCTGGGCTTAGTTGAGAGCAAGACGGTCGGTTCGACCGGAAACATTGAGTATTTGGCTTATCTTCGCGCTGGTGAGCCAAGCGACTGGCAAGCACTGGTCGCCAAATTGGCTTAGCTGTGGAGCAGCCGAGCTAGGGTTTGAATAACTAGCTAATCTGGTAGAGGAAAAGGGAGGCAGCATGAAGCGAGTGCTAATTGTCAGCAGCGCAATTGATAAAAATGCTGCGACTTCAGCGCTGGGTGTTTGTGAGCACCTATCAGACAAGGGCGTTCAGTGCTTTTTTCCATCGGATGACCTAAGTCGAATCAAATCTCTTGTAGCTGATTCCTCAGCTTTGAATCAGTATGAAGATCAAAGCGTAGACATGGCAATTGTTCTCGGCGGGGATGGGTCGATCCTTCGCGCTGCAGAGGTTTTGAGAGATCGGCCCGCTCCAATTCTGGGGGTCAATCTTGGCCACGTTGGATTCATGGCAGAGGCAGAAAAAGAAGAGATTGATCAGGCGCTGGACCTGGTGATGGCCGGTAAGTACAAAGTTCGAGAACGTACTACTTTGAATGTTTCGGTGTGGCAAGGCGGAAAACAGATATTCCAGAGCTGGGCTCTGAATGAAGTAGCCGTTGAAAAAAGTGCCCGTGAGCGAATGATTGAGGTTGTCTTGGAGGTTGAAAAGAGACCTCTTTCGACGTTTGGTTGTGATGGCGTACTCGTTTCGACTGCTACCGGTTCAACCGCTTATGCCTTCAGTGCTGGCGGGCCAATCGTCTGGCCGAACGTTGATGCGTTTGTCGTGGTTCCCATCAGCGCCCATGCACTTTTCTCCAGGCCCTTCGTTATAGACAACGACTCCTCAGTTGCAATTGAGGTGCTGAGCAGATCTCCCGGAGCCGGAGTGATTTCTTGCGATGGCCGCAGAACTTTTGATCTGCTACCTGGAGCGAGAGTTGAAATCACTCGCGGATCCCAACCGGTAGAGATGGTGAACCTAACTGATGAAGCATTTGCGGATCGATTGGTTAGGAAATTTAACCTGCCCGTTTCGGGCTGGCGTGGACCGGGGAGCGATGCTTGATAGAGACGCTCTCGATTAAATCTCTAGGCGTCATTAGTTCCGCCCAACTTGAACTCAAGCCTGGCTTCACGGCTATCACGGGAGAAACCGGTGCCGGTAAAACCATGCTTCTAACAGGCCTTGGCCTGTTGCTGGGCGAGAGAGCTGATTCAACAGTTGTTCGTTCAGGCGAGAAACAGCTATTAGTTGAAGGCCGCATTCTTTCTCAAGACAAAGAACTCCTAGAAAAACTTTCAGAGCTCGGTGCAGAAGTATCTGATGGAGAGATTCTCATCAATCGTTCAGTATCAACCGATGGCCGATCCAGGGCAGCAATCGGGGGCGCAGCTGTTCCAATCTCGACCCTGAACTCCGTTTCGCAAGAGCTCGTCACTGTGCATGGCCAGTCAGAGCAGATTCGTTTGAAATCAACAGCCAAGCAGCGTGCTGCCTTGGATGAATTTGCAGGCGATAGCCTCGCTGGTGCGCTAAGTAGTTACTCTCAAATCTATGTCCAGTATCGGGAACTACAGCAAAGACTTGAACGCATGCAGTCTTCTTCTGAGCAGGATGCCTTCCGAATTACCAAGCTCAAAGAGCAGATTTCAGATCTTGAGAGACTCCAGCCAGAAGAAGGCGAACTGACAAAAATTAGTGACCAGCTCTCTCGTTTGACCAATGTTGAATCTCTTCGACTAGCTGCTTCGGAAGCCCACGAACTTTTAGCCGGTGAGGAACTGGATGCTAGGGGCCAGCTGGGCCGGGCCAAAAGGGTTTTAGAGGGCTCAAACGATAGCAAGCTCAGAGAGCTTGCCGGTTTGATCAGCGATGCAGCTGGCCTGGTCAATGAAATTTCGCTGCAACTATCTGGTTATTTGAGCGATCTCGATGCCGATCCACAGACTCTCGATGAGCTTCAGAGGAGAAAAGCTGAGCTGATTTCGCTGGAGAGAAAGTATGGACCTTCGATTGATGAGCTAGCCAAGGCATTGCCCGCTCTTCAATCCGAACTGCTTGACCTGGATAGCTCAGATGAGCAGCTGGAGAAACTTGAGATGCAACTGGCTGCCACAGAGTCTCAGCTTTCGCTGGCAGCCAACAAGCTCACCCAAGAGCGGACTAAGGCGGCAAAGGAACTTGCTAAGCGAGTCAGTGAAGAGCTTGCCCAATTGGCAATGGGGGATGCGCAGCTTGAAATTGCTATTTCCCAGCTGCCTGACTTCGAGGCTGCGGGGGTAGACAAAATTGAGTTCCTGCTAGCCAATCGCTCGGGCGCTGAACCAAGGCCTCTCGCTAAGGGCGCCTCGGGCGGTGAACTGAGCAGAATCATGCTTGCGATCGAGCTGGTGTTGGCTGGAAATAGCCCGCTACCCACCATGATCTTTGATGAGGTTGATGCTGGAGTGGGAGGTGCTGCGGCCGTCGAGCTTGGGCGCCGCCTGAAAGCACTAGCCCGCTCAACCCAAGTAATAGTTGTTACACATCTGCCACAGGTGGCTGCCTTTGCAGACCACCAAATTCGCATTTTCAAAGACTCGAGTGGTGGGGTATCAGCCTCCAGCGTCAGCATCCTCAGTCAGCAAGAGCGAGAGCAGGAGCTAGCTCGCATGCTCTCAGGCAATGCCGAGTCTGACATTGCCCTCTCGCACGCAAGGGAACTTCTCGAACTTAGTTGATTTCATGTCGTAGCCCACGACGATGCCAATAAGTGATAGATTGAAGTTCCATGGCGGTTAGCTCTGGAATTGTTCGACATGTGTTCGTAACCGGAGGCGTCGCCTCCTCACTAGGCAAAGGCCTCACCGCCGCCTCCCTCGGAAATCTCCTTAGAGCTCGTGGTCTCAGCGTTGTCATGCAGAAGCTTGACCCATATCTAAACGTCGATCCCGGCACCATGAACCCTTTTCAGCACGGCGAGGTATTCGTAACGGATGACGGAGCCGAGACGGATCTTGATATTGGGCACTACGAGCGCTTTTTGGACATCAATCTGACCGCAGCAGCGAACGTCACCACCGGCCAGGCCTATTCAACCGTGATTGCCAAAGAGCGTCGGGGTGATTATTTAGGAGCGACAGTTCAAGTAATTCCGCACATTACCGATGAGCTAAAGCACCGCATGAGACTGCAGGCAAATCTTGATCCAAAACCAGATGTGATCATTACTGAAATTGGTGGCACGGTTGGAGACATTGAATCCTTACCTTTCATGGAAGCCGCTCGACAGGTTAGACAAGCAATCGGTAAAGACAATGTATTTTTTGTCCACGTCACACTCGTTCCCTATCTGCAACCATCGGGTGAGCTGAAAACCAAGCCAACCCAGCACTCGGTTGCAACTCTGCGCTCACTTGGTATTCAGCCGGATGCAATTGTTTGTCGCGCTGACCGAGAACTGCCAGATTCCATAAAAAACAAAATTGCACAGATGTGTGACGTTGATCGTGAAGCTGTAGTAACAGCCGCTGATGCAGCAAGCATTTATGACATTCCAAAGGTTCTTCATAACGAAGGCCTCGACAGCTACATCATCAAATCTTTGGATCTCAAAGCCAAAGATGTTGACTGGTCCAATTGGCAACCAGTTTTGGATGCTGTGCATCAGCCAAAGCAAGAGGTCAACATTGCCCTGGTTGGAAAATACATTGATCTACCAGATGCCTATCTGTCGGTAACCGAAGCTTTGCGCGCTGGTGGATTTGCTCAGTCCTGCAAAGTAAAGATTCACTGGGTCAAATCTGATGATTGTGAAACTGAAGCCGGAGCGCTTGCCAACCTGTCCGAAATGGATGGAATTTGTGTCCCTGGTGGGTTTGGTGTTCGAGGTATTGAGGGGAAGTTGGGAGCAATTAAATTTGCTCGCGAGAACAAGATTCCTGTGCTTGGTCTTTGTTTGGGTCTGCAGTGCATGGTCATTGAATACGCAAGAAACGTTGTTGGCCTCGATGGCGCAACTTCAAGCGAGTTTGAACCGAGCGCTAAACACCCGGTTATTGCGACCATGGCGGAGCAGGTCTCGAAGCTGGAAAACTCAGAGATGGGTGGAACCATGCGCCTTGGACTTTACGAAGCAAGCTTGCAAGATGGCTCCATCGTCCAAAGTCTTTATGGCGCAAAGTCGGCTAGTGAGCGCCATCGCCATCGCTATGAGGTCAATAATCACTATCGCGATCAGATCGCCGAAAAAGGACTGGTGTTTTCAGGAACCTCACCCGATGGGCACCTAGTTGAATATGTTGAGCTACCTAAATCTGTTCATCCGTTTTTTGTTGGAACGCAGGCTCATCCTGAGTTTCGCTCGCGTCCTACCAAACCCAATCCTTTGTTCTTTGGGCTAATTCAAGCTGCCATTGAAAGAAAACAGGCGCAGCGACTTTTCAACGAGGGATAGCCGTGTTACCGATTGATCGGTATCTTCGGCATCTCTCCGTGGAACGCGGTTTGAGTAAGAACACTTTGGCCGCTTACCGAGGTGACTTAGCTCGCTACCAAGATTTTTTGGAATCTAACTCAACCGAACCGCTATCGGTGTCAGCAAATCAAGTTGCGGATTTTGCAAGCTCACTTATGGTGGAGGGCTTGAAGGCGAGTTCTAACTCTCGAATTCTTGCCGCGGTTCGAGGTTTTCATAAGTTTTTGGTTTTAGAAAATCTCCGAGCTGATGACCCAACGGTGAAGCTAAGACCACCAAAACTACCCAAACGTCTTCCAAAGTCTCTCAGCCAGGATCAGGTGTTGGCGCTGCTAGAGGCAAGTGGACCAGAACCCGACGACGAGGCAGCGGATCCGATTCGTCTTCGTGACCGGGCAATTTTGGAATTGATGTATTCAACTGGAACTCGCGTGAGCGAAGTGGTCGATCTGGACCTAGATGAAGTGAACGACTCTGGTCTTCTTCGCGTTAGAGGCAAGGGCTCTAAAGAGAGAATTGTTCCTATTGGATCCTTTGCTTTTAAAAGTTTGAATGCTTACCTAATTAGAACTAGGCCAATGCTCTCAAGTCTTCGGGGCGACTCAGCACTTTTTCTCAATAAGAGAGGCGGCAGATTGAGTCGCCAGAGCATCTGGGAAATCATTCAACGATCTGGGGAGGTTTGTGGGATCGACGTTTCCCCGCACTCATTGAGGCATTCCTTTGCAACCCACCTAATTGAGGGCGGGGCAGACGTTCGAGTGGTGCAGGAGCTCTTGGGCCACGCATCTGTTGCAACCACCCAGATTTACACGCTCGTCACCATCGACACGCTTCGAGAGGTCTACGCTCAAGCCCATCCACGCGCTCGAGGGTAGGCTAGAGGCGAATCAGGGAGGTCATGGTGGAAATAACCGGCAAGTCTTTCCCCACCCCACCCAAACTGGCAAGTCACGGACCCGCTCGGGTCATTGCAATGTGTAACCAAAAGGGTGGTGTTGGGAAAACCACTACCACCATATCTTTGGCTGCAGCTCTAGCGGAATATGGAAGAAAAGTCCTGGTCGTTGACTTTGATCCTCAAGGCGCACTCTCTGTCAATCTGGCTTCGGAGTTTCAAGATGGCCCGACGATTTATGACCTAATTATGGATTCTTCCAGGGATCCTAAAACGGTTATTCAAAAGACCGAGGTTAAGAACTTAGACATTATTCCGGCCAACATTGATTTGTCCGCTGCGGAAATGCACCTGGTCACCGAAATGGGCCGTGAGCGAGTCCTCGACAACATTTTGAAAAAGATCAAAAACGATTACGACGTAATCTTCATTGACTGCCAACCTTCGCTTGGGCTCTTGACTGTTAATGCACTTACGGCAGCTCATGGCGTCTTGGTTCCGATGGCCACCGAGTTTTTTGCTTTGCGAGGCGTTGCCCTTTTGATTCAGACAATTGAAAAAGTGAAAGCTCGCACGAATCCACTACTTGAGCTTGATGGTTTGATTGCAACTCTGCATGACCCAAGAACTCTGCACTCGAGAGAAGTACTCGAAAGGCTGCAAGAAGCGTTCCCAGGGAAGGTTTTTGATACAGCTGTCAACAGAACTGTAAAGTTCCCTGATGCAACCGTTGCTAAGAAGCCAATCACAGTCTTCGCCTCTTCTTCTGAAGCCGCAGATGACTACCGTCGAATTGCAAGAGAGCTGATATCACGTGGCTGTGCAGCTTGAGTCTGAAGTTGATTTTCAACTTCAACTAGACAATTTCGAAGGTCCATTTGATCTCCTCCTGACTCTAATCGGTCGGCATGAGCTTGATATCACTCAGGTTGCCCTGGCCAAGGTCACCGATGAGTTTTTGCAGTATGTGAAGCAAATCGATGCAAAAAAAGAACTCGACACTGCCAGTGAGTTTTTGGTAGTGGCTGCGACACTGCTGGACCTGAAGCTTGCAAGTCTTTTGCCACAAGGCGAATTGGTCGACAGCGAAGACGTTGCGCTCCTGGAAGCACGCGACTTGCTATTTGCAAGGCTATTGCAGTACCGGGCATTCAAGGAGCTATCCGCCTGGTTCAACACCGCATTTGAATTGGAAGCGAAACGCGTTCCGCGAGCAGTTCGACTGGAAGAGCAGTATCGAAACCTTCGACCAGAGTTGAAGTGGGACACGACACTGGATGAGTTTCATATGCTCGCCTTGCAAGCCTTCACTCCAAAGGAGATGCCGAGCGTTGGCTTGACCCACCTGCACGCATCCAAGGTCTCTATTCGCGAGCAAGTCGGCATCATTGTAGATAGACTGCGGTCTGCAAAAACTCTGACGTTCCTACAGCTGATAGCTGACACTAAGGAACGTGCGGAGTTTGTTGCTAGGTTCCTTGGAATCTTGGAGCTATACAGAATTGGCGCGATCGGTGTTCAACAGCCAACGCCATTTGGAGAAATAACCTTGAGTTGGGAAGCAGAAACCTTTGACTTCCATCAGATTGATGGCTTAGGCGGTGAATATGACCAGTGATTTAGCACTACGTGGTGCACTTGAAGCAATTCTTACAGTTGCCGAGACACCACTTTCTATGGTCACTCTCGCTGGTGCAGTTGAAGCACCGATCAATGACGTCAAGCGCGAACTAGATGCCCTCAAAGAGGACTATGACCAAGCGCATGAAGGCCTTGGCCGCGGGTTTGAACTTCGTGAAGTTGGCGGTGGCTGGAGATTTTATGTTCGACAGTCACACGACTGGGGCGTCAGACAACTAGTTGCCAATGAAAATCCAGCAAAACTTTCTCAAGCGGCACTGGAGACCCTCGCGGTCATCGCCTATCGTCAGCCAATCTCACGTGGTGAAATTTCCTCTATTCGTGGTGTAAATGTTGATTCAGTGGTTAGGACACTTTTGTCCAGGGGGCTGGTCACGGAGCTTTACACCGACAACGAAACTGGTTCCGTCATGTTTGGAACAACCGAGACGCTGCTTGAAAACTTAGGCATCAACTCCCTGTCCGAGCTGCCGCCAGTCAGCCCGCATCTTCCAAACCAGGATCAGATTGACTAGCGAAGAGATCCGCCTTCAAAAAGCCCTCTCAATTGCTGGTATTGCCTCACGCCGCAAGGCAGAGGAGCTCATGCTCGCAGGTCGAGTCAAGGTCAACGGCAAAGTAATCAGAGAGCTTGGAAGTCGCATAGATCCCACCAAGGATTCAGTGATGGTCGATGGAAGGCCCGTTCAACTAGATCCAGACCGGGTTTACTTGGCCTTCCATAAACCAAAGAACATCATTTCAACCATGAGCGATGAATTTGATCGGCCTTGCTTGGCTGACTTCTTCCAAGGATTTGATCGGGTTTTCAACGTCGGTCGCCTGGATGCCGAGACTTCAGGTTTGATTTTGATGACCAATGACGGAGAGCTCGCCAACCAGCTCGCGCACCCTAGTTTTGGTGTTGAAAAGCTCTATGTCGCAAAGGTCCAGGGCCGCATTCAACGCCCACAACTTCAGCAGCTCTTGGATGGGGTGGACCTGGAAGATGGACGGCAAAAGGCTGATCGCGTAAACCTACTTGACCAAAATGCCATCGAATCTTTGGTCGAAATCGTCCTGCATAGCGGAAAGAATCGGATCGTCCGCAGAATGTTTGAGGCAGTGGGTCATCCGGTTATTGACCTCACCCGTAAGAGTTTTGGCCCGCTACGCCTTGGAAACTTGAAGCCTGGCCAGTACCGGGAGCTTAGTAAACTCGAGGTCAGCGCCCTTTTGAGTGCTGCCAGCAAGAAACAGGATTGAGAAGCCAATGGCCGTTCGTGCAATTAGAGGAGCTATTCAGCTCGACAGCGACGATCGCGAGCACCTTCTGAAATCAACTGCTGAGCTGGTTACCAAGGTCATGCATGAAAATGGCCTTGAAACTGGAGATCTAATTTCAATTTGGTTCACGGCCACCCCGGACGTTGTGAGTGAGTTCCCCGCCTTGGCTGCCAGGGAATTGGGGCTAGGTGATGTGCCTCTCATGTGTTCAGTTGAAATGAATGTGACAGGCGCCATGCCAAGAGTTATCCGATTGATGATGCATGCCGAGAGCGACAAGCCAAGAAGCGCAATAACTCACGTTTATTTGCGTGGCGCTGCCGCATTGAGGACTGACCTAGCACAGTGAAGGCCGGCACAATAAAAATTGTCGGGACTGGTTTGATTGGTACCAGTCTCGGTCTTTCGCTCGCCCGTCACGGCATCAAAGCTCAACTTGCTGACAGTTCAAAAGCGAACTTGCGACTAGCAATTGAATACGGCGCCGGGGTTGAACAATCAAGCGAGCCGGATCTTGTTGTGGTCTGTGTTCCACCCGACATCACCGCTGAGGTGGTAGCCCAGGAACTCAACCAGCATCCAAATGCAGTCGTAACGGACACAGCGAGTGTTAAGTCTGAGATTAGTTCGGAAGTAAAAAAGCTATCGGGGACGGATGCAAAAAGGTACATCGGTTCTCATCCGATGGCCGGTCGGGAAAAGGGCGGCCCTGGAAGTGCCAGAGCAGACTTATTTTTTGCAAGGCCATGGGTTATAACCCCAACAGAATCTTCAGAGGACTCAGCGGTAGAGCTGATTAAAGACCTAGCACTTCAAATTGGAGCTCTGCCCATTGTTATGAGCGTTGCCGAACATGACGAAGCCGTTGCTCTTGTTTCGCATCTCCCGCAATTGGTTGCGTCATCTCTGGCTGCCAGGCTCGTGGAGGGTGACGAGAGTCAACTAAATCTAACTGGTCAGGGATTGCGCGATACCTCCAGAATTGCAGCCAGCGATCCAACTCTGTGGTTGCAAATTCTCTCCCAGAACGCGGCTGAAATTTCTCCACTGCTTTCGAAGCTGCGTCAAGATATAGAAGTTTTAGAAAAGGCTTTTCAGAATCTATCCGAGGCCGGAGCTCTAGAAAAAATCCATAGCTTGCTCGAGCGGGGAAATCGTGGAATTGCGAAGATTCCTGGCAAACATGGTGGGAAATTTGTTGATTACCAACTGCTCACAATCGTCATTGACGACAGCCCAGGTGCACTGGCATCTCTTCTGACCTTTATTGGAGATATCGGTGTAAACATCGAGGACCTAAAGCTTGAACATTCACCAGGGGCTCCCATTGGACTGGTGGAAATCCAAGTGCTGCCTGAGTCTGCTGAACTTTTGGCCAAACAGCTCACCGAAAATGGTTGGCGGATTGTCTAATGACCAATTTCATTGTTGCGGTCGATGGGCCAGCTGGATCTGGAAAGTCGAGTGTTTGTAGGGAAGCCGCTCGTCGGCTTGGCTTCTGCTACCTCGACACTGGCGCTGGCTACAGAGCTATGGCCCTACATGTAAAGGCATCTGCCGACATTCCAGCCGCCATCAATACCTTTGACTACGAGATTTCACTGGATCCCAACCATCAAGTGGCGACCCTTCACGGAGTCGACATTTCAACAGACATCAGGAGCGCAGAAACTGCAGCGCTGGTTCGGCCGATTGCTCAAGATTTATCGGTGCGTGCTCTCCAAAAGCAGGATGCCCGCAATCGCATATCTGCTTGCGATAATGCTGGAATTATTGTCGAAGGTAGAGACATTACAACTGTTGTGGCACCGGAGGCTCAAGTCCGAATTCTGCTCACTGCGTCGCAACAGGTTCGTCTAGCCAGGCGTGCCAAGGATGCGACCGAAGAGTCCGAGTCTCTGATTTTGCGAGATAGTTCAGACTCACAGGTCGCTGAGTTTATGTCGGCTTCGCCAGGTGTAGTTGAGATAGACACAACCGAGTTGGATTTTGAACACAGTGTCCAGGCACTGCTTGGAGCAATTGAGGCGGCGAGAAATGTCTGAACAAGATGACCTAATCCCCGCTTTGAAAGAGGAGCTCTCTGAGTTTGACCTAGAGCAAGAAGATCTAGAGCTGCTTGAGTTAGAGCTTGGCGAGAGTCAGCCTGGCACCTTCATTCCAGCACCACCAGTTCTGGCTGTGGTGGGTAGACCCAACGTGGGAAAGTCAGCTCTGGTGAATCGTATTCTCGGCAGACGAGAGGCGGTGGTGCAAGATGAACCGGGAATTACCCGTGATCGAGTTTCCTACAAAGCCGAATGGAATGGGCGTCCGTTTACTTTGGTTGACACCGGTGGCTGGGAGGCAACCGCAGAAGGTTTGAGCTTATCTATCGCTCAGCAGTCTGAAATTGCAGTTGATTTGGCAGATGCGGTTTTGTTTGTCGTTGACGCAATGGTTGGTCCCACGCAGTCGGATGAAGAAGTAGTCCGGATGCTCAGAGCTAGCGGCAAGCCGGTCTTATTGGTTGCTAACAAAATTGATGATGCGCATCAAGAGCCCGAGGCTGCCGCACTTTGGTCATTGGGGCTCGGAGAACCATATGCCGTCTCGGCTTTGCATGGCAGGGGAGTTGCTGACCTTCTAGATAAAGCACTGAGCGTCTTGCCAAAAACCTCAAATGTTGCAGGTGACGAGTATGTTGGGCCTCGCCGAGTTGCCCTCATAGGGCGTCCAAATGTTGGCAAATCCTCGCTGCTAAACAAGGCAACCGGAACCAATCGAGCCGTTGTTAGCGATGTTGCTGGAACAACTAGGGACCCAGTTGATGAACAAGTTGAAATTGCTGGGAAGGTGTGGCGATTTGTTGACACCGCTGGAATTAGACGAAGACTTCATCGCCAGCAGGGTGCCGACTTTTACTCCGCTCTCCGCACCGCTGCTGCACTTGAAAGAGCGGAAGTTGCAGTCGTTCTGTTCGATGTGACAGAGCCAATCAGCGAGGCGGACATAAGAATTGTTCAGCTTGCTCTGGATTCTGGACGAGCGTTAGTTCTCGCATTCAACAAGTGGGATCAGCTCGATGAGGAACGCAGAATCTATCTCGAGAAGGAAATAGAAAGGGACCTAGCGCACGTTGACTGGGCACCAAGAGTAAACATCTCAGCCCTCACCGGAAGACACCTAGAGAAACTTGTTCCAGCTCTTGAGCTTGCTCTCGAATCTTGGGATAAGAGAATTCCAACTGGAAAATTCAACGCCTTCTTGCAGGAATTGCAGGCTGGCAATCCTCATCCTGTCCGAGGCGGAAAACAACCACGAATTCTCTTCGGAACTCAGGCCGCTGCCAGACCTCCTAAATTTGTTGTCTTTTCATCGGGCTTCCTGGAGGCCGGCTATCGCCGCTTCATTATTCGAAAACTCAGGGAGACTTACGGTTTTGACGGTTCCCCGGTTGAGATTGGAGTGCGAGTTCGAGAGCGAAGAAATCGCTAGTTTGGTTCTAGGTAATTTCTTCCGAATAGACTCGGAGTATTGACGGGCTGTAGCGCAGCTTGGTAGCGCACTTGACTGGGGGTCAAGGGGTCGCGGGTTCAAATCCCGCCAGTCCGACCAGGAAAAAACTGCATTTGCATTAGTGCTTAGCTTGCTTATGCGATTGAACCCCTAGACTTGCCTTTTGCCCAATTGACCCCAACGGTAGTGAAAATTCATGGCCTCCAACGAACTGCTTCGTAATGTCGCGATTGTCGCGCACGTAGATCACGGTAAGACCACTCTGGTCGATGCCATGCTTCGCCAAACTGGAGCCTTTTCCGCCCACGCCGCCGTCGGCGAGAGAGTGATGGACTCTGGCGACTTGGAAAAGGAAAAGGGAATCACCATCCTGGCCAAGAACACCACGGTGACCTACTCAGGCCCATCGGCTGGTGGCAAAGAGATTCGCATCAACGTAATTGACACTCCTGGCCACGCCGATTTTGGTGGTGAGGTGGAGCGCGGTCTTTCGATGGTCGACGGTGTCGTGCTACTGGTAGATGCGTCAGAAGGACCACTTCCACAAACACGGTTTGTTCTTCGCAAGGCGCTAGAAGCTAAGTTGCCGGTAATTCTGGTGGTCAACAAGACAGATCGACCAGATGCTCGAATCGATGAGGTGGTTGAAGAAAGCCACGATCTTCTGCTGGGATTGGCCTCGGATCTGCACGACACGGTTCCTGACCTGGATGTTGACTCGATCCTTGAGTTGCCAGTTATTTATGCATCGGGCCGCGCGGGAAGAGCGTCACTAACTCAGCCTGCCGATGGGGCTTTGCCAGATTCGGAGAATCTTGAGCCGCTGTTT
>JACCDV010374126.1_pt1 | contig 13061 bp, 10 predicted proteins | sample 7446131 | NCBI WGS metagenome assembly JACCDV01 (sample SAMN15323448, study PRJNA562643) | freshwater metagenome | isolation source: river surface water | place: USA:Blue River Watershed | collected 2017-08-17 | reverse complement strand
CTGAACATCGTGCGCGAAGCGACACCTGCGGTCTTAAACACCGTGATGTCCAATAGTTTTGGTTTTGGTGGCACCAACGCAACCTTAGTGATCAAACGCTACGGCAACTAACCGTCGCGTCGGTCATACTAAAAAACCGTCGGCTTCGACGGTTTTTTTTTGTGCCGAGCGCCGCGCTGCTTAGTTTTTATGCGTATGGGTGGTTGAGGTGGGCCTTCAGGCAGTTGTTTTTGCCTGCACACCTCGAAGTCGTTACAATCCGCTTTTTGCATGGCCGGAGAGCGCAGTGAAGATTATCGCCGATGACAATATGCCGTTGGTGGAGCAGTTTTTTGCCCCACTAGGCCAAATTCAGCGTGTGGCAGGGCGAACTTTGTCGGCTAAAGCGCTGAAAGACGCTGACTTGTTGTTGGTGCGCAGTATTACCAAGGTCAATGCCGCGTTGTTAGCCGATGCTAAGCAGCTGAAATTTGTCGGCACAGCGACCATTGGCACTGATCATTTGGATACCGCGTTTCTAGATGAGCGAGCGATCCCTTGGACCAACGCTGCCGGCTGCAATGCGCAGTCTGTGGTGGAATATGTGTTGAGTTGCTTGTTTTTAGAAGCCGAGCGTCGACAATGTGCATTGTGCAGCTTACGCATCGGTGTGGTTGGAGTGGGGCAGATAGGCTCTCGTTTGGTCAAGGCGCTGGTGGCGCTAGGGGTCGACGTTCTGATGTGCGATCCGCCTCGTGCAGCCCAAGATGCAAACTTTGCCCACACCCCGTTGCCGGTGTTGTTGCAGTCCGTTGATGTCGTTAGCTTGCACGTACCGCTGATTAAACGCCAAGACGCGCCACAGGCGACGACCGAACATCTGATTGATGCGTCAATCTTGGCGCAATTGCCGGTCAGCACGACGTTAATTAACGCCTGTCGCGGTGAAGTGGTCGATAACCAAGCACTGTTGGCTGAACAGCAGGCAGGTCGTGCGCGTGCTTTATATCTGGACGTTTGGGAGCACGAGCCAACGCCATTGCTTGCGTTAGTCCCCTACTGTCAAATTGCTACTGCGCACATCGCCGGTCACAGTATTGAAGGCAAAGCGCGAGGCACTGAGATGCTGTATCAAGCCGTATGTCAGCAGTTGGGTTTGCCGGTGCAGGCGTGCCTGGCGGATTTTTTACCCAAGGCCGCGATGCCTGGTGTGACCTTATCCGATGCCTTTAGCCCAGTTGAGCTTGCCAATCTATGCCGCATGCTCTTTGATGTGCGTCGCGATGATCGGCTGTTTCGTCAGCATATCGAACACGAAGGTTTTGATTGGCTACGCAAACATTACCCTGCACGGCGTGAGTTCAGTGCGGTGACTCTGCAAGGCCAAGTACCACCATATTTAATTGAACTTGGCTTTCAAGCCGAGGCTACTAAGGGATAAAAATGGAACAGTTTAATATCGCAATTCTCGGGGCGACCGGTTTAGTCGGTCAAAATTTACTGGACGTATTGGCGGAACGTGAGTTCCCGGTCGGTAATTTGTATCCACTCGCCTCAGCGCGTTCTGCTGGCGGCACTGTGACCTTTAAAGGCAAACCCTTAGAAGTTCTCGATGCTGAAACCTTTGATTGGAGCCTAGTGCAAATCGGCTTGTTTTCAGCAGGCGGCAGTGTCTCAGCGGTTTATGCACCCAAAGCGGCGGCGGCGGGTTGCATCGTGATCGACAATACTTCGCATTTCCGTTATGACGAGGATGTGCCGTTAGTGGTCCCTGAAGTCAATCCATTAGCGATTGATGATTACGACAAACGCCACATCATTGCCAACCCTAACTGTTCGACCATTCAAATGTTGGTGGCCTAAAAACCTATTCATGATGCGGTGGGTGTCAAGCGTATCAATGTCGCAACCTACCAGAGTGTCAGCGGTGCAGGTCAACAAGGCATTGAAACGTTAGCCCGTGAAACCACCTCGTTGTTAAATGGGCGGCCGATTGAAAGCACCGATAAGTTTAGCCGGCAAATCGCCTTTAACGTCATCCCACAAATCGATGTGTTGATGGACAATGGCTACACCAAAGAAGAAATGAAAATGCTGTGGGAAACCCGCAAAATTCTGGGCGACGACACGATTGGCGTCAACGCGACGTGCGTGCGAGTGCCGGTGTTTTACGGTCATGCGGAGGCCATTCATATCGAAACGGCTTCGCCGATTAGCGTGCAATCGGTCAAAGACTTGTTACGAGACGCCCCAGGTGTGGTGCTGCTGGAAGATGACGCAGAGTTTCCAACCCAAGTTGGTGATGCCCAAGGGCAAGATGCAGTGTACGTCGGCCGTATTCGCAAAGATGAATCACACCCTTGTGGTTTAAATTTGTGGGTGGTCTCCGACAACGTGCGCAAAGGCGCTGCGACCAACGCGGTGCAAATTGCGGAATTATTAGTGCGGGATTGCTTCTAAAATCCCCGATGACAGGGCCCTGCGGGGCCTTTTTAGATCCGTTGCTGCACAAAAAACATAAAGTTTTTGATTTATAGGCAGATAACTGTTCAGGCGCTGCCGTTTTTTCGCATTCTAGTTTAGAATTTTCCCAAGGCTTTTTGGTGTTGGAACATAGTTTGCAGGGGAACTGCATAGATCCTGCTGGCGCGTCAAACTCTTGTCATTCCAGCTATTTTGCAAAGGCTCACGGCCGTTAGGAACAATTGCATGCGTTGGTTGCAACTAATTATAGTGCTGATAGGTGTAGGTCTGGTGACGGCGCCTATGGCCGAACAGACTGCCAAACTAAGAGGCCCGAAAGAGTTTGACACTCCGGCCGTCACTCGCCTTGGGCCTTTATCTGCGCATGACACCTTGTGGCGTCTGGCGGCGCAAGTTCGGCCTGATCCTCGGGTCAACATCTATCAAGTGATGTTTGCGCTGTATCAGAAAAATCCTGACTCCTTCCTTGACGATAACTTTAATCACTTAAAACCAGGCGCCTATCTGGATGTGCCGAATTTACGTGAAATCATGGCTATTGACCCTGCCGAAGCACAACGGAAGTCTGAAAATGATGATCGGCAATGGTCTGAAAAGATTCGCCTCGCCGCTCAAGTCAAACCTGAAGATAACTCCGCTAAGCAAAAAGATTTAGAGGCTGCCAAAGCTGAGATCAGCGATGAGCTCGAGCGTTTGCAGTCAGAACAGTCGGAGCAATTAGACGTTCTTCAGGACAAGCTCAGTGCATCCATGGCCAATGTTGAGAGTATCGTCAAAGAAAATGGCGAATTAAAAACCCAACTCGATACGGTAGTAGGGCAACTAGGGTCGGTGAAACAGCAGCTGGATAAAGACAGCGAAATTCAGCAGCAATTGCAGCAATTGTTGGCGCAACAGCAAGAAATGCTGGCGAAACAATCCGAACAAATCAAAAAAGCGGAAGAAGAAAGTTTTGCCAATGTGGTGCAAAAATTTGCCAATAGCCCAGCAGGTTGGGTGATGGCAGCAGCACTGCCGGCCATTGTGTTGTTATTAGTGTTTGTCAGCATCATGCGCCGTAAAGGGCAAAAAGCTGCCGCCGTGGTCACCGCGGCTACCGCAGCGCCGTTGACCGATCCGAACTACAAATCACCATTGCCACCCATGGATGACAGCCTGGACTTTGACGAAAGCAGCCTGATTAACCTTGACGACTCGCTGCTCAATGACCGCAAAGGTGGTGGCATTCGTTTAGACGATGATTTTGACATGCCGGTTAGCAAACCGCTAAGTAGCAGTTTTGGTGCCGATGATTTGTTAGATGACGCATTGGATTTGCCCGATGAGCCCTTGTTGCCGCGCACGAAAGAGAAAAATGCCGATGAATTGGATTTGGACGATTTGTTGGATGAACCGTTGGATAGCCCGAGCACGGCCTCGAAAACCGAATTCGATGCCAATAATATCCTGTCTGGCGATGATTTAAGTGCGCTGTTTAGTCAAGCGGACGATTCATTTGTCGCCAAAGAACAGTTTGATCCAAACAATATTTTGTCAGGCAACGAATTGTCCTCGTTGTTTGAAAATTTAGCCGATGATGATGATCTTGCTATCGCCGCCCCAGCACCTGCCGAACCTGCTAAGTCGTCAGTCACTGAGGAGCCCGATGATGAAGAATTCGATATTGACTCGTTATTGGCGAACAATGGTCCGGCGGACGATCCTATTGCCAGTGCGGCGTCAGAATTGGTTGCTGCAGATGAGTTGTTAGAAGAAATCGAACTTGAGCTGCCAACGGATGAACCAGCACCTTTAGAAATTGCCGATGATGATTTTGACATCGACGCGATTGTCAATGCCAATCAACCTGTCGCCAAGCCGGCGGAGCCAGCGATGGCTGCGCCAGTGGAACCCTTGGAAGCACTTGATGACGATGATACCGACATTGATGCCTTGTTGGCGGCCAATGCAATGTCACCAACACCGAAGGTGGCAGATGCTGAAACTGAACACGAAGAAGCCTTTGATAGCAGTGATTTGGATGCATTTGCCGAATCTCTGGCCGATGAAGTTGTACCAGAAAAATTCAATGAGCTAGTTGAAGAACTGCCAGAAGACGTCTTAGACATCAATTTGGTCGATGATGATATTGATTCAGCCAATGAATTGGACGCCATTTTATCGGAAGTCGCTGAAATACGGGCTCAATCCGCCGCGGCACAGGAGCTGCTACCAGAGCAAATCCCAGCTGAAGCGTGGCAACAAGCACGCGAGGATTTTGAGGAGTCGCCACTGAGTCTGGATGACGTTGGCCAGTTGTTGCAGGAATCAGCGGCCGATGAGCTCGACACATCGCAGTCTGACCTGAAGACAACGCCTGCCCCTGACTTAGAAGACGACGACATTGTTGTGGACAGTTACCAAGCCAGTGGTACAGACGATGACAGCATCGATGAGCTGATTGATGAGATGACCGCGCATATCGAAGCGGCTCAGCATGAACAGCACGACGAAAATGCGTTGGCCAATGACACAGACACAGTGATCGAGCATCACCTTGCGGCGGAAGCCAGCGCAGAGGCGGAATACCTCAACGAGTTTGCCGAGCTTGAAGAACATCAAGAGATGCCCGATTTAGCCGTTGCCGAAGCTCCTGATGATATGCCGGCAAGTCGCGCTCAGCTCTCGGTGGAAAATCCGAGTCGGGTGTTGGAAAGTTATCCTGAGCTGGCGTTAGATGATGCAGAACTTGACAGTATCTATCCTGATGAACTGGTTGATGACATTAGTGACGAGATGGAACCGCTGGAAAAGTTTGCAATGTCGGCGGAAGCATTACCAGAACTGGCAGAGCTTGAAACCACTGATTTTGATGAGCTACTTGCCGATTTGGTCGATGTCCCAGCAGATGAACAGCAGCAACACGATGCATCTAGTACCGCCAAAGCGCTGGATGAATTAGCAACCTTGCCTGAGCTAAACGACGAGGATAACGAGGATGTAGATAGCGGTGCGTTGTTACCTGACTATGTACAAATTGACAAATTGTTAGCTGCCGCCGAAGAACATGGTGTGAGTGATGAACATACGCCGTTAAATATTGATGTGGGTCTGTCGGACTTCGAAGATTTAATTTCAGCAGATGAGCATGGGGATGTCGATTTGCAGGACAATGGTTTTGCCAGTCGTCTGGATTTAGTCCGTGCTTACATCGAGATTGGCGATCAAGAAAGTGCTGATCAATTGATTGCTGAACTGCTAGTCTCCGATGCACCAGAGCATGTCAAATCGGAAGCTCGTTCTTTATCCAGCGTTTAACGTAAGCCTTCGCAGCCCTTGAACAGGCCGGTATTTGCCGGCCTGTTGGTTTATGGCTCATCATCCCTTTGAGCCCTACTTGCTCGCCCATCCATCGGCCGATTGGTCGCTTTAACCCTTTTTGATATACTGGCCTGCTTAGGTACAGGAGTCCTTATGCGAATTGCACTTGGTATTGAATACAACGGCACCCGTTATTATGGCTGGCAGCGTCAGCGCGAAGTAACGAGCGTTCAAGGTGAACTTGAAAAGGCTTTGGCACTGGTCGCAAATGAACCGATCGAAACATTTTGTGCCGGTCGCACCGATGCAGGTGTGAATGCCACAGGGCAGGTGGTGCATTTTGATACCAATGCCGTGCGGGATATGCGCGGTTGGATCATGGGTGTGAATAGCCATTTACCGGATGATATTGCAGTTCGTTGGGCACAGCAGGTAGATGAAACTTTCCATGCGCGGTTTTCAGCAACAGCGCGTCGCTATCGCTATATCATTTACAATCGCAAGTTCCGCCCAGCGATTTTAGGGACTGGATTGAGTCATTATCACCAAGATATTGACGTCGAACGGATGAAATTAGCAGCCCCTGCGTTACTGGGCGAGCAAGACTTTACCAGCTTTCGGGCGATTCAGTGCCAATCCAATACCCCGTTTCGCAACGTGATGCATTTAGAGATTCAGCGCTTTGGCGACTACATCGTGTTGGATATCAAAGCCAATGCCTTCTTACACCATATGGTGCGAAATATCACAGGCAGTTTGTTAGAAGTTGGGATGGGGCGGCAACAGCCCGAATGGATCCACTATTTATTAAATGCAAAAGATCGAACCTTGGCTGCGGCCACAGCGAAAGCCGAAGGTTTGTACTTAGTTGGGGTGGATTATCCGGCAGCATTTAACATTCCACAGCTACCGCTTGGCCCGCTGTTTTTACCGGATTAATCCGGAACTTTTGTTAGGCAACGGCTGTCATATCGGCGGTTGTTGCTTATGTGCGACGTCGCTATCGCCAACAACTTAGACCAGTTTTTGATATTCCCTACGGATGCTTTGTGTTTTAATAGCCGCCGTTTTGCTTCATTTTCGCTGAAATTCTGGTAATTTCAGCTGAACTGCGCAGAAAATAAGCGCAGTGTGATAAAGGAATCCTTATGAGTTGGTTAGAAAAAATCCTGCCACGTACGTCGTCTTCAGCGCGTCGCAACATCCCTGAAGGGGTGTGGACGAAATGCACATCCTGTGATGCCGTGTTATACAAAGCGGACTTAGACCGTAACTTAGGTGTTTGCCCTAAATGTGATCACCATATGCGCGTCAGTGCACGTGCTCGGTTAACCAATTTCCTTGACGCCAATACTGGCGTTGAACTTGCGGCAGATTTAGAGCCACAAGATGTGCTGAAGTTTAAAGACAGCAAACGTTACAAAGACCGCATCAGCCAAGCCCAAAAAGACACCAATGAAAAAGACGCCATGGTGGTAATGCGCGGTTCCTTGTGCGGTATGCCGGTGGTTGCGGCAAGCTTTGAATTTGAATTTATGGGTGGTTCGATGGCCTCGGTCGTTGGCGCCAAATTTGTCAAAGGTGTCGAGTTCGCGCTTGAGCACAAAGTGCCGTTCATTTGTTTCTCCGCATCGGGTGGGGCGCGGATGCAAGAAGCACTGTTTTCATTGATGCAAATGGCGAAAACATCGGCGGCCTTGGCGAAATTGTCTGAAGCAGGCTTGCCTTATATTTCTGTGCTCACGGATCCAACGATGGGCGGCGTATCGGCGAGCTTAGCCATGTTAGGCGATATCAATATTGGTGAACCAAAAGCCTTGATTGGATTTGCCGGCCCACGCGTGATTGAACAAACCGTGCGGGAAAAACTGCCGGAAGGTTTCCAGCGCAGCGAATTCTTGTTAGAACACGGCGCCATCGACATGATTGTTGACCGTCGGAAAATGCGCGATACAATTGCCGGACTGGTTGCGAAATTCATGCGGTTGCCTGCTCCGAACCAGGAGCATCGCGTCGCCTAATAGGGCGTTATGTCTACTCAAACTTCGCAAAGCCAATCACTCCACGATTGGCTTTGTTTTATCGAACAATCCCATCCTATTGAAAAAATTGAACTTGGTCTTGCTCGAGTGCAACAAGTCGCCGAACGCGGCCAGTTGCACCAACTGCCTGGACAAGTGATTTTGCTGGCGGGCACCAATGGTAAAGGCACTACAGCTAAAACCTTAGAGCTGATGCTTGAGGCTCAAGGTAAAACCGTTGGTGTCTATACCTCTCCACATTTGCTTAAATTCAACGAGCGGTTGCGCATCGCTGGTGTCGATGTATCGGATGAGTTGTGGGTGCAAGGCTTAACGCAGGTGCAACAACTTCGGCAGGACATTGCGCTGACGTATTTTGAGTTCACAACCTTGGCCGCCTTTGCGGTGCTTAAAGCGCAAAAGCCAGATGTCTGTATCATTGAAGTAGGCTTAGGTGGCCGTTTGGATGCGACCAATATTGTCGCTCCCGATGTTAGTGTGATCACCACCATCGATCTTGATCATCAAGATTGGTTAGGGCCTGATCGCGAAAGTATTGGCCGTGAAAAAGCCGGTATTTTCCGTCCACAGACGCCTGTGGTGATTGGTGATTTATTAGCGCCGTCATCGGTCAGTGAAATGGCTGCGCAGTTGAAGTGTCCAACGCTTCACGTCAATCAGGATTATGTTTACCAGCAAAGTGCAAGCAGCTGGCGGTGGCAATGTGGTGAGGTGGTATTACAAAACCTAATAATACCTCAGGTGCCGGTGCAAAATGTGGCGACTGCCTTTGCCTGTTTATCGCTGTTACATCTACTGCCGACCGTCGCGACGGCGAATCAGGTTCTGGGGCAATTGCAACTTGCCGGTCGTATGCAATGGCTTAGCCATCAGCCGGCGGTATTGTTAGATGTCGCACATAACCCGCAATCGGCACAATATCTGAGCAATCAATTGCAATTGCTGCACGGAAAGTATCGCCAAATCCATTTAATTGCAGGTATGTTAAAGGACAAGGACATCCAACAGGCGTTACAACCTTTTGTTGGCCACAACTATCAATGGCATTTATTGTCATTGCCAGGCGCACGAGGCGCTCACGCATCGCAACTTCAAGCCGCATTGCCAAGTTGCGAAGCCGTGGTACAAATCGAGGATCTCACCGTGTTGCAGCGCACCATGCATCAAGCCGCCACGGATGAGTTATGGGTAGTGTTTGGATCATTTGTCACAGTTGCTGAATTCTTGCAGCAATGGACACAGGACGAAAAATGAGTTCAGTTTTAACAAATCGATTAATTGGAAGTGCGATTTTAATTTTGGCGGCGATCGTGTTTTTGCCAGATCTGTTAGATGGCCAAAAGCAAGTCCGTAAGGACGATTTTAAAGCCGTACCAGAACGTCCAGAATTTGCCGAGGTTACCGCGCCGCAGACCTTTAATGCGGATCAGCACCAGGCGGCGGAGCAACAAGCGAAAGCCTTGCCGGCGGAGAATCAACCCGCACTGGATGGCGCCGGCACGGATCCGCAACCTAATACCATAGGTTCAGCGGTGGTGACAGACCCAGCCACAGTGCAAGTGGGAACCATGGATAAACCTCTGGAAGTGCCCGGCATGACCAGCGCGCCAAACACCACGACGACTGCTACTGCCCAAACTGCATCACCTGCATCTACACAAACCACGGTCACCACACCAGTGGCAGAGGTGAAGAAAGACACGACCACTGCACTGCAGAGCACAAAACTGCAAGATCCGCTGAAACAAAACGAAGCTGAACTTGCCAAAGAAGCTGTGACCGATAAACCATTAGCCAAAACGGGGTTTATGGTCAAGGTTGGTGCCTTTGGTAAGGAAACTAATGCCAATGCGCTGATTGGTAAACTCAAAGCTGCGGGCATGACGACCTTTACCCGCAAAGTGGTGAATGCTCAGGGTGTGCCGATGATTGCAGTTTTTGTCGGGCCTGATTTGAAAAGAGAAAAGCTAGAAAAAGCATTGCCGCAAATTCAACAGATCTCGAATTCACAAAATCTGCGAGTGAGTAGTTACCAGCCGATAGAAAATTAACTGGATGAAACGGCGTTGCATTTGCTAGAATGCGCGCCGTCATCAAGCATCCTTTTGGTAGCAAATGGTCTGGGTTGATTATGCCATCTTGGCAATTATCGGGTTATCGACGCTTATAAGTCTGATCCGCGGCTTCGTGAAAGAAGCAATTTCTGTGATCGTTTGGATCCTGGCCTTTTTTGTTGCCAGTCATTATTATCCCTTTCTCTCGCCATATTTCTCTAATATAGAAAGTCCAATGATTCGAAATGCCGTCGCCATCGGCATTTTGTTTATCTGCAGTTTGTTGCTGGGTGGCTTGTTAAACTATTTAATTGGAAAATTGGTCGAATCGACCGGTTTGAGTGGTACCGACCGTCTTTTAGGACTGGTATTTGGTGCCTTGCGCGGCGTGCTTGTGGTGGCCGCGCTGTTGTTCTTCCTAGATTCCTTTACGACGTCGGCCAAAACTGATTGGTGGAAAGCGTCGGTACTCATTCCCCATTTTGATTTCATCATTGAATGGTTTTTCAGTTACCTGAAAGACACTTCTAGTTTTTTACAACAGACATCTGTTCTGACGAGGTAAGATCCCATGTGTGGTATTGTTGGTATCGTAGGTAAGTATCCAGTGAATCAGGCGTTGTATGACGGCCTTACCGTCTTGCAACATCGGGGTCAGGATGCCGCCGGCATTGTCACCGTGGACCAAAACCGCTTACGCCTGCGCAAAGCCAACGGTTTGGTTAAAGACGTGTTTGAACAGCGTCACATGGACCGTCTTGCCGGCAATATTGGGTTAGGCCACGTGCGTTACCCTACCGCAGGGTCAAGCAGCACAGCCGAAGCACAACCGTTTTACGTGAACAGCCCCTTTGGTATTGCCCTTGCGCACAACGGCAACCTGACGAATGCCGATGAAGTGAAAGAACAGCTGTTTCGCGAGGCTCGCCGTCACGTCAACACCACCTCAGATTCCGAAGTATTGCTCAACGCCTTTGCCCATGAGCTGCAACTAAACAACGAACTGCATCTGACACCACAAGCCATTTTTAAAGCCATTTCGAATGTGCATCGCCGCGTTCGTGGTGGTTATGCTGTGGTAGCGCTGATTATCGGCCACGGTTTAGTGGCGTTTCGTGATGCCAACGGTATTCGCCCGCTGGTAATGGGAAAACGTGAAACAGAATTAGGCACCGAGTACATGGTGGCATCAGAAAGTGTTGCGCTAGACACCGATGGTTTTACTGTGCTGCGTGATGTGATGCCAGGTGAAGCGGTCTATATCACCGAAGACGGTGAATTATTCAGCCAACAATGTGCTGAAAATCCAACGTACACGCCATGTATTTTTGAATACGTGTATTTTGCTCGCCCAGACTCAACCATCGATAACGTGTCGGTGTATGCCTCTCGTGTCAATATGGGTAAAAAGCTCGGCCAGAAAATCAAAAAAGAATGGGCGCATTTGGACATCGACGTGGTGATCCCAATCCCAGAAACCAGTAACGATGCCGCGCTGCACATTGCTCAAGAGTTGGGCCTGCCGTTTCGCCAAGGTTTCGTGAAAAACCGCTATATCGGCCGGACTTTTATTATGCCAGGCCAAGGCCTGCGCAAAAAATCCGTCAAACGTAAACTGAACGCGATTTGGCAAGAATTCAAAGGCAAAAACGTGTTGTTAGTGGACGACTCGATTGTGCGTGGCACCACATCAGGTCAAATCATTGATATGGCACGTGAAGCCGGCGCCAACAAGGTATATTTCGCGTCTGCTGCGCCTGAAATTCGTTTCCCGAACGTGTACGGCATTGACATGCCATCGGCACAAGAATTGATTGCCCACGGTCAAGATGTCGAGACAATTTGCAAGATGATTGGTGCCGACGGTTTGATTTATCAATCGCTCGAAGACTTGATCGCGGCAGTTCGCGAAGAGAATCCATCGATCAAACGTTTCGAAACCTCGGTGTTTGATGGTGTGTATGTCACCAATGACATCACGCAAGACTACCTGAACAAGCTGGACGCTGCGCGCAGTGACAACGCCAAAAGTGGCAAAGCAGCTTTAATGGCCGGCAACTTAGAAACCTACAACGAAGGTAGCTAAGTAAGCGCTAAATCAGTAAAAAAGGAGCCATTTTTGGCTCCTTTTTTGTTGGACGTTGGATCACATCGTGGTAACAGGGTGTAATCCTGAAGTCCACAACATAGCTGTCGCCGCAAGCAATGTCACTAACAATACAAGACCTACGGTTACCAACGACGATGCGAAGATAAATCCGCGTTCTTCAGGAATATGCATCAAGGTGGGAACACCGCTGTAAAGCAACTGCACCGACCAAGCTAGCGCAGCCATGCCCGCCAAGCCGATAAACCACAGCTGAGGGTAAAAAGCTGATAAACCAGCGAGCATCAAAGGGGTTGAGCAATACAGGGCTAGATTCATACATTGGCGAAAGGTAGGGGTTGCGCCAAATGTCTCGCCCATCCACTGTGCGAGTCTGGCGAGCATCATGACACCGACGATTAGTCCTGCGTACATGCCTAAAGCAAGCGGCAACGCACTCTCCGCTGTTAGAAAGATCCGTTCTGTTCCGGTTAATTGCCAGCCGATATTCACGGCTGCGTTATAGGCACAAAATGCCGGAAGTGCGGCTAGCAGAGCAAGTTGTAACAAGGTAGAGGGCAAAGGGTCTGTACTGCTGTCGACGCGTTGCCATTCTTGTTTGGGATGAAACAGCATCCCGACTACATGAGTGACGACCATGATTCACCTCGTTTTGTGGAAGGGTTCCTTGTTCTTAACGAGGTGAAAACAATTTTGGATTAATGCTGCGCAAAAAATGTTCAGCTCTTGTGTTGGCCGCCCTACAACATCGCTCGCCGTAGTCGCTAAGCAGGCACCCCTGAGTGGAATTTAAAGTCGCTATCGGCGGACTGAATCAACTGTGCTTCCACCGCGGCTAACGCGTCAATGCGTGGCTTTATATCTGGATGTTTGCCGGTTGCAGCCACTTGTGCGGCAAGTGTGAGGTAATCCTCGAAATGGCGCGCTTCGGAGCGTAATAACGAGGTGTAGAAACTAGCAAGCTCTGTATCAACCCGCTCGGCAAGCCTTGCAAAACGTTCACACGACCGAGCTTCAATCAAAGCGCCGCAGATCAGTTTATCGACCAGTATTTGCGGCTCGTGCGTTTTACAGTGACTAAGCAGTTGCTTGGCG
>JACCDV010209378.1_pt1 | contig 13068 bp, 7 predicted proteins | sample 7446131 | NCBI WGS metagenome assembly JACCDV01 (sample SAMN15323448, study PRJNA562643) | freshwater metagenome | isolation source: river surface water | place: USA:Blue River Watershed | collected 2017-08-17 | reverse complement strand
TTGCTTTCATAGTAAATGAGGAGTTACATAAAGAGAGATAATAAAAGACTATGATTTTTTAAATTAGTAGATAGACATCAATAGTTCTCTAGTATTTAATCTAAGGCCTATAGCATTAGGTATTACATTATTTAGCATTAAAGTTCTAGTTTTATTTACAAAGAGTGCTATTCAACTTAGTACCAATTATGTGGACTTTCTCCTAGTTCTTTCTACAGCATATTAATAATCTTGTCTTAATTCTATTAGTGAATCCTTTCAAGATCTTATTAGTTATAAATAGTATACTTTTAGTCTATTATTCCACAGTTTATCTTCAGTATTCCGTCGAGCTTCCCAAGGCACTCATTGAATATGCGATCCATTGTTGTCCTTGTAACGGTCCTATCAAAATATGGAGTTTTTTCCCAAGGGAAGGGTATTCCTTTTTCCCCACAAGGACGGTATTCTTCGAATAGGAAGATTATTGACTAAAAGATACAACGATGGAAGATAGTGATTGATTGCCTGATTACAAATGTTTCCTCGTTTTCTTAAAGAGAAGTAGGGTAGTACTTGTTATAGAAATAATCTTCCCAATCAATAAATGTTTGATTATTGATAAGTGGATCATATTAATCGTCAGGTATTTCGAAATCCCTTAGAAACTTGAGATACTCCAAAGGTGTAAATCCTTGATTCTTATTAAGTTTTATTATGATGTCTCCAACTAATTAATTTTCTAATTTAATCTAAAATTACTTGACAGGTAAGCAAAGAATGATTCAGTATAGAGAAGAATGTCTTCGCTGCCGAAGGCTATTTTTTATGAACTAGCAGGTGAAATATTGAATTCATTCGAGTTTCTATGTTTTCTTACTCCAAGCTAATTTTTCTTTTCCTGAAGACCTTCAATTTTATATATTTATCTCAGTTTCTATTCCTCAACAATTAAGGATTCCTCTGACTTTTCCTACTTTTCTGATGAGCTTTGATTTTAATCAATTATTTACAGATGCCCGTGATGGCCTGAGTGCCTTATTTTTTCTTCAAAGGCAAAATTATTAAGGTCGTCTCTTTTTTAATCAATTTTAACAAGTTCGGTATAAAGTTAATGAGTTAATAGAGCAACTATCTATTCAAGAATTATTCTTTCTTTCCTTTCATAATTTTTAGGATAGTTTTACTAAAAATGCTGCTATTATTTTGGTGATAAAATAGTAAGGGGCAATAGCTCGTCGGACTTTGAGAAGCTAAGAGTTAAGTTTTTCGTGTGAGTTTCCTTTTATAATTATGGGCTTATGTTAATTCCTTCTTTTATTCTTTTCCTATCAAGCTTTTTGTTACTTGAGCTTTCAATTTCAAGATACAGGTCTTTCTTTCTCAAGTTTTGGTTTTACTATCTCACCTTCTCCCTTCTACTTTTAAAGCATCTTGCGGAGAGATCCACAATTTACTAATGAACATTTTAGTGCAGTCTTTAACTTAGCGTATTATTTTCGCTTAATTGAGATGTATTATAGATAAAAGGTTATATTTTTTGTGTATGATAAAATTATTTTCTAATAAGAATTTTATTGGTTAGTTTTTTGAGGGATTCGGAACTATCTGATGGAATACTAATATTTTGATCAAAATGAAATATCTTTTTATACATATTTGCCATAAGGCCACTTTCTGAGCTCACTTTTCTTAAGGCTTAGTGCTTGATATCTTTGTATGTATCAATAAATTTAAGATAGCCTTTCTTAATATCTTGCTTTGATTTATTAAGTTATTTAAGCTTTCTTTCATATTACTTTTCATATTGCCCTTTGATTTTGATATACTCATCATAAAGAAGGGCTTCATTTTGGTGTAGTTGATTAATATCATGTAGCTTTTTCAGTAATTACTCTTTGAGCTGTTACTTCTTGAGCAAAATATATGTGATATTAGGAAATACTTAGCTTTAGAGAAATTAGTATCTTTGGCTTTTTAAAGAGAATTCTTTTGAACTGTTGCTCTTTCTTTACTATTCCAATCTCTTTCCTCTTTCATTTTGTTATCTTTTTTAATTAAAGAATAATCTTTCGTTCTTATGGCTTTTTTCGATTTATTCTTAAATGCAAATGTCATTTTTAATGTTATGGAATTTGTTCTCTGATTCGTTAGATTATTCTTTTATTCTTTCACTTTAGTAAATAATTTGTCGACCAGTTATCTATTTTTTGTTTTATGTGGAAAATGGAGTTGTTTAAATGAAGCCAGCTGTTTGAGCTGATTATACTTGGGTTGTATTCTTGCTGATAGGCTTTTCGGCAGATTTGGGTCCATTTGATATATTCAGTTGTTTACTGTTAGATTTTTAAAAAAATAGTGGAAGTCTATCATTATTTTATGCAGAAAAATTGCTAAATATTTGCTTATATAATCTAAACTCTCTCCATTTTCTTTGGATAAAGACGACAGACGACAAGAACTTGAGCTACAATTAACTAAAATTTGGATATTATTCACTAATTTATACTTCAATATCCTTTCTTTTTTTATAAAGACTTTTATTACCGAATTTGTTGTTGATAAACTATCTTTAATGTTTTTTCTTTGATTGAGCGTTAGATTAATAATATCGTATTTCTTATAGATTGACCGATGTTGGGTTTTATTAACCGAAATAACGAAATTACCAATTATCAATAATCTTGATTTTAGAGCTTTGATGGGAACTATGAGAAAGACTATTGATCAATCCCGAACTATTGGAGGGGATATTGATGCATGAGGCATATTAAATTTCCTCTATTAAAGAATATGTTTTTTTATGCCTTTATTTACTTGTCGAACCTTTTCTACTTTTACTCTTTGGTTTGAGTGATGGACGGTGAATAGTATTTTTCTTAGAAATACCTTCAGTCTCATATTTATTTATTGGATACTACTCTTGTGAGAATTAGTCGACAATCTCGATTTTCTATGATACTTTTTTTGTGGCTTTTTTTTTCTTTTATTTCTGTGGAAGATTTATTGCTGCTGTTGATAGTGATTGCTTTTTCTTCAGAAATTTCTTATCATTTTTATTACAATTACCAAAGCCTATTGCAGTTGTACTCGCTTTGGATTTGTCAAACTGAATAGTACTTTGCTTCTTTTTCTTTTTATTTTTAGATTTCGACTTAGATTTATCTGTTTTATCCCTAATGATTAAACTTTTCTCTTATTTAATACGGTTATTCTGCGATTTTTCCCCATCTTTTTTGGCCAAGTGAAGATTATTAATTGATAATCTTTTGGGTTTTTGTGAAAGTTTCTTCTTTGCTTAATGTTTACTCCTTTATTAAATTGCACTGCCACATGAATTGTTATATCTTCTTCTATCTTCTGCGAGTTTAGCTTTAGAAGCTTAATCCATTCCAATTTGATTTTTACTCACTTTTTTGCTGAGAGAATTTCGGCTCATTAATGAATCTCTTTAATGCTTTTTATTCGTAGAGTCAAGACTTAAACGTTTTTTGTTATGATCTGTATAGTGACTCGCTGCTGACTCGATTCTTAAATTTTTATGAGGCTGCTCTTGTTGATTAATAGACGAATGTGGACGATTAATTGCACCTATTGACTGGTTTTATTTGCCTTAAAGATGGATTTCGATGGGAAACTAGCCTGTGTCAATAGATATGCTTACTTAAATTTTTGAAGATCTTGGAGTTTCCAAGACGAGTTTTGTTTATCTTACGCCCTACTATTTTTGAGTTTGTTGGAATATTATAATAGATCTTTTTCTTATCCATCGATACGATTTAAATTAATAGCTGTTAAACTATTTACTTATTATAATGTCGAAATAATATCAAGTCAATAATTCATAGATATTAAACATAATGATTCTTTTGCTCTCCAGATTTTCTTTTAAATAAGGCAAAGGTTCCAGGCATTGGCAGCTATTGACTGTCTGCCCATAGCTTATAGTATTTGGCGACAAAGTCAGGGTCCTCATTGCCAAATTCTTTGCTTAATGCGATAATACTCCAAGAATTCAAATCAGTATAATCACGATCGCCTAATACAACTCCAAGATAGTTTACTTGTCCGTCAATTAGCTCATTTGACGTAAAGTATTTTTTCACTTAATTATTCGATTGATTGTCTAATATTTTTGGATTCTCGTACTCTTTTATGAAATCTCTTTAGGATATTGACATGATTAATACTCCTGAACTTGTCAAGCACTTACTAGCTAGCCGATATGCGTATATATTTCTCATAAGAACCTTCTAATGAACGCTAGGATACTCCAGAACGAAATTTTCATTAGAAATTTAATAATTAGACAGTTTTCCGTCTAATGTTGGTAGTACAATTATTGAATCAAATTGTTTACCTTCCAATTCTTTTTCGATCTGGTTATAATTCTCATTATGCAAATAGATTCTTCTAAAAGACTATTTACTCTTTTTAGCACTTGGCTCTTACTTTTTCTCGATTTCATTTTTCGTTACTTCGTTATTAGTTATTTATGGTGGCTCAATAGTAGATTGCTATATGGAGGGCTATGATTAAGCAATATGTAATATTTCCCAATTTTTAGCAATCAAAGGATAGAGTTTGAGATATATTGGTGATTCTTGATCACCAACTATGAGAATATTTTTCTTTTGGGTCAGCATTCGGTGCTTTGCGAATTTAAGGAATCGATGAGACCACGAGACGGCCGATTTACCCAATCTTACAACATAGTTTGCGTAAAATGAGGACATCTATATATCTAATAATAATCACAATTAGAATAATTAACATAGCTTAAGAGTTCACCATTGATTGGAGCATCAACTTAAAAAATCAAAGGATGAATATTTAGGATGATCTTAAAAAATATTTTCAAAGATTTCCTGGCCTTTAAAATGGAATATCAATTATTAAAGTATATAATATTTTGAGATGATATACTCAAACAAACTTAAAAGCCTGAGGATTGATTCATAGAACCCATACTATTAGCACTCTAGAAAGAGCATCAAGAAAATGCTCAAAATCGATGACTCCTTTAATTGCACATGTAAGTTCTGCTCGACGTAGTTCTATCAGATGAGGATAGCTCATACTTCTCAAAGAGCATGCTGGTCAGTGAGAAAAATAGTAACGAGAAGATCTAATACATTGAAGGAACCGAACACCAAGATGGTAGGTTTCTAAGGAAAGTAAATGAGAGAAACAAAAATGAAATAATCGATTTGTAAGCTAGCCAGCTTTAGTCCCAAGAAGACTGTTCATCGGTGCTGAAGCAACAAAAAACAGAGTCCTTTGATATTTCCTACCAGCAGGACTCAATGTTAGGATTTCTTAATCCAAACTAAAGCTTTACTCCCATCATGTAGCTCAATAGATCAACTACTTCCTAAGATGAAAAGCAAGGCCTAAAAAGGCCTAGTTGTACCTTTATTAAAAACTGCAAAGCCTTAGTGATTGACAATGAGCATAAGCCAGATGAGCCAAGGCAAATATAGAACATAAGCAAAAAATAGAATAGTGAACATTATATAGACCTGACTGAATCTAGCCCTCAAAAAGGCAAAACTCATGAGTAGTAGCACAACAATGCAAAATATCTTAACCCTAGGTTTTGGAAGAAAAAGGGGTCTACTCGATTTATCAATAATGAACCATAATAGCAGTGGAGTAATTTCTATGATAACCTCAACACCCTAGCTTCTTTAAAGCGAAAGACTCTTGTGGGCCTAAGGATAGCTAAGAAATAATTTGAGACTACGATTCGAGTGATTGATCGCAGGCTGTAAAAAAGCAAAGTTAAAGCGAGACATTTCGAGTATTTATGGAAGCTTGGTAATTCGGTAACATGCTGGAAGTCCTTAAGGTAGCCTTAAACCTTATTAGAGCTGTATATTTGCCAAGCGAGAAGCGAGGGTAATCGAATAATACAGTATCTTCCGCCCAATTTATAGATATTCAAAAGCCACTCATCATTGATCTCCAAAATATAAAGAGGGGTGCAATAGAACGAAGTATCACAGTAATAAATCAAGATAGATTTGTATAAAAGATAGTTTGCAAATCAAATCCTCCTAAATTTTCAAACTGTCATCTTTGATTTAGTCCTCAAATTCAATAAAGCCTACAACAAAACAATATTTATCGATCTTGACCCCCATGAAGAAACAAACAAAAGGAAGTTGGATAGTGGTGAATAGAAGCTATATGCTAATTATCTCCGTTACCTTCAAAAGTATGAGAGTGATAAATGATATAAGGTGTTTATTTATGCAAATAATCCATATTGATACACTAAGATAATCAAGATTTAGGTTGTTCCATAAAGATTTGTGATGGATCGTTGGGGTCCACGTAGGCTTGATAGCGGAAATTACCATTCCTCATATCACTATACATCCCACTATTTTGAGTAAACATTTGCATGTTGCCCTTAAATTTTCGAATCTCCTGAATGCAGCGATCTAAATTTTTTATGAATCCGTCACATCCTCCATTCATAAACCATAGTTTGAAATGGCAATGACCGGGAAGAAGATTTTGAAAAGGTGGAGAACTCCCCTTCAAATACGTATTTCCAAAAAATGGAAACTCAACGCTTTAGCCGTAGAGTGTTGCGATTGGTATATCGAACGATATGAAATCAGGCGTCGGTTTGAGACTTACAAATATGATTCTGTGCGATGTTAAATATGCCTATATTAGTAATGGTTTACTGTTCCTTTGAGGGATTTTTTGCCCAAGTTATCTATCTTAACTTAGAACTATATGTTGGATCTATAGAGAAGAAAATGCTCGTCAGGGAGGGCCAAGGGTATGCCACTATTTGGATTGACAGGAACATTGAGCGTCATATTTATTTACTATAATAAAATAAGAATTGAAGAGAGCTGAAAGGGATGGAATGTTAAAGTATTGACTGAAAACAAATTTAAAGCATAAAAATAATTATATTGCTTGGATGAGTCTTACTCTATTTTGGAAAATGTTGGTAAAATTGATAATTACCAGAAAAGCTAAATAACTTTATTTTCAAGATAATTTTTAAATAAACCATATACTTAAAGTTGTAACAGATACTAATTGAGACTTATGGAGGGCAAAAATTATTTATCTTTATGAATAAAAAAATATATTATCATATTAAAGGCTAGTTTTAATCAATCTAAAGCCCAAACTATATTTCACTGTAATCTTTGCTCTATTGATTGAAGAATAGTCCACATGAAAGCTAATCATTTTTATAATCCTCATTTTCAATTTATCTTGATTAATCGAAGCTTCTGAGTGTTTATTTATATTGCAAACTTGCAACGCTACTTTTGACCTTTTCTTGAGCTTCAAGAATAATAGTTTTTTTAATAATTAGCTCAACGTGATGAATAATGTTAGATGTGGTTTGATATTTTTCCTCAAGTTTTTGATGGTGTGTCTTTATTTGAACAGGAGTTCTGCTGCCTATCATTGCAGACATCATTTTAAAGACCTTGAAAGCCCTTCTGCTTTCTTAATTTTTCATCAAAGAAAGATGCTTCTTCAAAAACTATAAATACAATTTTTGTTAATCCACACTCCACGAATTTTTCCGAGCCTTCCTGACCTTGATCTTGGATAGCTTGATTGGTTTTGGTGTTTTGTGTATGATTTTGCTTTCCTTAGGCATTGAAAAATTGTATTTAAGATATTTTTAATATTATAAAAAGAATCAAACCATTTAAAATTATTAGATAGCGATATTGTAAATTCTACTTGCCTTTTTTATTTTATTTGCTATTCTATTCGATCTTGCTGGCACCGCCTGTAGTGAATATTATATTTAGCTATTTTGCTTGGCTGACAAGGAAATCTTGAAAAAGACTTCCAAATCTTTCTTACAATTACAAGATAATTTTTATTGGGATTTTTAAGCCTTAAAATATCTAATAGTATTGATTTAATCACTGAAAGCAAATATATTTTATTGATATAATAATATATATCAGGAAGCCTACTGAATTATCTTACACTCTTCTTATTTTTTCACTTCTTTGAAGATCTGTAATTCTCAAAATGGCTTAGATCAATTTTATTCTAAAAATCCTCATAAAATTCTTGCAAAGTGGACCTAAGACATTGTATGGGAGTCTATTTATCCATGTTTGGTGACAGTAGCTGGTTCGGATCTTTGACTTTATAAATCAAATACCTCGTAGTTGTAATTTGAGCCCCTAGGCAGGCCAAGTGCAAGCCATTATTACGTTTTTTATCTAAATGCCCAATTTTGAGCATCGTCTTCTTCAGGAGCCAATCAATAGTCTCGATTTCGCCATAATAGCATGCTCGGTGGAGTGCAGTCTGTCCCTCATTGTTCTTGCTCAAAGGATTATTATCCGGATGTTCTAAAAGTAACTATAGAGTTTAGATGTCCCCGTTGGCCGCAGCTGCGATAAAGGGAGTATTCCTAAAGAAGTCATATTCCTTAACATTTGAGTAAGGAATCAACGCCCTCGTCACATCTTTTTTCTTCAAGAAAATTGAGACCATCAGTGGAGAATCCCCATAATCATTCCTCCGATGGAAATCTAGTAGATGCCTATAATTTTAAATCAAGTAAAGTATGGTCTATTCATCTGCTTCATTCAAGGCAAACATCAATATATTCTCATCTTCGCCCAATGTTGGTGCGGTCGACAGCATCCGATTCAAACTCGTAGTATCGTTGCTTAATATCGCCTATTTTATCTAGCTGAAGGTGTATGGAGCTAATTTGTTGATGATTTGCTTCGGTAGTCGGCACAACTATAACAATTTTCTCATCACAAATTATTATCGTATCTTCATCTATCAAGAAAGCATTCCATTGAGTGAGAGCAGTTGCTTAGTTTGATAAGAATCGGCATTGAATATTATTAAGATAAAATTTAAGAATAATAATAAAGTTACTTATGGGAAATTTTAGCAACAAGCAAGAGGAACTTTAATATCACAGTGAATATGAGAGCGAACTCTATGGGAAAGGGACATTGTACTCATCCAACAAAATGCCCGTTTGCTATATCATCAAAACTATTAAATTAGTTGATGATTAGAGCATCTTTAAACTTTACGAACAAATCGAAAACAATCAAAATATATACTTGCTAAGTCTCTATGGGTATATATTGGGAAAAAGTTGCTAGTGCGATCGCGAAACTCTCGTAAAGAAATGCATAATAACCTATTGGGAATTTTTATCTTTCAACTTGAGAGAGTGCATTGAATACAGAAGGAGAATTTTATTGCCCTTTCAATAGAACTAGATTTGGCATATTATTAAGGCAGCTGTTTGTGGATATAACGCTTTTTAAAGAGTCAATGTTTACTATGAGTTCAAAGAGTAGTATCTCCTCATAAACCATGAAGGAAGAGTCAGGCTGAGTTGGCAGCATATTCAGAGCAAGAACGAACATATTAAATACTATAAAATATAGAAATAATTCAGAAGATTGCTCGAACAGCAAAGAAGCCAAAACAGTAGCGAGACAAGAGACAGCCTTCAAAGCCAGAATGAAGGTAACAGCTATCGCAATCTGATTTGGACGAAGATATTAAACCAACAGTAATATTATTCACCATAATAGCTTCGGTCTATTGTGAATTTCTAAGTAAATTTGTTAATAATAAAGTTCAGTTTACTCGAAAAATTAATTTTCCTCAATCCAATATGTTTTCTCTTGGCATGATGCTCCTTCATGTCTGTACCCTTGAAAACCCTATCCGTTCTTTCTATAATTATTTCGCAGTCGACTACGGCAAAATAAATTTCATTATGGCCAACCATCTTTCTAAAGCATATTCCCAGCATTTGCTCATGCTTATCGGTCAGATGCTCAACTAGAACCCATTTCAAAGGATCAATCCTCAAGCGATTCGAGACAATTACGCCCCATTTTTGAGAGGATAGTTCTAAATAAATATGAATATAAATCAGTAGTTAAAGAAGAGCTTTAAGAGGCATTGAGTTTGATTGCTGCTAAAACAATCATTATACTGTACTCTTAGATATATTGAATAATAAATAGAATATAATCAGAAATATGGGACCATATCTAGTTCTTGGATTGAGGATCCTTCGTCATTTCTCATCGAAATTTTGACCAAGTCTTAGTCAGCAACGTTTAAGTAAGAACCTTTTTGCATGTTTTTGGAAAGTTCAAAATCATTACAGAAAATTCTTTAGGTCTAGTATTGTTTACAGATAAATTATTTTGGCTTCTCCTTCTCAGAAATAACTTTTTTGGCTCCAAAAAGCTTTTATTTCAATTTAGAAATACTAGATTATCTTTATAATTTTCGGTCACTTTATAGGTAAGATTTATTCTTGCTGTTTGTTTCTACCCTCTTGCTACTTAGCAAATTTGCAAAAGAAATGTGACCCTTCTTTGAGGCTGAATTCTCATAGCTTTTTTCATATGCTTAAGTTGGATTGTGTCCATTTACAATTTTTCTTTTCTTACGAGTAAATTCTAGTTGATAATTATCGTTTTGTTAAGGCTAATTCTTTCGATTATAGTATATATTGGGATGATTTTCTTTGGACTAAGACTTCATATTAAACTAATTAACTTTATCAACCCTTTTCTTCTTGTCTGTATCAAACTTCTGAGAAAACCCTTCATCAAGTTGATTCTTGTTCAATGGAGAGCATTCCTGATACTGCTTGATAGTTTTAAAAGTAATCATATGACTATTCTAGCTGCTTTTCTTGGAGTGCATAATTGGAGAAGCACTGTGTTAGTTGGGCTTGATGATTGATCTCTTGATATTTTTGAAGTTGAGCATACGAACGATATACTTTAACAATTAATAATAAAATTATATTATCAACCAAATATATTTACGTCCATTACTACAATAATCCAAACATTTGAAATTAATCACATTATTAATATTCAATTATAATTTGATAACGGAACTTTTTTATAAAATAATGTCAAGATTGCTAAAGCAAGTATACTCAGAGAACGTCTATGTTTAGTTTAGATTCGAATCAAGCCTTCGTAAGTATGATAAGAAACCTACAAAGAAGATCAAATGTGAAGCTTTCTGCAAGCATTGCATTAACCATCATAAAAAAATTGAATATAGTCCTCTCAAATAGACCAGGCCAAACATCTAATTTCGTAGCAAATTTAAAAAGAGCAACATTGGCTCAATATAAAAGCGATCTGAGAAGTAAATAATTTCATAGTGCAAAACTATGAAGCTGTCAAAACAAAAGTAAGAAATCAAAAATGATAAAAATTTGCTGTAAATGAAATTGTATAGAGGCCTCCTCTAAGATAAATAGAAAGGAAATGATAAAATTTAAAAGTCACAATAGGAAAATAGTTCATCTATGGAGGAAGAAATATTCTTTAATTAGTTTGGACACTCACCTGAGTAATCATCCAACAAAGATGTTATGGATAAGGACTTCGATCTCATTCAAATACCTAATAGAATTCCATCATAAGACGAAAACAATATTGTTGGGATAGATTAAATAAAAGCAATCGATTAAATAAAAGAGAGTAAATAAGAATAATTGAAAGGATAAACAATTGAAGAAGAAAAGATACAAATACAAACATAATAAAAGTAATCACTGGTGATTGTTCCTTAATCTAAAGATTAATCATTTAATCTACATCCAATCGAGCTTATCTATGAACAATCTATTGAGAAACATTAATAAAACTTAATCAGTCAAATCACTATTCACCAATAGATATAAATAAAGCCCTTGTAAGTTATCTAAAATAATATTCATTAGAATATATAGGATAATACAATAGAGGATTAAAGCCCTCCCCTTCTTACACACACCATATTCGAAGATAATTCCTGTATTGACGAGTAAAGATTAAGGCAAGAATGTGTTAATGAAAACGAAAAGCAAATAATTGAATAAAAGTTTATGGCCGATTCAATGATGGATAAATGCCTGCTCTTTGAAGGAGGAAGAATCTATGTTGATACTTCAGGCCTTAATTTCTACATATCAGTACGTGTATTCAACAAACTGAGAAGAAAGTATTCGAATACATAAGAGCTAACGAAGATATTGATTGAACAGCGGCCTTGTCTCCTGTAAAAGAAAGATAAAATAAGGAATTAACTTGAAGAATATCTCCGTTCCTTAGCTTGATTAAATAGAAATTAATGTTTAAGATATTAAACCATGAATCAAAAGTTGAAACCTTTTTGTTGATCTATGCATCCCTCTATTCTTTGTGTTAGGTGAAATAGATAGCTCGAGTTGCTTGTCTTCGAAAGGTCTCTTAGAAGGTTATAGAACTAATTTAATGCTCTTTTAAAGTTGTCTTCAATATTCTCGAACTATTTATAAGTCCTTTTGTCGATAATCTACGCACTCATTCTATGTATTCATTGTGTTACTTGAAAATAAGAGAGACGAAATTGCGACATTCCCGGATGACGTCACTGATATTCCTTTGAATTTTAGGGGCGTTGAAATAGTACATTGTTTGTATTGTATTGACATACTTATTGATCATTCTTATGACATCTTAGAAATCGTTGGAAGTGAGGATGCTTTGCTTAAGTTTAGGCCACACAGTTTGAATAACATCTGCTTCGAAATAAGACCAAAGACTGTTTATGGTCAAATTCATTTTCCATCGAGTGGAGCTCAACTTCCTTTCAAATATCTAGCATTCACGTAATTCACGTTAAGTAATTGCCAGCTACTTTTGTTCCTTTAGTCTTCGAGGAATCTTCATTGAGGTTTGCTCCAGCTCGATTTGTATCTGCCTGATAGGAAAGAGAGACTTGTTAATTCTGGCAAACTTTTACATGAGATCAGATGTAAGGATGAGATTGATTGGCCAGCTCATCTTTAAATTAAGAGAAAGATCGCTCCATATATCACCGTAGTGATTATTAGGTTTCGAAATCATTTCCCATTGCTAAATTTAGGCTTGACAGTCGAAGTTGTTGATATTCGAGATAAATCCAATATTTGCTTGGTTCATTTCCAGCCCTAAGTAATACGAAAGTTTAATTTCGTTGATTTTGGCAGTATTTTGTTAGTTTGGTTCGTAAGAGTTAATAGGATTTATCGATAGTTTGATTTATCCTTCG
>JACCDV011214389.1_pt1 | contig 13073 bp, 9 predicted proteins | sample 7446131 | NCBI WGS metagenome assembly JACCDV01 (sample SAMN15323448, study PRJNA562643) | freshwater metagenome | isolation source: river surface water | place: USA:Blue River Watershed | collected 2017-08-17 | reverse complement strand
CCCTCTACTGGAATTCCAAATAATAATCCACATAAAACAGCTAGAACGGAAGACAGTGTTCCAACCAGCAACGGTTTATGCTGTGCCATTTGAGCAGCATAATAACCTCCCACCACAACAACGACACCGACGATAATCAAAATCGCAAGAGGGTATAATGGCAAGACAGCTCCTCCAATTATAATTAGTGGCAATGAAACCAAAATATCAAAAACATTTGAATTGAATAAAGCTTTGTAAAATTTTTTCATACTGAAAAGTATAACAAACTATTTTTATATCAAGGACTCGAACTAAGTCTGTATTGCTATATATAGCTTAAATTACTTTGCTGGCTGTGTGGTACGACGTTGGAACTTTTATTAAAACTGATTTTCAAATACTTTCCTACAACGGGCAAACTGAACTGTTTTTGAATCCAAAAGGCCTATCTGTTTGGCCTAAGAAAGAAAACAACGTAGTGGAAAGAAGGCCTTTATCATCTTCTAAGACAGCGATAACGTAGTTGCTACCTCCCCCTATTTGTAACCCGTGACTCTCTATTTCTAGCAGTTCAATCAATTTAAAAGTTGAATCATCAGGTAATTGATAAGAATTATTGTAAATATCTGTCACTGTATTGTTAAGTCCTCCGCAAACAAGAGATCGATTTACTTCCTTCATTCTTGGTGTGTCGCCACAACTTGGGAAAGTATTACAATCTTCCATATAAAAAACAGTCTCCCCAGCTGTAAATGTTTGACCAATCATCGGATGGTCTGTTATTACTTTCTCAGTTACCCTACTCGTTAATATAATGGAGAGGACTACGAGAGTAAGTATTGTTGCTAATACAATAAGCTTTTTATTTTTCATAAGCTCGCTAAATTATACCAAAAATGCAATGCTTTTTTAAAGTTGTACAGACAAAGTGAACCTCCCCACCCTCACGGAACGAGGTATCCTCACAGCCTTCGGCCTTTAGTTAAGTAACTTCGTTACTTAACCTCTATCGCTATGCGATAGAGTACTCACTACATCCCCGAGCTTACGCCACGGAGGTATTTTTGGGGAATAAATAATATTAGCTGGGGTACAAAGTGCTTCTCGGCTTACAGCCGCAGTACAGGTTGTCGATACTTTAGTTCGTTCCACTCCTAAAATATCTGACTAACCTTTTCGAGCCCTTGCCGGAAAGTCCCCCGAACTTTCCTTGCCCCAGCTCTAACGAAAAACACAGCCTTAGGGCTGTGTTTTTCTCGAGCTGGGGTACAAGGGCTCGAACCTCGATACTCAGGACCAAAACCTGATGTCCTACCATTAGACGATACCCCAAAATTTATTACTATCAGCAGTTACTTGCAGATAACACGTCGAAGAGACAATCTTCTCGTGCGTCGTATACCATAGCATATTCTTAAAAAATTTTCAGCTGCCTGTTGCTGATTCTTAAACAAACACCCATTACCAACGGATAATCGGCAAAAGGGAGCTGTACGAATCAGTCCACAACACCTCCTTTGCAACTGCCGATAACTCCATTTGAGAAAACTCCGCCTGAGAAAAAATAGTGTCGGCCTGAGACAAGAGTACCCACTGAGACGGCACAGCATGTTCATAGGCTGGTTTTAAATCAAATAAATACCGGAACGAAAGATTGAGTGCCTGAGCGGTTGTTTCCAGCACTGGGCGCAAATCAAGGTAGCGACTAGAAACATGAACAGCTATTACTCCCCCCTCGGCAAGTAACTCCTGATAGACAGCGATAGCCTCAGTGGTTAGTAAATGAATTGGCACAACATCATCTGCATAAGCGTCAATCACAACCAAATCATACTGCAAACCACCCTTAAGCTTAGCTTCCATAGCAATACGCGCATCAACAACCTCTACCGTATAGCCACTACAAGATTTTGTATAGGTAAAATACTCATCTGCCATCGCCACGACAGCCGGATCAATTTCAAAATAGGTAAAGGTATCCCCTGGCTTACAATACGCTAGCAGCCCACCACTTCCCAGTCCAGCAATCGCTACTTTTTTAGTTGGTGACAAGCCCTCTAAATACTGCATCACCCTCCCTACACCAGAACTTGGCCCATAATATGAAACTGGCAAAATAAGTGCTTCGTTGTTTTTAAATACCTGAAAACCATGATTGGTTCGACCGTGTGCGAGAGACCGTTCAACCACAGCATCGGAGACGACTTTTTCATGCACCGCTTTATACCCAAAAAAATTACGAGTAGCGGCATAAGAATCTCCGGCAATTTGGTTTAAATACAAAAAACCTAATGTACCGAGCGTAACAATGAGCAACACTACCAATCGTCGGGCCCATTGCACTGACAAGAGAAAAACCTCACCTGTCCCTCGTCCCCACCAGCGCCAGAGCGCGAGAGCTGTCACGACCAGCATGAGCACAAGTAATTCTATTGGATAAGCAAATACGTATACTGAAATTTTAATTAATAGACTACCCAAGATACCGCCAAGCGACAGACCGACATAAAAAAGCGGGAGACTGACCGTATCTGGCCGGAGCGTATACAAACGCTCATGACACCAATGATAGACAGCAAAAAGCAGAAGCAGCGTACCGAGAGTGGTCACAACCACCGGAAGACTAGTGACGTACAATAATAAAAAAGTAACCGCCACCCCTGAAAACACTAAAAATGCCTCATTAAAAAACAATGACGATCTAGCTCCCTCTCTAAACGTAATAACGAAACTCAAGAGATATAACGCAAGTGGAGCAACCCACAAAAACGGCACCGGGGCTATACTGGACGTTAAAAGACTCGTGCCGGCGAGCATAGTAGCCACCGGAACGCCAGCCAAACCAGTTATCAACAAAAACCCTTTTGTCGACATACTATACGACTGCCGAAGCGGGACCTCTGTCACTTTCTTTTGTACAAAATACAGACAAACAAAAGAAAGTAGTACATACACAAAAAAACCACCAGTCCACAACGAACCCAATGCGGAGGTTGTCACAAGTGGTTCAAACAAAAATGGATATCCGAGCAAACCCAAGAATGATCCTATATTTGAAACACCATACAGCGCAAACGGCTCTTGATTTGCCAATCTCGCATACCAATACTGCGCAAGCGTACTTGTCGTTGAGAGTACTACAAACGGAATGCCAATCACGACGAGTAATAACAAAAATACAGCCACTGACGGTTCAGCAGATGTTACTACCGCTTCACGAGCAGGGGTTAAGGCTGAGGTCCAAACCTGTTCATGTCGCCACAACACAGCCGCTGCGGCAAGTAACAAAACCAGATGAATGGCCACCTGCTGCCATACAGCCTTTTGTGTCAACCAAAGCGCGTAGACATAGCCAAACGCTAGTGTCACCATAAAAAACAGCATGGCAGTTGTCCAAACAGCAGAACTTCCACCAAACCACGGCAGTATGTGTTTACCTAAAAGTGGCTGTACACAAAACAGTAGAAAAGAACTAAGAAATGTTGTGAGAGCAAATAGTGGGTACAGTAAGCGCATACAGAAAGACCCAAAATGTTTTACACACGGAGGTAGCGGGCGACTGCGAGAATACTCGACACCAAACCAAGAACAATTCCAACCCCAACTAACACCCCAAAGATGTATCCAAAATTAGACACAAAATAAGTAAAGAGGTTAAATTCAAAGAATGATTCTGTTACCGGCCCAACCCACATGAGGAGCGGATAAAATATGAGTAATGAGAATACTCCAGCTACCAACCCATACATAACTCCCTGCAACATAAAGGGCCCGCGAATAAACATATTACTCGCACCAACCAATCGCATAATCGATATCTCTTCTCGCGCGGTATAAATAGCCAGTCGAATGGTATTAAAAGTAATAAGGATAGAAGCAAAAATTAGTATAAGCATTATCACCATACTTCCCCGCTCGATAGCATCAATAATACGAGTTAAGGTATCAATAGATTCTTTGTTGCGTGTGTAATTAACTTCATCAATGACGGGATTTTGTGCAGTAAGCTCACGCTGCTCATCAAGAAAACGAGCAATGTTTTCATATTGAGAGGTTTCATTTGCCAAGATAGCCAAGTTGGCACCGAGTGGATTTTCGTTTAATTCAGAAAGTGCCTGTTTGGCAATTTCGTCATTTTTATTGCGCTCTTGATATTTTGCTAAGGCTTCCTCGCGCGAAGTAAATGTAACCTCTGCTACATCAGGAAGCGCCTCTACCGCAGTGCGGATAGCAGCAATATCCTCTTCTGCTGCTTCAGGTACAAAATAAACATTGATATCAACTTTTTGCTGCAATGAAGACAGGGCCGTGGTGAGCAATTGATCAATAAACATCGTTGAGCCGATCACAAACAAAGCGACCGTAATAACAAATACGGATGCAAGTGACACATAAGCACTTCGCCAAAATCCAACGAAGCCCGCACGAACAATTCTTTTAACTCCTGTCATCATACAAAAACAATTCTAACTATTACTTACAAGACATACTTGCCACTTGGATCATCGCGCACAATACGACCATCATCCATAGTGATCACCCGGCGTCCCAACTCATCAATCACCCCTTTATTATGAGTGGTCATAATAACTGTAGTACCAAGGTCGTTAATTTTACGGAGGATTTGCACCACTTCGTATGTCGCAATGGGATCAAGATTACCAGTTGGCTCATCAGCCACAATAATGTCTGGCTGATTAACAATCGCTCGAGCGATTGCGACGCGCTGCTTTTCACCACCCGAAAGCTCGCTTGGGAAATTCCATGCCTTGTCATCAAGATCAACGAGCGCAAGTGCTTGCGGTACATTTTCTAAAATCTCTTCGTCAGTACGGCCGTTTGCCTCCATGGCAAAGGCTATGTTTTCGTACGCTGTTTTATTAGGGAGTAATTTAAAATCCTGAAAAACAGTTCCAATTTTGCGACGATAGTGCGGTAGTTTTGTGCGGGGAATCTGATGAATATCAAGCGATTCAAAAAAAACTTGGCCATGACTTGGCTTATCTTCAGCGATAATCATTTTAAGCAGAGTGGTTTTACCAGCACCAGAGTGCCCCACTATTGAAACGAATTCTTTTGGTGCTACCTGGAAGGTTACTTCCTGCAACGCGGCTGAACGGCCATCGTTATAGAGCTTAGAAACGTTATCAAAATAAATCATAAATTTAGTATACCATGTTACTTAGCCTCCGTCTGGGCCACTATAAACGGCTGAATCCCTCCTTCCAATACCTTATATACGTCTCGCACCTCCAAATTATTTCGATGATCCTTAACAAGCTGATACGGATGCAATACGTATGAACGAATTTGACTACCCCACTCGATTTTTAGAGTTTTTTCTACTGCCAAACCTTGCAGCTCACGCGCCTGCTGCGCCTCTTCAAAAGCAATAACCTTTCCTGACAAAAGCGTCAAAGCGCGGTCACGATTTTGTTGTTGAGAACGCTCGGTCGATACATTTACTGAAATGTTTGTCGGTTTGTGTACAATTCGTACGGCTGTCTCCCGCTTGTTGACATTCTGTCCCCCAGCTCCACCTGATCGAGCAAAGCTTATCTCAATATCATCGTCACTTAGTGGAGCGATGGCAATATCACTAATACTTGGAGAAATTTCTACGAGCACAAATGATGTCTGACGTTTTCCGTTGCTGTTAAATGGCGAAATGCGCACGAGCCGATGGACACCAGACTCAGATTTAAGATTCCCGTATGCTCCCTTGCCTTGAATTTCAATAGTAATATTTCTGTAGCCATTATGGTCATTAGCATTACTATCAAGGACAACACACCCCCAACCCAATCCCTCTGCATACCGCTCATACATCTCCACTAACATGCGAGCAAAATCTTCTGCATCATCTCCACCAGCGCCAGCGACGACAGTTAGTACAGCATAGTTTTTGTCATACTTTCCTTTCCCTGCAGCCGCATCCTTTAGTGCCTGCAGCTCTTTAATCATTTCTTGTGCTTCTTTTGGGTTTTTCCAAAAATCTGCCTGTGCCATACTCGCTTCAATTTGAGCAATTCTTTCCGAATTTTCCATGTCACCCTAGTATACCAAATTTATAGACACTATTAAAAACCACTAAGAGATTGTCTTCTATAAGAAAAACCCTGAACTGGTAGGTTCAGGGTTTTTGTGAAGCGGTGTTTTACACAACTCCATAGAGACACTGCTTTGTATGCAATGTCACAACGTGCACATTCGTGCCTTTAAAAATTAAAGAACGTCAACCTTTTTGAGGCATGATGGGCTCACGATCGATTTCCCAAATGCACTATACCATATCCAAATAAAATCATACCTTTACGCACTATATAAAGAGGTGTATAAGTGAGATAGTGACAATACTGTCACTAGAAAGGAGGTCATAATGACCAAAAAAAGTAAGTCGAACCAGCTGGTGAAAAGTCACACCTTTTCACCACGCAACGGTGGTTGGTACTACTGTCCACAAACAGGCCAACGTCTGCGGAGAGCCAGTATTTTGAGCAGCATGATGGCAGCTCTCAATGGAAGCGATGGCACCACCCACCTCATCACTCCTGGCGCACCAAAGCTAGGGAAAACGGTCATTCAAAAACCAAAGAAGGAATGAGTCACATGGGAGATTTAACTTCCACCCCAGGCATCACTCGTGGTGCCTGTTTTGTTTATGCGTTAGGGTTTATTTTTATTTAGATATCTGATATTCTGATGCACATTGAATTGCAACAGCAATTCAATATAAAAATGCCAATGTAGCTCAGTTGGTAGAGCGCCGCCATGGTAAGGCGGAGGTCTCCAGTTCAATCCTGGACATTGGCTCCAAAAATAATAAAGCTCCCGATTTAGGGAGTTTTATTTTGGAACAATGGAAAAAGCCAATTTGTTTGGCTTTTGTCCAGGATTGAAAACCGCAGCGATGCCGTAGGCAAGCGAGGTGAGGTCAAGAGTACTTGGTAGAATATGAGTGAAACGAAATATTTCTACTTAGTAACTCGTGACCAATCCTGGACATTGGCTCCAAAAATAATAAAGCTCCCAACTTGGGGCCTTTTAATTACTTTTATGTCGTGATACATTGCAACTGGCACAAACTGGTGATGGCATTTCAGCATTACTGTGAAGGCGCTTTCCGGCACATTAACCGGTTATCGTGAGAGGCGTACGGAGTTACCTGACTAGCACTCATACACCAAACAGAAGCGTGCCCATGCTTAGCTCGATGAAAGATGGCTTGGTGATAGCGCAATCTTCCGCTTACACGGATCGAAATCCCTGTAAAGCCATGCCAATATCTGAATGAGAGTACTCAATCCATACTATTGGATTATATTGCCCTAATACAAGTATTTCGGTAATAAGAGCAAAGCCTCTGATACCAGGCCGTTCCCCTTGGGAACGGCCTTTTTTTATTGACAAAATATTCAAAACTGACATAGTACGGGCGTATTTGTTCCCGACGCTGTTCCTTACCACAATCTTACAGGAGTAACTGCATGAAAAAAATGATCGCCCTGCTTGTCGCTTGCCTACTTGGCATTATTCCTCTCACCGCCTCAGCAAAAGAAAAGGTCGGTGCGCACTGCGAAAATTTACGAGCCATCTCCGGTGACATTACCGCTGAAACATTTCGTGCGTTTTCAGAAATCAATGGCAGCTGTGTCACTAACGGCTACAAAACACGAATTGATTTATTTAGCCCCGGCGGTGCCGCTCTTGCCGGAATTGCTGCATACGACATACTGCGAGAAACTGAAGGTTGGAAAAATCTGACGGTCCACGCTTATGGATACATTGCTTCTGCGGCAACGTTAGTTTTTATGTCAGGAAAAGAACGCCTCATTTCTTGCAATGGCCAATTCATGATCCACGAAGGCTATCTGGAAGATTATTCCGGAAACCTCGACATGAGTACTCTTGCTGCCTTGTCAAAGAAAATTGATCGCGTCAACCAAACGATGGCCAAAATCTATTCGCAAGCCACCGGCATAGACCAAGAAGCCATCAAAGAAATGATGGCAAAAGAAACAACCCTTTCGGCAGAAGAGGCAGTGAAGTTTGGTTTTGCTACCGGCACCATACCACCAAAATGCAAATGACCCTGTAAAACAAAGACCTCTCTTACGAGAGGTCTTTTTATTAGTCATAACCTCCTTTCTTTTTTAAGTACTATCCGAGCAGACAGATTATTGTTATTTTTTTACTGAGTCGAGACTTTCTAGTACTTCGCGAGTCGCTGGGGCGATATATTTTTCAACTACCACGCCGTAGCCCCGCTGATTATAATGAATACCATCACTTAATTTATTTTTGCTATCAAAAAATATTTCAGTAGTTAAAAATGGCACCAAAACCAAATCATGCTTGTTAGCCAGCTCTTCATACAGACCGTCAAATTCCCTTTTGTAGCCCAAACCCGAATTAAGTGGGGCCTGCATTTTCAATAATAAGATTACTAGTTTCGAATTAGCTCCCTTTAGGGTAGTAATAGTTTCTTCCAGATTAGACCTAGTGTCTTGAAGTGGCAATGATCTCAAAGCATCGTTCCCACCAATACCGAGTATGACAATGTCAGGGTTTTGCGAAAGGATAAAACCGACCCGCTCCAAATTTCCCCGAGTCGTCTCCCCACTCACACCAGAGTTTATAACTGACACATCATACCCTTCACTTCTTAGTAGCGTCTCTAGCTGAGCCGGATAACTATCAGACGCTGGTAGACCATAGCCAGCTGTGAGACTATCACCAAAGGCGACAATTTTTACTTTAGGATCAGTACTAACCTCATTTATTTTAGGCACTTCTCGATCAGGTTCACCTACCAGCAAAAACCACCCCGCCAAAGCAGAGAGCAAAAGAGCAAAGGTTATAGTTGTTATATTAATGACCTTCTTCATATGCCAATAATTCTCGTAACTGCACTCGATCACTAGTAAATAAATAATACCCCAATCCAAGCACCAAAACCAACAAAACCAGCGCCCCGATCAGTAACTCAAAAGCAAATAACTGAACAGCGGGCAGACCAAGGACTACCAAGACCAGATACGAACCTACACCTGAAGCAATTAAGTAAGCAGACACTAACGAGACCAGGGTAATTGATGACGTTTCAATAAGATAAATCCGCCTCACTAAAGAGGTTGTCGCTCCGAGAGCCCTTAGCCGCGCCCCCTCTCTTCTCCGACTAGAATAAGACAAGACCACCAGTGTAACAATCAATAAAATTGCGATCACAAGCGGCGGTATAGTTATGACATAGACAATAATCACTAATGTACCCACTATCTTGCTCAAGATAGTACCCAGTTCGGCAGTATCAAGTACAGATACATTAGGCATGCTCCGAGCCACAAATCGACCCAGTTCCAAACGCTGAACATCATCGTAATACGAGTAACCAAAATAGACTCCCGGGAACAGTCCAACATCTTCAGGCGAGAGAATAAAATAAAAGAATGGTAAGCCAGATCGAGAGTCAGTCTGTCTTAAATTATTAACCTTCACAATCACTGACACGCCTTGAATCACGAACTCAATCTCAGAACCAATTTTTATACCAGCTCGATTAGCAAACTCTTCATCGACCGAAACTGTACCCTTCTTTCCAATCACCTCATTACCGTCAGTAATTATCTCGCCGTCAGGCAGGTCACGTCCGAAGGTTAAATTAAACTCACGCCCAAGCTCACCTGAGAGACTGGTATCTGGCTTCTTTAGTTCTTCTTCAATATAAATGTCATCGATTCTCTTTATACGAGCTCCGATATTAGCAAAGAGTTTTAGTTCAGGATAAGCAGATTCAAGCTCTGGTTTTTGTGAAGGTTGGACATCCAGTACATACACCGAAGGTACAGAACGAGACAAATCATTGCTAAGATACTCTTCCAGTGATAATTGGACTATAGCAACAATAGCTACAGATAGCAGTCCTACAAACAGTGACGAGAACGAAATAACTCCAAACAATCCATCATATTTCTTCTCAGCAATTATAGTCTTAATAAGAAAACCAAAACGATTACGCTTTTGATATAAGGCCCTGAGACAAAGATAAAATACCCCTGCCACCAGAGCATAGATAACAATAATACCTACAAGCACCAAGAGTCCACTTTTCCAATCATCGAGCACAAAGATCGACAGTAGCACCAGTGGAAAAAGTGCACTTGCAGTATTTTTTAACAACGTTTTAGCTGAAGCAAATGTGCCTGTCTGCTCTTCGGTTGATGACAAGACCTGACGAGGCGATAAACGGAGCACACTCCGCAATGCCGGGACAAGAGAACCAATCGCCACTGCCATGATAATAAACACAGTGGAGAGAATACTACCTGTCATGTCTGGCCAGGGTAATAAAATTGAAAACTTTTCAAACCCGTAATCACGAACTAGCTCAAATGAAATTAGCGCTATCGTTAAACCAAGAATTGTAGCCGCTGTCACTACATAACTGAGCGCAATTATGACTACTAGATTAATTTGCCTTACGCTCATGCCGAGCGCCAACAATACAGCAAAACTTCTGCGCCAGGCCGCCAACAGATAGATAGTACTAGCGTAAACATTTACTGTTGCCAGCACAGCTGTCGCCAGTACAGCAATCAATAAGAAGTCAGACACCTGATCGAGACCCCTCACCAGACGACTGCCATCCGTACCTGCAAAATCAATATCAAAACCCTCATTCAGAGCCAGTGACTCTAAGGCATTTTTCTGCTCTGTCGACAATGACGAACTAAAAGTCGCGACATATTCATACTCAGCTCGCAGTAAATTAGCATCTAATTTTGCCTCACTGAATCCAGACTGTCCAATAAAGACTCTTGGCAAAAAGCGAAAACCACCAAACAGTGACGTCGGTTCCTTTTTGACTATTCCAGCCACCAGAAACTCCTCCTCGCCAAAGCGAACCAGATCACCCTCTTTTGAGTCCAACCTATCACTGGCCGCCAAAGAAAGATAGATTTCTCCCGCCTTCGGGGTCTTATATTCTCCCTGCACTAATTCCAGAGAGCCGTAGAGAGGAAAAGCCTCGTCAACCACAACCACGGACACAGCCTCCGCAACAGAGCCTGTTTCAACAGTGGCTGAAAAATTTATCTGGCTTGACCTAGCCTTTGTCTCCACTCCTGAATTTAGCCAAAATGTCTCAATTTCAATCGGATAGACACTTTCAATCTCTACATCTCCCCCAAGCAATTCCGCTGACTGCCTCTCTAAAAATAATTTACTGCTGTCAGTAAGTAAAAAAACCAAAAGCAAGACGACTGATGTTGCCATTAAAGACAGGAAAGGTAAAACGAAGCGTCGCAACTCCCTTTTGAGTAGCCTTAAAGCATAGATGAAAGTAATACTAAATCCGTTCATAAAGCCTCTTATCTCTTACTTCATAAACCCTATCCATTAGAGCAGCCACTGTCTCATCATGAGTTATCAAAATTAATGTCTTATTATGCTCTTTAACTGTTCTCAATAGTAGCGACATAACTTTCTCTCCCGTCACTCTGTCTAAACTTCCGGTCGGCTCATCTGCCAATACAAGAACAGGGTCATTACTTAATGCTCTGGCAATGGCCACTCTTTGCTTTTCACCGCCAGATAATGTACTCGGCAATGAATCCCCTCTATCACCGAGACCTACCTCATCAATAAGAGACTGGACGAACTCAGTATTGTGCTTAACCCCAGCAATATCAAGCGGAGCTGAGATATTTTCTCTCACAGTAAATGGGGCTATTAATTCAAAATTTTGAAAGACAAAACCAATATTCTTATTTCGGTTTTTTGCCAACTCGTCCCTGGACAAAGTGGCTACATCGGTACCTCCCAAAAAAATCTTGCCGCTGGTTGGCACATCAAGCAGACCAAGCAATGAAAGTAACGTCGACTTACCAGAGCCAGACGGACCAACAATAGCAACCTTCTCCCCTCGCCTGATATCTATCGAAACATCAGACAGCACACTAACAGCACCTACCGGCGTCTCAAAGATCTTGGATACATTTTGTACCCGCAATACGACATCATTATCCATAAATTCAAAGCTACTAATAATCTCTTGGTTCCTCTTTCTCTAAACCATAGCGCTTAAGCGCTTCATTTCTAGCTAACTTATGTTCCACAATCGGCACACGCGTCGACGTCAATGAAAATACTCCGTTCTCCAGCCACTTTTTTTGGTAGGCACCACTAGCATCATAGTTCTTGGCTTGAAGTTCAGGATTAAAGATACGAATTGGTTTTGGATCAGCCCCCACCGACGCCCCCCACTGCCAACCGCCATTGTTAGACGCCTCATCGAGATCAATTAAGACGGCCCTAAAATATTCTTGCCCCCACCGCCAATCGACACCAAGATTCTTTGTCAGAATACTTGCCACAATCATGCGCGACCGTTTATGCATCCAACCTGTAGCAGCTATTTGCTTCATGGCCGCATCGACAACCGGATATCCTGTCTCGCCTTTTATCCAGGCCACAAAACGAAATACTGCTTCATCATTTTGCAACCAGCCGATAGTACCTCTAAAGCGAGTTTGGAATTCGGTATCCATCAATTCAGGATGATGCAAAAATTGGTAACGATAAAACTCACGCCAGATTAATTCTGATATATAAGTAATAGCCCCCGAACTCACTCGACTTGAAAAAGGGTTATCAAAAGCCTCATCAAAATGTTTTTTAATAAGAGACATGAGAGTACGAGAAGACACCAGCCCCCATGCCAAAGCCAAACTCATTTTAGAAGTAGCACCCAAACCAACCGCATCAAGCTCCAATGAATCGCGCTTATCTGCATAAGCATCTAGCCCACCACTTTTTAAATACTCTTTAAAACGCAACACCGCCTCTGATTCACTCCAATACCAAGAAGATAAATCAGGCATTTGTGTATGTTCATTTAAATCTATTTCTGTATCACCCACTTTGATAATCCTATCTTTGCTAAACAAAGCCAAAATAGTTGCAGTATCCACCGATACTTGATTTGAAAAACTTGCGATAGCGTCTTTGGCTAAATAGTTTAAGTCTTCAATAGCCACTTTTGGTATTGGAGAAGTGGCAACAAACTTAGACCAAACATTCTTCTTAAATGG
>JACCDV011107052.1_pt1 | contig 13086 bp, 18 predicted proteins | sample 7446131 | NCBI WGS metagenome assembly JACCDV01 (sample SAMN15323448, study PRJNA562643) | freshwater metagenome | isolation source: river surface water | place: USA:Blue River Watershed | collected 2017-08-17 | reverse complement strand
TACCCTGCGCGACCATTTCTTCTGTTGGCGTGCCTGAAGTCCACTGCTGCATGGTTTCCATTGGCACACGATACATAACAACAAATTTCATACTGTAATTGTATTCTTAGATAATTACGCCTTTGGCTGCTCGAGTATTGCCACGATCTCTACTGCCACTCCCGGGAAGACCGTGAAGTGCGGATGGTGCTCAAACATTTTTGCAGCATCTTCCAAACTTTCGGCGGTGACAATTGAGTACCCCGAAAGATTATTGTGCCACTCGGATATACCACCCATATCGGCTTTCATTGTTTTGCCGAGCGGTGCGCCGGCATCAATGACGTGGTCCTTATACGTTTCCTGCCACTTTCCCCATGCTTCCATGCCTGCGGCCATGGTTTTCTTGCGATCCTCTTCCGACATCGCCATGTACGCTTTGAACTTTTCGTCCTGCGGCGTGCCTGTCATAAGTGCTAAGAACTTTTTCATACAAGTATCAGTTTATAGATATGCGCAGAGTATACCGCCCACAGATGAAGAAATACATAAGTTGCACGGAGATACATGAAAGGATAGTCTTTCGCCAGCCGATACAGGATATCGGGATCACCGAGGAGCAGACAATGCGTATTGCAGCAGCATTTCTTTTGATCGGAGCACTTATCCTTCCGGCGAGCGCCAGTGAGCGCATCCTGGAACCGAAGCCGTTGCCAACAACCGAGCAGCTCACGATCGCAACGCTCTCTGCCGGAGACGGCGGGCGCTCGTGCAGGCAGGTCCGCATGCGCAATTCGCTCATGGACATGTTCCCCGCCTTCCTTATCGATGCCGACGGCACGAAGAAGGTCTTCGAATACAGGGTGAGCCTTCTCTTCGGAAACACCATCCGCGCCTCGAAGCTCCTTCCGGAAAATCATCCGAGCAAATGCAAGGTGATGAGCTTCGTGGCCGATATGGACACCGGCAAGCTCGATGTCGGCGCGTACGAAGAATGCGAGGGCGATGTGGGACTGCGTCTGTCTGACGCGTTCTATTTCGATCGCGATAAGAAGAAGCGCATGGGCACCGAGCACAAGCTCAAGTGGGACATCCAGTTCCGACGCTTGATGTGGCACACACGAGCGATCGCTTCCATGTGCCCCGCTTCCACGAAGCTCAGCGCGAATTGATCGCTGCGATCTTTCTCAAGAAACAACCCCGGGTTCATTCCCGGGGTTCTCGTTTGTGTACTTCGTGTTCAGCTGCGTAGCGCTGCGCATTCGCAATGCGATCCTCGATCTCCACGATGATCTTTGCGAAATCTGGTCCCCTGCTCTGCAGCGAACCCGCGCTCTTGAAGACCTCTGTAAATAGGTCAGACAGATCGAGCACAACAGGCGAACGCCTGCGTTCCCATATAGGAAGCTTGCGAACAGCTGTGACCTCGCGCGGGATCTCATTGATCGCGCTCTGCAGCTGCCTGAGCATGATCTCGAAGACCTCGGTCGAGATCTGGATGTAGTGCCAATCGAGCTCACCGCGGCGCTCGTCAAAATCATTGTGCTCCTGCGCCGGCTGATATGGTGCACGACTGCCGAACCTACGGCTATGTGTAACTAAAGCCATTGCGATCATCTCCACTGATACGCCTGTACTATGCGCATCCTGCCATCGCGCGAGCAAAAAACAATACCTCGCGACTTGGCTTTTTGGATCGATACGCTAGGATGCCGCAAGACAGGAGGGCACACGATGAGATATCTGCATGGATGGTTTCGCTCTGCTCGACGACAGATTCAGTTTCGATGGAGGGTGATGAAGTTCCGCTTCTACGGATTCTGCATCCTCTACCACTTTCCCCCGGGACGATGGCTGAGCTTTGATGAGGTCCTCGCCTTTGGCTACCCCGTCGGAGAAACCCGGACCGCGCTCACACTCATGACCTCAATGGATATCCTCGAAGCTCGCATCAATGTGCGCGAGATCAGCAAATATCCGCCTGAGGCTGAGGTGCAGCTGCGCGAGATCCTTGCACTCATTCCCGCCGACGGGGCCGAGGAGGACATGCTGGAGTACCGCATGGTGAATCGGCCACCTGCTCCGGATCGGCGCATGGAGCTGCGAGCGCTCCACACACTGCGCGCATAAACATAAAACCCCAGAATGGATCTGGGGTTTCGCTTTTGAGGAAAGGTCACTCCTCACTCAGTAGCTGTTTGATGCGATCGCGCGTGCGAGTAAGTTCATCGAGGTACGACTTCGCTGAGCTCGCGCGCGCGAGCAGGAGCGCTTCGAACGAACGGAGGCGCATCTCGAGATACTCGCGACGATCTCGCGTCACGAATTTGAGCTCCTCGCCGAATGCCGTCACACAATGCGACGGCACGCCGACCTTCGCCCTGCATCGGATCTCGTGTGAGATCACTGCTGTGCGGAAGTGCTCAGGCACCTCCTCGGATATGAACACGTAGCCCTGCACGGTGCCGGCGAATCCGGGAATGCTCGGCTCGAATGATGCCGGCAGGATATCGTATTCGTACTGCTTGCCGTCCAACTCAAGCGTTCCGCTGCCAGTTTTGGCAGCCTTCGCCCTGCGAACCAGTTCTGAGAAATCCATCGTGATGCCCTCTCGGTTGTCCGGCACCAAGAGTCTCATTCCCTGCACTAAAGTCAAACCAAAAGAAAAAGGCTGCACATGGCAGCCTTTGACTCACAATGAGCAGATTCGATCACAGCGCCTTCGCGATATACACGAGATTCTGACGAACGAACTCGATGACCGAGGCTGGCAGCTTGCGAAGCGTGAATAATGCATGGATATACGAATCACGATCGCTTCGCTCTACCTGATCGCGCAGAAAAACGGTGTACCACTCGTCCATCCGAACGAAGTGGCCGAGCTGACTACTCAACTCGTCGGGCATTGCTGCACTGTAATGCGTAAGCACCGCCGCCTTCGAATCCCCGTGCATCCAGTTGCGATGTGCGAGCACTTTGCGCGCCACGTGCAGTGGCGCTTCGATCACTTTTTGCAGAAATCGTGCCTCGCGTTCTTCGTCGAAATCTGGTGCCTCGACATACAAGCTCTGAAGCTTGTACAGCTTCATGCGCAGGTACGCCTCGAGTTCTTCACGTTCGCTCTGCGAGGGTGCGATCATCGGAAAGATGTCGCCTTTCACGTTCCCGCCATGCTCGACGGATTTTTGCAGGTGGCGCACGAACGATCCGCCGAGGTGATGCATCCGCGTTCTCACGATCGATGTGTCGCACGGCAAGAACGACAGCGGCACATCCACACGCTCGGCACGAGCATGCTCAGTGCGCATCCACGAGAACGCATCCTCAGCCTGGTGGTGATCGTAGATCACCGCCACGTCGAGGTCGCTGCGAATAGTATGGTCGCCCCGTACGACCGATCCGCACGCGATCGCCGCCACGACTGATGGCTGCGTGAGTATCCGTTCTTTTAATCCCGCATAGACGAGATCAAACGCTTCGAGCTGTGGCACCCGTTTGTCGGCGACCTTACACCAGCTAAATACCCTACCCATTGCACCCTCCCACATCTGTAAACTCCGGACGTTATGCGCTTGGCACACCGAAAAGTCAACGTGACAGGGTTTTCTCTTTTTAGTCGCTGTGCTATGAATGGACTCTCGATCTTTTCGATCTTTCACATAGCAATGGGAGTTTGTCTTGGGACAAACACTTTCTTTCTTCCCTTTTGATACCCGGTTTGTTGGTCCGAAGCCGCAGTCCGAGATCGATCCGGTATGGCTCGCTGAAGTTGAGGCCGCCGGTGAACTTGGCATTTTCCAGAAGCGCGACGGCTACCAAGCAGTCGTGCCGATCTCGGATCGGGTACAGATCTTCTCGCGCACCTGTAATGAATGGACGGGCCGATTCCCGCACATTGAGAACAGCATCGACATGATGTGTCTTCCGCAGGAAACGCTGCTTATCGGCGAGATGACCGCGAGCAGAGACGGCAAGGACGATCTTGACCACTTTGGCCGGTTCGTAAAACTGAAGCTCGAGAATTCGCTGCGCGAGCAGGTGGAGCTCGGCCTTCCGCACCTGAACCTCTTCAACATTCTGGTGTACCGAGGCGAAGACGTATCGCATCTTCCCTTTCGGGAGCGACTCGCGATGCTGAATGATCTGTGTAAGAAAGATCATCCGCATGTCTCGGTGATCAAACCGATCAGAAAGTCGTTTGCGGATGCGAAGCGGCATTCGCAGAAGATGGGCTGGGAGGGGCTCGTGCTCTATGACATGCGCGCACCCACCACGTTCTCGCTCGGTGGTAAGTCGATGCTTCCACCGCGACCTGTCGGTTGCGGCAAGTGGAAACTCGACCCCGAAGACGACTTCGTCGCCGTCGGCAGACGCATCTCTACCTCGGATAAATACAAAGGGCTCGTGCGTGATCTCAAGATCATCCAGTACGATCCAGTCACCAAGAAGCCGATCCACTGCGGCTTTGTAGGAACTGGCCTTACGAAGGAGCTCAAGGAAAAGCTGCTGGACGAATCACTCTTCCCGTTCGTCTTGCAGGCGAAGTTTGAGTGTCGCACCCGCAAGCACAAGGTGAGGAAAGCGCGCATTCTGCGAGTCTTTCGCGACGACAAGCGTCCGGAGGAATGCATTCATCCGTACTCGATCGCCGCATGACCATTGCTCAACAAAGAACCCCCGGGTACCGTCCCGGGGGTTTATTATTTCTCGTCATCAAGATTCCAGTAGCCGAGACCAACTTGGTAGGTTTCGAGATCGTTGATGCGAATGCCGTGGCACGCGTGCACCGCGTTGGACTGCCGACGGAGGTGGAGCTTCCGCTCGTACGAAAGCATCGCCACATCAACTTCGCGCGTGACCACGATCTCAACTCGTGAGCTGTACCTGCCGAATGACTTCGGATACAACGGCGATTTAATGATACAAAAGAGCGCATCGTTGTGAGTGGGATCACGCACGCGATTTTGATCGTAGTAGAGCGTAAATGCAGAGAGATCCATACGAAAGGTGTAGTACCTGTGCCCCTTGCGAACGAGATTTCCCTCGATCATCTCGGGATAGCGAACTCCCTGCTTCGTGTTCGACTTCGCCCACGCAAAAATACTGCCGCAAAATCCCTGCAGATCGTTCCACCGTGGTCGATACCACAAGAGCTCGCGTACTAATTCCTTTGCAGCCATGCGGTGATACCGCCTACTCCGTTGCATGCGACCCCACGCCCTCCGCCACCACGAATGATGTGGGAGGTGCCGCTCCAGGCCAGTATCGAGCGAGGCCGCGAGGTATTCGATCTGGTACGGGACCAAACGCCTCTGCAACAGTGTGTATGAACTGCATTTGCCGACCACTGACTCCGGCAGAATAAACCGCACTGAGCTGAGTTTGCGATCCGTACGCAGACTTACGATAGCATCATGCATGAGTCGCAGCCGCATGGCGCGATTACCGAATAGTGTCACGACAAGGATCGTATTGTCTTTGATGCCCTGCGTTTCGTACGGGCACCGGAAGAATGGTGTGTCCATACGTGCCTCCACCTGAATGACTGGTCCCACACTGCCAATCCACTCACCCAAAGTCAAACCCCGGCGAGTGGCCGGGGTTATAGAACACTTCACTACTACCGTGGTGGAGGATATCGCCTCAGCGAGTCGCGGAGCTTTTCGAGCGCATTGTGCGCGCCGTCCGGAGCGTCAGGCATCCGCCGGACCGAGTCGATCGCATTTTGGATACTTTTACTCGTTTCATCGGCCCGTGACCCTGGCGGCATTGGAACCGGTTCGCCGAGCTGTCGCGCGAGCGCGGTGGCGTACTCCATGTCGCCGGCTCGAACGGCAGAATCGAGCATGCAGTGTTTTCGCAGCTTCGAGTCGACACCGTCCGGCGTCTTCTGGTTGCGATCGTCGGCCTCGCCGGTACGAATGATGCACACTTGCCTGCGCGCGTCGCGCGTCAGATCGGCCGGCTCCGTACGATTACGGAGATACGCTGTGGTCAGATACACATAGTAGAGCGGTACTCGACTGCTCGCTGCCTCCGCCAGCATTCGCACCGAGCGGATGACATGCCCGAAGTACGGGCAGTCGACCACGCGCACCAGGATGCGGATCTTCTCGGGATCAAGTCGAATGTCGCGCACACTTTCTTCGAAGGTAGACGCGCTCGCAATGAGGCCGAGCCCCACGACTTGCTCGCGCGAAAGCTCTGTCGACTTGCCATCATCACACGAACTCGGTGCCGCCAAAGCGGGACTCGCGACAGACGTTGCGAAGAACGCACTGATCGCGATCACTGCAAAACGCGTGGTCATCGAACTCTCCTGTGCTGTGCTCAAAGGAGCTAGTTGAAACGGCCCCAACTATCGCAAAACGAGAGGTCCTGTCAATGAACCAAATGTATTTGTCTTTGATGTGCATTGGTGTAGTGTATACGCGGACAACCGGAGAACAGTGCAATGCTGCTGGTCAAAACGAGGATCGGTCCAAGCCCCATTCACGGTATCGGCATATTTGCCGACGAGCTGATCACCGCTGGGACCCGCATATGGGAGTACCGGCACGGCGTTGATAGCCGATTCGACTCAGCGTTCCTTGCATCGCTCCCCCGCGTGGCGCAAGACCAAATGCTCAACTACTCGTATCGCAATCCGCGCACGGGGCTCTATGTACTCTGTGGCGACGACGCGCGATTCTTCAATCATTCCTCAACACCCAACACCGATGATGTCGGGTTTGATGTGGGCGTGGTGGAGGGCGAAGGCATCACGCTCGCGGCACGCGATATTCTGCCAGGCGATGAGATCGTGTCGGACTACTACAAGTTTGATTCGAATACGCGCGAGTGGGGCTTGATCTAAGATCGCGATTCATGTCGAATTCTGTGGAGGACGAAATGGAGACAATCGATCTGACGAAATTCGAGCGTGAAGTGCTCGATGCAATGAGTCCCGTTGAATGGAAAAGCGCACCCGAGATCAGCAAACAGATTGGTGACAATCGGAGCCTCTCTGGTCGTCGCAAGTTTGCCCTGTGGCTCTTCTCGCTTGCTGATCCAAAGTTCGCCAAGCAAGTCGTACTCGATGCAGGATCGGGATCGCTCTACGTATGCTTCGCAAAGTTCGAATCACTCGAATGGATCGAATTCCGCTGGCGGCCAGAACCGCCCGAACGTACGGCACAGCGCGGTGGTTATCGCCTTGGCGAGCGAAAGCTCACCGAGCGCGGCCATCGCATACGAGCGATGCTTCCTCGTTTGGCAGAGGACAATGCCGACGGCCTTGTAGTGCCGGCCCACGGATGATAGATCTTCAACTGCAAACCCCGGTTTTGACCGGGGTTTTGTTTATCGAAATCGAACGTTTGGTATTTCTTTCTCCATGCGGAGGCGTTTTTCGACAACATCGGGCGAGATCTGCTCGCCATGAATGCGGTAGTACATCGCTGCGATTGCGTAGTTGCGGAACATCAATACCTGATGCAGTGCATCGTATTCAACCTCGGATACAGGACGCACCTCTTCGTATGCGCGCAGATAGGTGCGCATCGTATCCTCGCCATGATCTGCAAGAAAATCCCACAACGTGTACCCAAGGCACACCACCACTGGCGAATATTGTGTGTCGTCAAAATCTACGACTGCTACCACCTTGTCGCCAGCAGTTATTACGTTGCCATCAAAATCAACATCTAGATGATTGATACCGTATGGGAGATCGGTACTCAGCGGATAGCGAAACGCTTGAATGCGATGTACGAGCCCACGTATGCGACTATCCGCGATCTGTAATGCGTTCACCCCAGCCACCAGTCCATCGCGCAACTCGGTCCACGGAGCTCGAGCCTTATTCTCCTCTTGAGCATACGTCTCACCCAAGAGATGCATGCGCGCCTGAATGTGTGCGAGGTCGCAGATAAGTGCTGGCGAAGGATTCGGGGTTTCGCTCAAGCCCGGAACAAAATCCATGAGGATCGCGTACCACGTGACACCGTTGAACTCGATTGTGGTGCACCCATCGCCCGATGTGTTTGTGTGCACCGTCGGCACTGGAATACCGTGCTCGCTGAGGTAGCGCATAAATGCGAGCTCGGCGCCTATTCCCCGCGCATCTTTTCCCTGCTTGTATACACGAAGCACATAGGCCTTTGCGCCACACACCACTCGGACCGACGAGTTTTCGACACCCTGGTGTATGTATTCAAACGAATCGGCGCGCAGACCGTACTGATCGAGCACGCGGGCAAGTGACTCGTTCGAATACACAAACTGGTTTTCGGGTTCGAGCTTCATCGCGCACAGTATACTCCTCTCTGACAACGATGCCGGAGTTTTTACGACACAGGTCCGATTCGTTTCTGTAATTGACCAGGGCGAGGCACCATACTACCCTGCACGAGGAAGCGGTGCTGTTGCACCGCATGTGAGGAGACGACGCCATGAAAGATAACGGCATGTTCGGTAACGGGGTTACCTCCACTGCAAAAGATCTGGCTCGCAGCGCTTCTGAAGCATCGAAGCCGGCTTCTCCGGCGCCGGCAACAACACCCGCAGCTCCTTCGACGAAGTCGGACAGCGAGATGGCTGCGCGAGCGATGGATATTCGCCCGAAGCGGACGTTCTAGTCGGCCAACGATCTACGAAATTTGAAGCCCCGGCACCGCTGCCGGGGTTTTTCTTTACTTGAGGAGCACTGCTCCGCAAAGAAAGAAAAACGGACGGAGCTTGGGGCCCAGACCTGACGAGGTCTGGGATAGCGAGTCGGGCCTTGCGTGCGAGTCGCAGCAGCGACGAGACATGTGAGGTCTTTTCCACACTGTTTCCCTTTTTGGCCGACTGCGGTAGGCTCTGCGCAGAAAACCCTTGTGGAGGAGCCGATCATGTATCGATTCGTCGCACTGCTCGCCATATACCTCTTCTCATTCGGCGCTCCGGCGCATGCGTCAGAGCGAGTCGGCCTCCATCTGGTGCTTGCGCTCGACAGCTCGGACAGCGTGAAGCCAGAGCGGTGGCGGGCGCAGACAGCCGGATATGCAGCCGCATTCCGCAGCCCCGAACTACTCGAGGCAATCGCAACGAATCCGGGTGGCACAATCGCGGTGACGGTAGTGGTGTGGTCGGGTGCACTGGAGCAAGTGCAGATCATTCCATGGACCGTGATCCGAGATAGCGCATCCGCTCTCGCGTTTGCAACACTTGTTGGCGAAACACCCCCGTTGTACAAGGGATATACCAACATCGGAAGTGCGATTGCTTTCAGCACAAAAATCTTGCTCCGGCAGACTGCATTCTCGCGCAAAGTCATCGATGTATCCGGCGATGGGAAACATCGTGAGTCGGCCTACACGAATGTAGTGAAGGGTGTGCCACTCGCCTCCGCACGCGCTGAGGCGGTTGCAGCCGGCATTACGATCAACGGGCTTCCCATCGAAGGCGATGAGTACGAAATCGCCAAGTACTTCCAGGAGGAAGTGATCGGCGGAAACGGATCGTTCGTTGAGACCGTGACCAATCCCGACGATCACCATGCGTTCGCACGTGCGATCCAGCGTAAACTCCTGCGCGAGATTCACATGTCTGCTCGTTAGCAGTTCGACTCTCAACCCGGTAGCGATACCGGGTTTTGTTTTCACCACACGTTTCGATTTTATGAGGGGCTTAGCCCAAATTCACCAATTCCCCCATTAGCGCATTACACGCCTGCTGAAAATGGCGTAGTGAGAATGATTGAGAAAAACGGCACAAATGCGGCCGCTGCCACGGCGGCAACTGCAACGGCATCACGCGTAGCGGTGGAGCGCCCGCGACGATCAAGTAGTCGAGCCACGGCGTAGATGACGAGAACATTACTTGCAACGATACCTATCGGCACCAGGATGCTGCTTTGTGTAAAGAGCACTGTTTGGAGTGCCGAATCTGAAAAGGAAAAGACTGCGATGGCTGAGAAAAATGTTGAGACAAAGAGGCCCGCAACGGCGCGAAGGATTGCTATAAGCCAGATCATACGCAAAGCGTAGCACAGGCCATTTCCCCACAAGCTTCTCATTTCTGGAGGATAGTGATCTGTGCCGCACCAACTACATCACCTTAGCAGCAGTACGCAGCGCAGCCGCTGGATCGGTATCAGTGATCGTGCCATGGAACGGCACAAGGCGTGTGAGACCCGGGAGCTGCGCCCACGCTTCGAGCGCTTCTTTTGTCAGCTTTTTGTCCGAGGTGAATAAGAGACGATACATAGGGACAACCTTTGGGCCTCCCCCAAAACCGAGCAGGCGGAACGGCAAAAGGAGTGACTCTTTCGGATTGTTCTGAATCACGTCTGAGAACAAAATACTTGTGCGAGATCCACCACCACTTCGCACCACAATAGCGGTCTCGTCGAATCGCGAGCCGGGCACGGCAACGCAATCCATCGTCGGGTCAGTCGGAATGTCCTCAAGTCCCCCATCCAGGCGAAAACGTTTGTTCATGTCCTTCGAAACTTTTTTTGGCCCATATGCCTTGAGCCCGAGCTTCTCCTGAAATGCATGTGCATGAACCGCGTGTTGATGGTGACCGACCACAAGATATTTTGGCTCACCAAGTGATTTGATCGCAGCAAGAGTCGCATCATCAACAGGAACAGCATGGAAAAATAGGAGCGATCCATCAGAGCGCTTAATGATGCACATGCGACGATGAACCGGGCCCAGCGTGTCTTCGACCGCCCACAGATTGTCGTCGATTTGAATAAGCGGTGAATGCTGCACGGGAGCCCATGGTTTATGTGCCATATGATGAATCGCTATTACCTAGTACACGCAGTATACGCTTTTTTGTATACTTACTCATATGACACCTTTCTATATCGCAATCGCCGCATACCTTATTCCCACATTCATTCTTGGATATGTGTGGCATCTGAAGCTTTTCGGCGCTCGCTACAAGGCCCTCCTGATATATCGAGACGATGTGATCATCCCCTTCGGCCTCCTCTCAATGGCTATCCAGGCGGTGATATTCTCGTATGCATACATTCACTTGATCCAGACGATGTATTCTTCTACTGCACCGCGCGGGATTGTGTACTTTGCCGTAGGCGCACTGCTCTCCTGGAGCTTTACGACCATCGCCGTGAGCGCTAAGCACAAGATGACATCTGTAAAAGACTACTTTGTCATCGAGACCGCGTTTACGATCGTGCAGTGGGTACTTGTTGCTGTCGTGACAGTGCTTTTGATTGGATAACCCGTCTTCTCGAAAACCCCGGCCAATCGGCCGGGGTTTTTGTTTTCACCACACTTTTTGAGTTTTTGTCGTGTCTGACACCAATTCCCTCGTTTCTGGAGGGACTGGCCCCAATTCCTCATTCTAGTGCCCTCGCGTTGCATCAGGCATCAGCTCAACAATCTTCCTGAACGTGAGCTCAAGCACATACGAAGGAGTTGTGTGACCGCCACGTGCGGCTTCCTTTGCAACCTCAATTGCGTGCTTCAATGCATCTTCTTTGTCCATAAATATGGATATCTATAACTAATAACTTTAAATCCCAACACTGTTTCAGATCTGCGCAGGCAGCGGATGACGCTTTATGTCATTGATCGCTTCAAGTAGTCGGATGGTGACATCGCTATCCAAAGTATCGCCTTTGTAGCGAACCTCATAAAGACCTTGCAGGTTCGACGGCAACTGAACGCCGTCTTTTACGAGCAGGATGAAGCGACGCCCGTACAGAGCCATAGCCGCACCGATTTCGATCAGAACGTTGGGATTAAGAACTAGGTGCTCTTTCGTTTCCGGATCCAAGAGCTTCATTTCTGCGTCAATGTGAATGATTGCCGCACCACACGAGCGCATTGCATCCATAACCTTTTCCGGAACCGGCTGCGAAACAGTCTGCTTCTCAGCAGCAACGACTGCTTCGAACCCTCCAAAGGAGAGAAGCTTTTTAATCGGCTCGAGGAAGGAGTGATTTTTCCCATGCGTAATGAAGACCTTTTGCAACCCCACTGCAGCAAGCTGAACAGGCGATGGGATCGCTGGAGCAGTCGGTGAGGTAACCGGACTTTCAATTTCAGACTCACTAGCGTCAGCAATGTCTGCATCACCGACAGAGGAGATAGCTACACCAGACAGGTCCACGTACGTTTTTCCCTTTATCTCTCGCAATAGACCCGCCTCTGCCGCGCATTCTCGAATCGAACTAAGGACTTGTGCCGATCGTTCGCGTGGAACGCCCATCTCTACCAAGACATTGTGTGCAATGTTTTCCGCAGGCAAAGGCGAATTATCGTAGCGAGTAAGGAAATCAGAAATGATTTTCGGACGTAACGTAGCTTCGCGCTTCGCCAAGACGTCATCACCCTCAGAGGTTGGGGCAAGTATCCGTTTCGCAAGCGGTGTAAGCGATATGGTAACCGCGTTATACGCCCCCTCTGTCAAACCATATGCAACCGCTGCGCCAGTCAACATTCGAAATGTCCCTGATGACGGGGTCATTCCCATAGCCTCTGCAACCCACAATGGTTTCGCAGGATCCTTACCATAGTTATCATAAATTGCCCTGGCAACGCGCATCGCTTTTTCCAAAGACATGGAGGGGATGTCGCTTTGGCTTATGTACAGCCGCTTGACTGGTGCGCGTGACACAGTTGCATTCAGTGGGATTGTCTTTTTTGCCATGCTACTTTTTTCGACGATTATACGGTGGCTGATTAGTCGGACGGAGCGATACACCATTCCGACCCGCAAGTTTGCGAAGCCCGGGCGGTGAGCGACCCGTCTTAAGACTGATAACGCCAGTTGGTGTGTTCCCCTTTACCAACTGCTTGATCTGCGCGACGACGGCCGGCGTTACCGGTTTCCCTGAGTTGCGGAGATATTTCGGAGTGTTTGCCATAGCAGTAACTCTTTAGCTTGTTAATCACGGCGCGCGCGTCTGTCTGGAACGTGGAGGTGTCGTGCTGCCAGCAAGAATAGATGAAGGCGCCGCAGTTGTCCAATCTGTCCAATGGTGGACAAGGTGTGGATAACTCAAAAAGAGCGTGCTATCGTGCCGAAATGCACCCCTTTCAGGAGCGGCTCCTGGAACAGATCGAAAAAGTGCCCAACCTGGGCGCACTCCCCCTCCGGGAT
>JACCDV010197351.1_pt1 | contig 13089 bp, 14 predicted proteins | sample 7446131 | NCBI WGS metagenome assembly JACCDV01 (sample SAMN15323448, study PRJNA562643) | freshwater metagenome | isolation source: river surface water | place: USA:Blue River Watershed | collected 2017-08-17 | reverse complement strand
GATCGAGTTCAGCTTCCCGTGCATCTGCCATTTCACGCAGGAACTCCTCGCGGGTTTTTCCGACCGGAACAGGTGGCGCATCCGCTTCGTGAATGGGCAAAACGTCCATATCTCGCAAGTCTTGAGGATCAGAAGCTTCCTCCTCCTCAAACGCAACTAACTCGGGAAGTGAGGCATCGACTTGCGCGAGGGGGGCGATTGCTGACAGATTTTTTCCAAGGACATCCTCAGCTTCTTCTTTCGTTTGGCGTTGTAAAAAATCGGACAAATGAGTCACATTTGAACCAGACTCATCCGCCGATTTTTCGCCTGAAACAAAGGCTCGTTCCCATCCTTCCCAGTTTGTATTTTTAAGGTCAACATTAAATGGAGCTAAGACTTCAGCATCTATTTCTTCAAAATGCTTGATTAATTCGATCATGACATCGCGAGAGGAATCCTGATATTTTTTCCATTCATTTTCATCTACAGACTCGCCTCTTCCCAGAGCTTCAATAATCGGCATTGCGTCTTGAACGATGCTCCGTAAAGTTTCAAAGAAACTTACCATCTCAGGATCTAAGGGAATATGACCAAGCTCGATGATTTTGCTCAATATCTGCCCTAAAAAAGCTGTCAGGGAATTCAACTGGTTTTCAACCTTTTCAAATCTTTCCCCTAATTCCGTATCTGCTACCGAGTTTTCAGAAATTTCCTTTAATAGATTTTCGTAGGCAGCTCTGCCTTTCTTGTGTTTTTCGATCAGCTCGTTGAGAGATTTTTTGATAAGAACATTTTCAGGACCAGCAGGAAAAAGAGAAGTCACATTAGAGCGTTGGGAAGCCAAGTCCCGGGCAGATTTATCCGCAGGCTTTTCCTCTGCGTCTAAAGCCCTTCCCCATTCTGCCCATTTCGTATCTCGAAGATCGACCCAAAATTGCTTTAGGTCGTGAGCTTCGATGGCATCGCAGTCTTCCATTAATTCTTGAGACCAGAGATCTATTTTTTGCTGGGTCCCCATCACTAAATTAAAATACGCAATCTGAAATAATGATTGTGCAGGTGTCAGTCCTTTTTGATTGGCATCAGTCAAACAACGTTGAAACTCTTTTGCCAATTTGTGACCAATTTTTCCCCATTCTCGCTCTTGGCTTTCTGAGTCAATTTCGAGGCGATCTGTTTTGGCTGAAAGCTCAGCAATACTCATAATCATCTCAGCCAACTGGGCAGCCAACTGGGCTGTTGCCAGATCAAACTGCCCCTTCAGTTCATGCAGTTTTACTTCTCTTTCTGAGAATTCAGCTTTAGTCAAGGCTTTAATTGACATGATTTCTTGATCAATGCGTTCCACAATTTCTATCAACTCTTCAACGATAGGATCTCGAGGAATACGTCCGTTTTGAGTAATGGTAATAATCTGTTGTTTCACAATAGATTCTAAAAAATTGAGATAAGACTTCGTCTCTTGAAGCTTTCCGGTTAACTCCGGGCTGACCATTACACTGTCCTGAGACTCTTTCAGCAGTTGCTCATAAACCTCTAAAATCTCACTATGCTTATTGATCATGTCGCTTAATGAGTACTCTTCAACCGCTTCTTCTTTAGCAATCACAGGTTTGTTTGAATTTGCCGCAGCTTTCTTAACTAAATCTTTCACGTTTGGAGCTTCTATTTTCTTTAATTTCTCGCGATAGACACTCCAAAACACAGCGAATTTCTCGAGACCAGGAGTTTCTGCGCAATAATCTTCAAATTCTTTTTCCCATTCTGGGACACGGATCCCAGTCTTTTTACAGAATTCAAGGTAGGCTTCCTGAAGTATTTTTTGGTCATGGTGATGAAAAATTGAGGTATCGGCGACCAATTTTTTGTATTGAACGGAAAAAATGTGTGAGATCAGGTCCCGCCCCAAAAAATCATCAACCTGCTTTGTTTCAAGACTAAGCTGTTGAATTCTGGCTAAAAAAACTTTCTCGAGTTCAACATGAATCAGGTCTCCCTGGATATTCCGCAATATGGCTTGAACGACCGCAAGCTCAATCAACTTTAACCCAGAACCCGCACCTATTCCCGACATCATAACTCCTTGTGACTTAATAATTTTTTAAAATTCTTTCTTCAATTAATCTTCAATTAAGCCTCACGGCCTACGAATGATTCTTGGACTTGACTAGTCTCTCCCGCCGGGAGAGACAGAAATTTCGAGGCTTCAGCCACAGAAATTTCAGAGAGGGCAACCCTAATTAATCAAAAATTCAAACCCATTCCTAGAAAACTAAAAGCCAAACTTCTGGATCCCCCTCTCTGATTTTTCCGCGCTACGCTTGAAAAATCTGTCTCTCCCGCAAGGGGAGAGACTGGTCAGTTTTAACTTTCATTATTCATGATCTGGCCCTTTTTCTTCTCCAGCCTCGGCCCCCGCTCCAGCTCCTGCGCCTGCTAAATCCCCCAAAGCCAGAAACGGCGCGGCTAATCTTCCTAAATCAGGCCCAATTAAGCCCCGAGCGGTCAAATCTCCACACAAACTCTGCATCATCTGCATCAGCATGAGCCTTTCCCTTCTTGAACGAACTAATGCGTCTTCCAACAAAGCCTGTCTTTCTCGAGCTTCACCCAACTCAATCGCCATTGCCCGCATGGCCTCTCGTTGCAATTCCCCTTCTTCACGCAGAGAAAAAACAGATTCTTCAAGGGTCATCATGTATTCCCCAAAAATGGCATGCTTTCGAGCCAATAACGTCCCGTAATCAATACCTAAGGCCCCAAAATCTAGCCCTTTTGGATTGGCCCCACTCTTGGCTTCTGTCTTCGCTCCGGGCAAAAAAACCAGCTCGGTGACCAATTCTTTATTGCCCTGATTCGCCGCAATATTCAGCGCCGTATCCCCAAATTTATTAGTGTGCTGATAAAATTTTTCGCGTTTGGATAAATCTCTCTCCGTCGCAAAGAAAAACTTCACAAAAGTTTTTAAAAGATCAATTTGGCGAGCTGCCCCCTCTCCGGAATTTTGAGAACATGCCAGCGAATGCAAATCGGCACATGCGCTTTAGTAAATCCCCAACATGACATAATTCAAAATCCTTTTTGATAAAAGCTAAACACCCCAGAGATTACTGGGAAATTTGATTTAAAAAAGGATTTTCTGGCAGAAAAATTTAAGCAATAAAACTTTCAGATAAAGATTAAAAAATGTAGTGCCAAGCTGTAGTTATTTTTGTTATGTTCGCTGCTATACCAGGGGTGGGAAAGTTGAGAAATTTATGAAATTTGAATGGGACAAAGAGAAGAATTTGTCGAATAAGAAAAAACATGGTCTGTTCTTCGAGACTGCCGCGTTAATCTTTCAAGATCCTTATATTTTCAGCATTCCAGACCATCGTTACCCCGAAGAACGCTGGCAAAGTTTAGGATTAGTACATGAAACTGTAATTTATGCCGCACATACCGTAAGAGAGGACAATAATGACGAAGAAATCATCAGAATTATTTCAGCAAGGGCCGCAACATCAAGTGAAAGCAAGCGATATTTCTTTAACCGACGAGATGACTAAAGAACTCAATAGACTTAAAAAAAGAAAACCAGACTTGTCCGATCATGACGTTGAAGAAATAAAAGAATGGAACGATGCCGTCATAGGAAAATTCTACCGACCCATCAAAAAACAAGTCACACTCCGCTTGGATTCAGATGTTTTGGATTGGTTTAAAAATAATGCTGATAAATATCAAACTCTGATTAACGAAGCTTGTCGTAACTATATGAATCAGCATCGATAGAGATAATCATCCCAAAATATAAAATTAAGGGATTTCTGCGACGACCTGTCCCAGTTTTGGCTTGTCATTTGCCACCCCCCTCTTTATTCAAACTTCAACCCGGTTCAACTTCTCCGTCAACTCCAGCCCCTGCATCCGCTCCAGCCTGTGCCAAATCTCCCAAAGTCAGAAACAGTCGTTCATCGGGATCTTTAAGCTTACTCATAATCAGTAAATTCTGACCCCAGGGAATTTCTCCAACAAGCCGTTGGAGATTTGGCTGATCTTTATATTCGAGATAAAACTGTCTCATATACCAAAGATTTTGTGGGGAAAACCCAAACTTGGCGTTTCGAAAGCTGTGTAATTTCTTGAACAAGCTGATCACTCAAACCTCTTAGTAACATGCTTTGGGCAATTTCTACAGTCTTATACTGAGCTCCTTGCTGCATGCCTTTTTTTATGCCTTCTTGAGTCCACTCTTCTCGTGCATTCATGATTATTCCCTCACTTTTAGGTAAACATTCTTGAATGATTTTAATCACTTCTTCGCCAGAAAGATTTAAAAAAATCAACGACATATTTTAAGACTATGACCTTCGACATGTCATCTACCGCGTCCAAATCTGCGACTAATTCCGGAAATTTTAACTCTAATGTTTTTGCTTTCTGTCTCACATATTTCAAAATCACTTCAACCGGGCCAATATTTTGATGGTTTTTGAGCGCTTCATCCGACATCACAGGGAGATCTAAAAATTAACAAGAGAATATTTATAGCATTCAAGAAAAGAAATTTAACACTTCCCTAAGATATAAAAACTTTCCATCATCTTATTTACAAAGCTCAACGCCTTTGTCATTAATCTTCTCGAATCTTCTCGAATCTTCTCAAATCTTCTCAAACTTTTTTAACCCTGGAGAGCTCATGAAAGTCTGGAGTCAGCATATTAAAAATAATTTTCTAGATGATGCGTTTGGCCATCGGGGAATAGACTTTATTAAAACCAAACCGTGTCGATCTTTTCATATCGGCTGGGAGGGCGCCCCTGAAAATACCCAATCCCTCGCGTTGATTTTCTTGGATTATGAGGCCATTCCCGTCTGTGGATTTCCTTGGATTCATTGGACGGTCGCGAATATTGCCCCAGGTCAAAACGGCTCCGGGGAGCTTCGTGAAAATTTAAGCGTTGAAGGCAAATTATTAGAAGGCGTGACCAGCTGGAACTCTGGGTTACTTTCCCCTGAATGGTACTTAGAAAAAGAAGACGCCACGGGTTATGGCGGATGCGCCCCTCCCGATAAAGCCCATCTATACACGGTGGATGTTTATGCCCTTGATACAACATTACAGCTCGAGAGAGGCTTTTTCATGAATGAATTAATCAATGGCATGAAAGGCCATGTGTTAGCTCAGGCAAAAATCGATTTTTGGTACAAAGCAAAAGAGCAATAAAAAAGCTCTCGCGAGCTTTACTCCGCCTTAAAGACCCCATAAATCGAACGCCAGAAGTTTCTTAACGTTTCCGTCATGATGGCAAAATCTGCATCGAATCTTTGGGCATTGGTTTCTGTGAAAATATCGGAAGCCTCTGCTTTCACATCTTGTAAAAACTTTAAGCTTTTGATGGAAAAATCTTGTTTTAAAACCAAAGACACTAAGTCACACCAAGACAAACCCAACTGGATGACAGAACGCGATCCGTCGAATAAAGATTGAATATCTTCCGAGAAAATTTCTTGTTTTTGACCGCGAATCACTCCGCCAGTTTTGACATCTTCAATCACGAAATTATCTAAAACTACAAATTCCGCGGGCAATTTTTTCGAATGCACCCAATCAGTCAAAATAATGGGAACGTTCATTACTTTGGGGAGCTCTATTTTTAAAGTCCCAAGAGCCCGTCTTAATTCTGTCGTGAATAATTCTGCTTTTTTAGCCGACGCGGCATCGACCCATAGATTCCCATCAACCAAATCTATACAGCCATAGATCCGCTGATTTCTAGAGAACGCTCGGCCGAGCAATTCATGGAACACTTCATCTTTCATGCGTTCTTTTTCTTTTTTGTAGACTTTGCGACCCTGAGATTCTTCGAGAGCGTCAATACGTTGATTCAAAATTTCCCGGATCACAGTTGAAGGAACCATTTTTTCTTCGATGCGCAAACATAAAAGCATAAATCCATTTGCTGCATGAACTAAAGGCAAACCTTCTTCACCCTGAGGAGACACCCATCCCCGACTCATCTGTTCACCAGATCTCACTTCCCGAAAGGCATGCGCTGATAATTCTTGCGCCAATACTTCGGGAGTCATATTGAATTTTTCTACAAAGCTAAATACCTGAAGATTCTTAAACCACATCGCCAACACTCCCTCAAAAATCCGCGAGAGTAGCATGCCGAATCATCAAATTTAACTCTCGAGTGGATCTAAATTCAGAGTCTGTTAACGCAAAAACCGCTTGAATATTTTGCCCTGGTTGTAAACTTCGTGCCCAAGAATCGGCACTGAACCACACCCCCCGATAGACTTGATTAGCTTGATTTTGCGAAGTTAATTTTAAATTAAAACTTAAATGCGACTGATCTGACCCGATCCATTTTAAGCTTTGAACCATAAAATTCCCTTCAAATAAGGGTGCATCAAACTCCCGACCATAAGGATCTAAGCCAGCCAACTCATCCACAAAATCTAAATCAAAATGTTCACCCGGGAGCTCTCCATCCGTATAAATCACGGGACCGACGGCGTCTAAACTAACCTGTTCTAAGACAGCGGTTTCAAAAAGTTCCGAAAAACTTTCTAATTTCTCACGATGTATCATTAAGCCCGCCGCGCCCGCATGACCTCCAAATTTAATCATCGCATCGGATTTCATTGCTTTGACTCTCGCGAGCGCATTTCGCAGATGCACTCCATCAATACTTCTCGCACTGCCTGACAAATACTCGGGTTCATGGGCTTTCACAGAGAATAAAATAGTCGGTCGACCAAATTGATCTTTAATGCGACTCGCGGAAATTCCATGCACTCCGGCATGCCCCTTTTCCAAGCTAATCACTAAGCTTACCCTGCCTTTATTCACTTGATCTTGCCCGAGTTTTAAGGCTTCTTCCGTAATATTTTTCTGTATCCCTTTTCGAATTTGATTCTGCTGAGATAATTGCTGCACCCATTTTTCGGCTTCGGCTAAATCGTGGGAAAGCAAAAAACTCACCGATCCAAACGCATCTGATAATCTGCCGTCGCTATTTAATAGAGGCCCGATTAAAAATCCCAAATCTTCTGCTTTAAACTTTTTTTGACTGGAATTATTCAAGCAATCTAAAGCCTGCCAACACGGACGCTTTCTCTGATTAATTAATTTCAAACCATATTTTACAACTGCTCTGTTATTCACACTGCGAGCCATGCTGACGCAATCTGCCACTGTCCCGACCGCCACAAAGTCCAATAAAGATTTGAGACTCGGCACAGATTCTGACAATACATTTCTTTCAATTAATAAGGCTCGAACCCTCGCCATTAAAAGCCAAGCCACCATACATCCAGCGATTAATGCATCTGGAAAATCACAGCCGTCTTGAGTGGGATTTAACACTGCATAGGCACTCTTGGGTGGACCCTCTTCAGGCAAATAATGATGATCTGTCACGATCACTTCTATGCCGGCTTCTTTTAAGATTTTAATCTGCGCTTCATCGCTACTGCCGTTATCGGCCGTAATTAACAAACTAGGCCTGATTTCATCGGCCAAAATTCTTTTCATTAAAGCCTGGGACAATCCATAACCTTCGTTCATCCGATGGCCAATATAAGAACGGATATACGCGGGATCAATGCCAAAAATTTCGGTTAAAGCCGTATAAATCACCGCATGAGAGGTCTGTCCATCACAATCATGATCTGTTTCAATTCCAATAATTTCTGGACCCAGAATTTTTGGGCCCATAATTTCTGATTTTTTATTTTCAAAATTTTTATTATTTTTAATATTCGCAATCACATGAGCCAGCTTGTCGGCTGCTTTTTCCATATCTTTCATGAGGCCTGGCGAGTCTAAATCCGATAATTTTGGCGACAGACATGCCTCTACTCCTTTGGACGGGAGCGGGCGACCGGCAATAATTCGCGCCATGATGGGCGAGAGTCCTTGAGACAACAGCTCTGAATAAACCTCTGGATGAATAGACCGACGTTTGAGGGTTTTATTCACGCCATTTGACTCCCCACAAAACCTTGGTCTCGATAAAATTTTAATTCAGCAATAGATTCTTCAATATCTGATAAAGCAGTATGCGCGGACTTCTTCTTGAAGTTGTCCAATAATTCCGGGCGCCAACGCCTTGCTAATTCTTTGAGGGTACTCACATCAACACACCGATAATGCAAGAAATTATCCAGATCAGACATGTACTCGCATAAAAACCGACGATCCTGCCAAATACTATTCCCACACAAAGGGACAGATTTTGGCGACACATATTGCTTCAAAAATTTTATAATTTCTTGTTCTGCAGTTTTTTCAGTCCATGAACTGGCTTTCACGCGCGTCACTAGCCCAGACTCACCGTGTGTTTTTTTACACCAGTCATTCATATTTTCTAGCACTAAATCTGGCTGATGAATCGCCATTTCTAAGCCTGGCCCTAGAATATTTAAAGACGCATCAGTCACCAAAACCGCTATTTCTAAAATTCTATCTTTTTTTGGATCTAAACCGGTCATTTCAAGATCCATCCAGACCAAGTTTTTTACTCTTTCAGCTTCTACCTGCATTTTTTCTCCAATTTAAAAAAACCGTGAGAGCCCTATTCTGTTTCAAATATGCTTATTTAAATATGCTTGTTTAAATATGCGTGGAGAAAACTCACTGACGACTCGCTCTATGCTCTAATTTATCTGAGATCCAAAATTTAATAAGAGACTGCCTCGTTGTTCCTATTCGCGCGGCTTCTTGATCCATGGATTCAATCATCCATTCAGGAAAATCTACATTGATCCGTTTTGTTTCTAAGCTAGGCCGTTTAGCCTGACTCAGATGAAGAGCACCTGTAATGTCTTCGTCAGCATCAAATTTTTTATCAAAATCAGTGGCTTTCATAAATATTTACCTCTTCTTGTCTGGCTCGCCTCGCAGAAATAAGACGCACGTTCTCATTCCGATATGTAATGATGGCAGACCAGTGTTTATTCTCAATTTTACCAATAACCAGATAACGCTCCTCATCAAGATTTTTAGCAGGGATTTCTAAACGTCTCCAATCATCCCACAACCGCTGAATCTCATCAAAATCAATGCCATGCTTAAGCTTATTGGAGAGACTTTTATCCGGATTAAATTCAAATTTCATGCGGAAAATATACCTATTAATGCGTATTTTTGCAATCATATCATCATGCATAAGATTATTTAAGAGATCATCCCAAGATTTTAAAAAACTCTAAAAGATTCTATTTTAATTTTTTTTACTCTTTCAGCTTCGACCTGCATTTTTTCTCCAATTTAAGACCGATATTTTATTTTAAACCTGTTTTAAATCTTCTCTGCCATTCACCAAAAACCCATGATACCATCGCGAAAATTTTTGAGCCGGAACCCAAAAAAATCCATGCAAACACTTGAACTTCCCCTTCCCTGTGCCCCCCTGAAAAATTTGCTGAATTTTACGCCTTTTCGTGAAGTTTCCCGCCAAAGGGCGAACTCTATTTTTTCGGCCTTAAATTCGCCTTTCAAGCCGCTCAAAAAAATACTCGGGCTCGGGTCTATTTTAGCTTTTACCATCACTACGACACTCACAAGCACCCCATCTTATGCGAGTTCATCAGAAATCACGATGATTAATTGGGCGAGCTATATGCCTCCTAAAGTCATCACGGACTATAAAAAATCAACCGGAACTCAAGTCCTTCAAACTTTCTATTCTGGAGCAGATATGCTCAAAGGCATGCTCATGGCCGGCAACACTCAATATGATCTTGCTGTGCCCGCTTTAGTCGACATGGAACAAGAAATTCAAGCTGGCTTATATATGCCGTTAGATAAATCACTGATTCCTAATTTAAAAAACACAAACCCCAATCTTTATGCCATTACCAATAAAATCGATAAAGGCAACACCTACGGCGTGATTTATTCTTATGGAACCACGGGTATTGCCTATAACGTCGACAAGATCCATCAAATCTTGGGCAAAGACGTGACGATAGACAGTTGGGACTTTTTATTTAATCCAAAATATGCCTCCAAACTGGCTAAGTGCGGCATAGGATTCTTAGACGATCCCACGCAAACCTTTGGAATCACGCTGCTTTATCTGGGCCTAGACCCGAATACTCAAAATCCTGCGGACTTCAAAAAAGCCACGGATTATCTGATGAGCATTCGAAAATATCTCACTTATTTCAACAATGATATTTATATGCAAGACATGGCCAATGGAAATATCTGCATCGCCATGGCGTATTCAGGCGACACCCTGAGAATTATGCAAGCGGCAGCACAAGCCAAAGACAATGTTCATGTGGAATATGTCGTTCCCAAAGAAGGCAGCGCCATCTTTTTTGACATGCTAGTGGTGCCAGCCCATGCGGCACACCCCAAAGAAGCCATGAAATTTATTAATTATTTGTTAGAACCCACTGTCATGGCCGATGTCAGTAATTATTTAGGCCAACCCAATGCGGTTCCCGCCTCCACGCCTTATTTAATCAAAGAGCTGAATAGCCCTCGATTCACCCCCAATGAGAATGTCGCACCTAAGCTGGTTTTACTTCATGATCCAACCTTTGCGATGAACGCTTTTGTCAGCAATTTTTGGTTCCAAGTCAGATATGGTATCGACATGAACTAATCGTTACACTCCGCCATTTTTTAAGATCAAGACAATTCAAGACAACTTTAGCCGACAACTTCAGCACATGGGGGCCTTCATGACCACAACAAAAGAACCAATTATTCGTATAGAAAACGTCACCAAGATTTTTGATGACCATGTTGCCGTTCAAGAGACTTCTTTTGAGGTCAATCAAGGCGAATTTTTCTCTCTCTTAGGAGGATCAGGATCTGGGAAAACCACTCTACTTCGGATGCTCGCAGGATTTGAGACCCCGACTTCAGGGAAAATTTTTATTGCGGGAAAAGACATGTCGAACATGCCCCCCTATGAACGCCCAGTGAATATGATGTTTCAATCTTATGCTTTATTTCCTCATATGAACGTCTGGCAAAATATTGCCTTTGGCTTAAAACAAGACAAATTAAGCAAGTCTGAAATTGAATATCGCACGGAAGAAATGCTCAAATTAGTAGGTTTACAGCAACATAAAAAAAGAAAAGTTCATCAATTATCCGGCGGACAACGACAACGCGTCGCCTTAGCTCGATGTTTGGCCAAAAAACCAAAAGTTCTCTTACTCGATGAGCCCTTATCCGCTTTGGATAAGAAATTGCGCGAACAAATGCAATTCCAGCTGGTTGATCTTCAAGAAAAAATGGGAATCAGCTTCGTCATGGTCACACATGATCAAAAAGAAGCCATGACCATGAGCAATCGAATTGCCATCATGAATGAAGGCTTTTTAGAGCAAATCGGCACCCCCACTGAAATCTATGAATACCCCAGAAATCGTTTTACCGCGGAATTTATCGGCAAGACGAATATGTTCGAATGCAAAATTCAAACCCGCACTCCTCAAGAAACTATTTTTAGCAGCGAGCAAGTGCACTGCACGTTCCGATTAAATCATGGGGTTGAAGGCGCTGAGGGCCAAACATTTTGGATCGCCATTCGACCCGAAAAAATTGATATTTCTACTTCAAAACCTGCCGACTATGACGAGAAAAATCCTATTAATTGCCTGAAAGGCAAAGTCCAAGATATTGCCTATCTCGGGGGACTCTCTACCTACCACATCCGTCTCAACGAAAATACGTTGGTGCAGGTGTTAGATTTTAACGTTGATCGAAAAACAGATCATCCCAACTGGGAAGATACCGTTTATTTAACCTGGGAAGAACAAACCATGATGGTGCTGGCATCATGAGAAGCTATAGCTGGGGCAAAAAGGCCGTCGTTATTATTCCATTTGTGTGGTTGATTTTATTTTTATTTCTGCCTTTTCTATATCTCTTAAAAATTAGTTTGGCCGACGCCATTGTGGCCTCTCCGCCCTTTACGGCCTTGACTCAGATTGAAGACGGTGTCTTAAAAATCACTCTTGATTTTAAGCATTATGCTTTTGCCATCACCCACAGCGGCTTTTTATGGGCATTTTTAAGTTCTATTAAACTGGCTTTTATTACAACCTGTTTATGCATCATCGTTGGCTACCCCATGGCCTATGCGATTGCCAGAATTAAATCCAAATGGCGAACGGTGCTTTTAATTTCAATTATTTTGCCCTACTGGACGAGTTTTTTAATTCGAGCCTATGCCTGGATTAACTTACTGCAAAATAATGGCATCTTAAATCAAACCCTGATTAAAATTGGCGTGATTCAGTTCCCCTTACATCTTTTATATTCAAATTTTGCCGTCTATATCGGCTTACTCTATGGCTATTTACCGTACTTTGTATTGCCCCTCTATGCCACCCTAGTAAAATTAGATTACAGCCTACAAGAGGCCGCGCTAGATTTGGGCGCCAGACCTTTAAGAGCCTTCTGGAGCGTGATATGGCCGTTATCCATTCCAGGCGTCTTAGTCGGCGCATTATTAGTTTTTATTCCTGCCGTCGGTGAAGTCGTGATTCCTCAAATTTTAGGAGGACTCCAAACCCTGATGATCGGGAATATTATTTGGCAAGAATTTTTCATTGCGAATAACTGGTGTCTAGCGGCTGCCTTAGCGCTAATCATGTTAGTGATTTTGATTTTCCCAATTATCTGGTTACTCCGGATTCAATCTCGCATGGAAATTCGTTAATGCCTTATTTAATCACTTATTTAATCACTTATTTAATTACTTATTAAAACCGGAGCATAAATCATGAATAAATTTCGATTTTCTCGGTCTGTACTGATCTTAGGCCTCCTTTTTCTTTATATACCCATTTTAAGTTTGGTGATTTTTTCTTTTAACCAAAGTCAAATGGTGAACGTTTGGGCAGGATGGTCCTTCAAGTGGTATGGCATTCTCTTTCATGATAACACCGTATTGAGTGCTGCCTGGTTAACCATTCGATTAGCTCTTTCAGCCGCTTCTGTCGCTCTTTTATTAGGCATGATGATTGCTTTTACGCTGAAACGTTTTGCACCCTTTCGAGGCAAAGGTTTCCTTCAGGCTTTAACCTTTAGTCCGATTATTATGCCCGATGTCGCAACGGGCTTAGCGTTATTACTCATGT